>Ga0070733_10000008_pt1 | contig 293315 bp, 233 predicted proteins | sample Coa_R1_9_FD_66450 | JGI IMG/M metagenome (GOLD analysis project Ga0070733, IMG submission 66450) | Surface soil microbial communities from Centralia Pennsylvania, which are recovering from an underground coalmine fire - Coalmine... | ecosystem: Environmental > Terrestrial > Soil >...
AGGTACTTGCCGTGCTTCGTTATCATGGGGCGTGTTCCTTTCTTGTGGACACCGCTGGACACCGCCCCCTCGAATGGTGCTCCCGCCGTGGCTTTCAGTGTACAGGCGGGTAATTAATAAGTTATCAGGCTTTTATGGCGATGCTATCCGTGATATAACCGCCACTGAGCAGGATCGCGGGTTTTTGCCCGCCAGGAGCTTGGTTTGACGGCGGTGGTGTCGTCCGCAGAGCAGCACAGACCAGGCCCGTACAGAGGAGGAACTGTGTCCGAAGAAGCGCGGACCGGGAAAAGGTTTCCCCTGGAATTGCCCATCAAGATTCATCAGGAAACCAGCGGAGATGCCAAGGGAGTAACCGGGAACCTCAGCGCGGCGGGCGTGTTCATCCGCGCCGATGCTTCGCTGGCCATTGGATCTCCGGTGGAATTTGAAATCACGCTGTCGCCGGAAATGACGGGCGGAACGGAAAACGTCAAGATCCAGTGCAAGGGGCGGGTGGTGCGCGCCGACGAAACTGGAACTGGCGGAGAAGGCCGCGGCGTGGCCTGCGTGATTGACTCGTATGAGTTCGTGCGGAGCTAACTTTTTGGAGCGCAGATCAACATGCTCAAACTGATTCTGGCGGATAATCAGGCAATTTTCCGGGCGGGCATCGCCAAGGTGCTGGCCGTGGAAGACGAGATGCGCATCGTGGCCCAGGCGCAGACTCCCGAACAGATGTTCATGGCTCTGGACAAGTTCCGAGCGGCGGTGCTGGTGGTGGCGGCGGGATTTCACAACGACTTTGCCGCGATTGTGCAGGCCGCGAACCGGGCCAAGACTCGCGTGGTGGTGCTGGCCGATACCGGCGAGAGCGCGCAGCGCCACATGGCCAACGGCGCACATGGCGTGGTCTATCGCAACGTGACCAGCGCCGCGCTGGTGGATTGTGTGCGCAAAGTGGCGCGCAACGAGACCTGGGTGCAGGATGTGGCCGTGCCCAGCGAACTCACCGAAAACGATATGGTCGGATTGCGGGTGCGCGACCGGCTGACCGCAAAAGAACTGCGCATTGTGGCTCTGATTGTGCAGGGCTACAAGAACAAGGAAATCGCCTCGCAACTGGGGACGACCGAGCAGGTCATCAAGAATTATCTGCGCAACGTGTACGACAAGATCGGCGTGTCGGACCGACTGGAGCTGGCGCTGTTCACCATCCATCACCGGATTCTGAACGAAGCCGCGGCCGCGACTGCCGCGGGGACCGTGCCACAACCCCCGGCAGGGGTTACACCGTAAGAGCTATTTCATTGTGCACAAAGAGAAGGCCGCCGCGCAGGCGGCCTTTGTTTCTTGAACGAAGCCTCGTGTGGGGACGGGCGCTCCTGCCCGTCCGCCGAGCGAAGCTCGGCGCCTCCTTCCAGCGTCGGCGCATCGTTCGCGATGTTGGCCGCATCTATTCCCCATGGAATTCCGAACCCTGGGACGCTCTGGCTTGAAAGTACCTGTGCTGAGTTTTGGCACAGGAACGTTTGGCGGAGGCAACGAGTTCTTTCGCGCCTGGGGCGCGACCGACGTAGCCGAGGCAACCCGCCTGGTGGACGTTTGCCTGGAGGCGGACGTGAACCTTTTCGACACTGCCGACATTTACTCGGACGGACTTTCGGAGACCGTTCTTGGTAAAGCGGTTGCCGGCCGCCGCGCGGATGTTCTGATCTCGACCAAGGCAACGTTCCGCATGGGGCCGGGGCCGAACGATCTGGGATCGTCACGCCATCACCTGATTCGCGCCTGCGAAGCCAGCTTGCGCCGGCTGGGAACCGACTACATCGACATCTATCATCTGCACGGATTTGACGCGCTCACTCCCATCGAAGAGGTTCTCAGCACGCTGAACAATCTGGTCGTCAGCGGAAAGGTGCGATACCTCGCGTGCTCCAATTTTTCCGGTTGGCATTTGATGAAGTCGCTGGATGTCGCGGACAAGTACGGCTGGTCGCGCTACGTGGGGCATCAGGTTTATTACTCACTGATTGGGAGAGAGTATGAATGGGAACTGATGCCGCTGGCTGTGGATCAGGGAGTGGGGGCGCTGGTGTGGAGTCCGCTAGGCTGGGGGCGCTTGACGGGAAAGGTGCGGCGCGGGCAGGCTTTGCCCGCCGTGAGCCGGCTGCACAAGACTGCGGATCTCGGCCCGCAAGTGAGCAAGGAATATTTATTCACGGTGGTGGATGCTCTGGAGGTGATCGCCAAAGAGACGGGAAAGAGCGTGCCGCAGGTTGCGCTCAACTGGCTGGTGCAGCGGCCGTCGATCTCGACCGTGATTTTCGGAGCGCGCAACGAAGAACAGCTACGGCAGAATCTGGGCTCTGTGGGATGGAACCTGTCTCCGGAGCAGGTCGCCAAGCTGGATGCCGCGAGCGACCTGACCCCGATTTATCCCTATTGGCACCAGCGCCAGTTCCTGGAGCGGAATCCGCTGCCTGTAAGTGGCAAGTGATGTTCGTGGTGGCTCGTGTGGAGCGGGCACTCATGCTGCGGGCATGAGTGCCCGCTCCACACGCAGCAGAGACTGATCAGCCGATCTTTTCCCCCACCGACTTTGCCTGCGTAAACAGATACAAATAGTCCGGTCCGCCGGATTTGGAATCGGTGCCCGACATGTTGAAGCCGCCAAAGGGATGCGCGCCGACCATGGCGCCGGTGCATTTGCGGTTGATGTAGAGGTTGCCGACGTGGAAGTCGCGGACGGCGCGGTCGATTTTGTCGCGCGACCGGGTGTAAACGGCGCCGGTGAGGCCGAACTCGGTGTCGTTGGCGATCTCCATGGCGTGGTCGAAGCCGTGGGCTTTGATCACGGCCAGCACGGGGCCGAAAATTTCTTCCTGCTCGAGTTTTGATTTGGCGGGGATGTCGGCGATCACCGTTGGCTTGATGTAATAGCCATCGCCGGCTGCGGTGGCACGTTCGCCGCCGGTGATAACGCGGCCGTCTTTCTTGCCTTGTTCGATGTAGGCGAGGATGGTTTGCATCGAGCCTTCGTTGATAACCGCGCCCATGTTGGTGTTTTCGGCGGGATCGCCGATGGTGATTTTTTCCACGCGGGCTTTGAGTTGTTCGAGGAATTTGTCGTAGACGCGCTCGTCGACGATGGCGCGGGAGCAGGCCGAACATTTTTGTCCTTGAAATCCAAAAGCCGCCTGCGCGACGCCTTCCACGGCGGAGTCAATGTCGGCATCGGCGTCGACGATGATGGCGTCTTTGCCGCCCATCTCTAGGACCGTGCGTTTGATCCAGAGCTGGCCGGGGGCTTGCGTAGCGGCGGTCTTGTTGATGTGCAGTCCGACTTCGCGGGAGCCGGTGAACGCGACGTAACGCGTCTTGGGATGGGCCACGATGGCGTCGCCAAAGCTGGCGCCCGCGCCGGGGCAGAAGTTGACCACGCCCTCGGGCATGCCCGCTTCTTCCAGCAGTTCAATGAACTTCGCGGCGATGGTGGGCGAATCGCTCGAGGGCTTCAGAATCACGGTGTTGCCGCTGACGATCGAGGCCACCGTCATGCCAGCCATGATGGCGCAGGGAAAATTCCACGGGGGAATGACCGCGCCCACTCCGAGGGGAACGTACATCAGCGTGTCGCGCTCTCCGGGCAACTGCACCGGAGTCTCCGCCTTGGCCAGGCGCAGGGCTTCGCGCGCGTAAAATTCCAGAAAGTCGATGGTCTCGGAAATATCGGCGTCGGCCTCGGCCCAGTTCTTGCTTACTTCGAACACCAGCCAGGCCATGAAGTCCATTTTGCGGTTGCGGAGAAGATCGGCGGTGTGGAACAGCAGGCTGGCGCGTTCCTGGACGGTGGTGCGGCTCCAGGATTCGAAGGCGGCGAGGGCGGCGTTCATGGCGGGTTCGACGTGCTCCTTGCCTGCCTTCTGATGGATGCCGACAATCTCGGACGGGTGCGAGGGATTCAGCGACTTGATCTTTTCAGTCGTCCTGACGCGCTTGCCGCCGATGATGAGGTCATGCTCGCGGCCCAGTTGTCCGCGGACGCGCTCAATGGCGGAGCGCATCTTGCGCGCGTTCTCTTCGTGGCGGAAATCATAGAAGGGCTCGTTGATGAAGGGGCCTTGATGGGAAGACGATGATGAAGATGTGCGCGGCCGGACGGGGAGTTCTAGGGTTGCCATGGGAGAAAAATCCTTTCCAATCAATCAAAGCAGTCAGCGCTTCCTCATTTTACACCGCCCGGGGAGCGATCTCTGACCGAGTCCAGGCGTCAATCATCGATAGGAGAACGATATCGCATTGCTCTCCCCATTCGCATTGACGACGATTGCTTTAAAAACCTGAGTACCGTGAATCGCACTTCTCCCCGGCGGCTCCGGGGCGCGAAACATGATGGTTTTGCCATCGGTGGAAGGAAGATCGTTCACTACTGTATCGCCAATCCGCACGGTGTTCCCGTTCGGAGTAAAACCACCGCCATGCACGGTGATCAGATTGCCCGCTGAAACGAACGAGATAGGATACATGAGCGAAATCGAAACAGGGCTGGCCTTGGGCGCAGTTACCATAAAGGGTAAGGGACCTGCGTTGGCTCCGCTTGCCGTGATCAGAATTTGATAGGTGGCAGGTGGGATGGGTATTCCGCAGAAGTTTGACGAGCCGTCGTTCTTGCGCGGACAGTCATTGACGTCCACGTGGTCCGCTGGGATAGGGAGGCAAAACCCTCCGATCAGTATGCGCCCTTCCTGACAACTAACGGTGAGGATTGAATTGGGAACCTCAAAGGTCAGAGATCTTCCATCCTCAGCGACGACGGCGCTGAGATCGTCCGTGACGCTCATAAAGCTTGCGATGGCTTTGGAATTGAGCAATCTAAATCCGCTGCCATAAATCGTTACGGTCGCGCCGGGAGGAGCCGATTGCGGAGAAACTCTCGCAATCGTGATGGGAGGCTTCAGTTGTAAAGTCTTGAGCATCGACACAAGTTCAGCAAATACCTGCGTGAGTTCTGGGCTGCCTTTTTTGGGAAGGCTATTCACATCAGCGGTGTTGTAGGAGAGCGTAATCGTGTACTCACTCTCAGGCCCGTCTCCGCCGGTGAACGAACCGAACCAAACCGCCGGACCGCTGGCGGGAAAAGTACAGCCGTTACCCGTTTTCGAGTTGTCGGTATAGAGATTGCCGAGCGAGATTGTCTTCGTGACGATTGTCGCGTCAGATTGCGCGCATTCCCCGCCGCTTGCTGGCTGATCGACATTCCCGGTGACCGCGTCTAGGCTCGGCATTCCCTCGACAATTTCGCTGAACCTTCCGCCTTCGACGCCGCTGGCGTGCGTAAATATTGGATTGATGGTCAGGAGGTATTTCCCCCGACTGAGATTCAGCTTTTGATCGGCTGAAGGGACAACGGTCCATCCGCGCACGATTGTCATCGTCAGGTATTGATTGTCGAACGGCCTGCCGTCCATCGACGGAGATTCTTGCGCGGCAAAAACTCCTGCGCCCACGAGCAGGACGATTATGGATGCCGATTTCTTTCGCTTCATTTCGTGACTATAGCAAACCCGGACCTCTGAACCGGTGGTAGACTCAAACGTTTTCTTGAAGTTTCTTGTGGGAGATCGGACTTTTCTGAGAGGTGACGCTTGGATATCAGAAGCGTAGGTGTTGTTGGAGCCGGGACGATGGGCAACGGCATTGCCCATGTGTTTGCACGCAGCGGGTTCGATGTGGTTTTGTGCGATGTGGAGCAGCGGTTTCTGGATCGCGGGACTGCGACGATCGCGAAGAATCTTGACCGCGAGGTGGCGAAGAACAAGATTTCTGCCAGCTACAAGGCCGCGACGCTGGGGCGGATTGCGGGAGTAGTCGATCGGAGTAAGTTAGCGGAGTGCGATTTCATTGTGGAAGCCGCTACTGAGAAGTTCGAGATCAAGGCGGAGATCTTTCGCGATCTCGACCGGCTCGCGCGGCCTGACGTGATTCTGGCCTCGAACACTTCTTCCATTTCAATCACGAAGCTCGCTTCGCTTACGAAACGGCCGGAAAAAGTCATCGGAATGCATTTTTTCAATCCGGTGCCGGTGATGAAACTGGTGGAGCTGATTCGCGGGCTGGCGACGTCGCAGGAAACTTTTTCTACTGTGCGCGATTTGGCGGTGAAGCTGGAGAAGACACCGGTCGAGGTCAACGACGCCCCAGGATTCGTCTCCAACCGGGTGCTGATGCCGCTGCTTAACGAGGCTATGTTTGCGGTGATGGAGGGCGTCGCCACGGCGGAGGCAGTCGACGAAGTGTTCAAGCTGGGGATGGCACATCCCATGGGGCCGCTCACGCTGGCGGATTTTATCGGGCTCGACGTTTGCCTCGACATTATGCGCGTGCTGCAGGAGGGGCTGGGCGATCCCAAGTACCGGCCGTGTCCGCTGCTGATCAAGATGGTGGATGCGGGATGGCTGGGGCGGAAGAGCCGGCGGGGGTTTTATCGGTATTAAGGGAAAGGCAGGGGTTAGAGATCAGGGGCTAGGGGTCAGGGGTCGGGGATCGAGTGCTGAGGGCGGCGCATGACTACTACGGCAAGCCGCGATGCGTGGTTCTATCTGCTGGCGGCGATCGGCGGCATCGCGACCGGATACGCTGACGTGGCGATTGACGACCTGCTGTTTACGGCGTTGCTGGTGCTGGCTTCGTGCATGCTGCTGGGCACGCTGCGTCCGCGGTGGCCTTGGCGGTGGGTTGCGGTGGTGGGAGCATGCATTCCGCTGACGGAACTGGCGGCTTATCTGGTGCGGACGGTGAAGCCGACGCGGGCGCAGGTCTTCGGGTCGTTTCTGGCGTTTCTGCCGGGGATTGCGGGGGCTTATGGAGGAGCGCTGATGCGGGGGGTGATGGATAACTTGTGGCAGGGGAAGTAGAGACCTCGGACCTCGGACGTCAGACCTCGAATCCAACCACTGCAGCTTTGAAGCCCGAAGTCTGAGGTCCGAAGTCTGCTCTTAGGTATCGGCTAACCAAGAAGTTACTTCTGATTCCACAGGGGGCGCGAGTATGCTGCGGGTATGAGTGTAAGAGTGTCGATGCTGGCCAGCGGGAGCCGGGGGAATTCGGCGGTGGTGGCCAGCGCCTCGACGAAGATTCTGGTGGATGCCGGGATTTCCTGCCGCGAGACCGGGAAGCGGCTGAAAACGCTGGGCGAGGATCCGCATGACTTATCCGCGATCCTGATCACGCACGAACATTCCGATCATGTCTATGGATTAGCCACGCTGGCCAAGCGGCTCCGTATTCCGGTATTTATGACCGGGGCCACGCACCAGGCCTGGGTGCGGGCGGTGCGCGACGCCACCGGAGAAAAGCCGCAACTGGAAAAACTGGAGCGCTTTGAATCGGGGCGCGGCTTCCAGGTCGGCGACATTGCGGTGAAACCGTTCACTATTCCGCACGATGCGGCCGATCCGGTGGGATTCACGTTTCGTGCCGAGGGCATCAAGATTGGAATTGCCACCGACCTGGGCTATTTGCCGGTGAGCGTGCGCGACCATCTGCGGGGCTGCGATGTGCTGGTGCTGGAATCGAATCACGATCTGGAGATGCTGCGCGTGGGGCCGTATCCGTGGTCGGTCAAGCAGCGCGTGATGAGCCGGGTGGGGCACCTCTCGAATGGCGCGCTCGCGGATTTTCTGACGAACGACTATGATAATAATGCAGCGTTTGTGGTGCTGGCGCATCTTTCACAGGAGAACAATCATCCGGAAATAGCCCGGAGAGAAGCGGAAACAGCGCTGGCCAGCCGGGGCGGGTTGTTCCAGAATCGGGTGCTGCTGGCGGCTCAGGCTGAGGCTCTGGCGCCGGTCGTACTGTAGCAGCCCACGACCTGTCGCAACCCACGAGCGCGGCCGCGGCTTGTTGTGGTCGGTTTTTGAGTTGTTTCCCCCATGAGTCAGCAGTGCATTGATCCAATCGTTGGGAAGATTCTGGCGGGCTGGCGGTATGACATCTCCGGCCTAGCGCCGGAGATGCGCGGCGACTACGAAAGTCACTTTGCGACCTGCGAACGCTGCCGCAGCCGGCAACAAATTCATCGCATTATTGATGTGGGACTGATTGCGCTGGCGTCTGTCTCCGCTGGGATGTTTCTGCTGGCGTTTGGCGTGATCCGCCATTTTGGGCCGCGGCATGCCCTGTGGCTGGAACTGGCGGCGCTGGCCGGATTTGCGCTGTCGGCATTGATCTGGCTGGGGGTGGCAGTGGCTACACCGGCGCCCGTGACCGTGCTCGACGCCGCCAAGGAAGGCGCCCGGCGGGTGCATGACCGCTTGCCCGAAGAGATTCGGCAGCGGCTGCCGGAAGAGATTCGCATCAAGATTACGGGGACGTAGTCATGAGGCAGGGCTTCTTTAACCTCGCATCTCGGATGATCGCAGTTTTACTGCTGGGCCTGGTGGTCGCGACCGCGATGGATGCCGCGGAAATGACGCCGCCGGCTCCAGATCGTTCGGTGCCTCCCACCTCACGGCCCGCGCCACCCCGGGGATGTCACAGCCCAGACCTTCCAGTTTCCGAGCCGGCGCCAATGGTTCCAACTTTTCCCAGTCCCGCACCTCGCAGCTACCGGTGCTGCATCAGCGGACACCACATCGCAATTCCAGGCGCTGCATTTTCGCTCACGCTTCTGTTCGCGCCCATGGGCGATGCCGAATTCGGGGGACAAGTTTCTGGCGTGAATCTGCATTCTCATTTCGAAGTTTTGGCTTCGGCCCTCGGCAGCCCGCCGCTTGGCGTCTCTCTGCGGACATAGTCCTGCGCATTTCTCTCTTTCTTTCCAGCTCAAGAAATTAACCACAACGGGCACGAACGAAGACCCGATTTTCGCGGCCCTGGGTAGCTTCCGTGCCCCCGTGTTTCCCGCTTTTGGCACGCTCCGCTTTCAGCTTATGTTGTGCAGGAGGTTGCTTGCGCAAACTGGTTTTCTTCTTGGTTTGTTTTTCGGCGCTGTCATCGCTGACGGCGGCGCAGGATTCGCACGATTCTTCGATGGCGGGAATGAACATGGGTCAGACGAACATGGGTCAGATGGCGCCGCATGAGGTCTCCGCCCTTCCCTCGCCGCACGCGGGATCGGGTACGGGATGGCAGCCCGCTTCGGTGCCGGGGCATGAGTGGATGGTGATGCGCGGCGGATGGGAACTGATGGCGCATGGCGTGATCTTCACCGACTACAACCAGCAGGGCGGGCCGCGGGGCGAGGGCAAAGCCGAGTCGGTGAACTGGGGCATGGGGATGGAGCAGCATGCGCTGGGTTCAGGCACGATTCTGTTCCGGGAGATGTCCTCGGCCGAGTCGTTGACTTCGCCGCATCCCGGCTTCCCGGAGATTTTCCAGACGGGCGAGACGTATCATAACGAGCCGCTGGTCGACCACCAGCATCCGCACAACGTGTTTGCCGAGCTTTCGTTGCTCTACACGCTGCCGGTGACCAAGAAGGTTTCGTGGGAGTTGTATGGCGGGCCTTCGGCGGAACCGGCGCTCGGACCCGTGACTTACATCCATCGTGCGTCGGCTTCAGAGTTGCCGATGGCGCCATTGAGCCATCATTTGCAGGACTCGACGCACACCAGCTTTGGCGTGGTGACGACGGGGTTCAGAATTGAGCGCGTGAAGCTGGAGGCCTGCGCCTTCAACGGACGCGAGCCGAACGAAGAGCGCTGGAGCATCCAGCTGGCAGCGCTGGATTCGTGGTCGGGGCGGGCCAGCGTTGCGCCCACTCGTAACTGGACAGCGCAATACAGTGTGGGACGGCTGGAACATCCAGAGGCGCTTGAGCCCGGGAGCCAGTGGAGGCAGACGGCGTCAATCGAGTACAACCGGCCGATTGCGAATGGCAACTGGGCCAGTTCTTTTGTTTGGGGGCGGGTGCACAAGATCGCAACCGGCACGAATCTGAACGGTTATCTGCTGGAATCCACGCTGAACCTTCTGCGCCGCGATTATGTTTTCACGCGGCTGGAACTCGTCGATAAGGATGAACTTTTTCCGCAGGCGGCCGTGCATCCTGCTTATCGTATCGGGGCTTATACGTTCGGCGGTGTGCGCGATCTGGTGCAGAATCGGGTTTGGCAGCTTGGCTTGGGTGGTGATGTAACTTTTTATTCGAAGCCTTCCGTGCTGGAATCGGCGTATGGAGTGCGGCCGGTGTCGTTTCAAATTTTTCTGCGGGTGCGGCCGGGGCTGGCGGGCCAGGATATGCAGTAGCAAGTTGCCCGAGAAGCTGGCCTCTGATGGATGATGGATAGGGGCTAAAGCCCACAGCTCCCAAATACGGCTAACGCGGCGCTGAAGCTTCAGCAGCGCGCTTCCACGTCAGCGCACGCGTACTATCTCAACCCACGTCACGCCTTGATGTGGCAACTGGCCAGGCCGCGTTTTTCCAGATACTGCTGGTGATAATCCTCGGCGGGATGGAATGCCACGGCCGGAACGATCTGGGTGACGATGGGTTTCGAATAGCGGTGCGCCGTTTCCAGCGATTCCTTCGACGCCTGTGCCGCGGCTTGCTGCTCGGGCGATTCGAAAAATATGGCAGAACGATATTGGGTGCCCCAGTCCGGGCCCTGGCGGTTGAGCTGGGTGGGATCGTGATTTTCCCAGAAAACCTTCAGCAAATCCTCATAACGGACCTTGGCGGGATCGAATTCCACTTCCACGGCTTCGGCGTGGCCGGTGCCGTCGGTGCAGACGTCTTTATAGGTGGGACTGTCGGTGTGTCCGCCGGTGTAGCCCACGCGGGTGGAGGTTACCCCCGGAATCTGCCGGAACGTGGCTTCTACGCCCCAGAAACAGCCTGCCGCAAAAATTGCTTTCGCCATTTTGATCTTGCTCCTGTTCCTTTTATGATTCTGCTTCTCATTAGATGATGAAACGGCTGGAAAGTCACGCCGATCGTCGGCAGTCGTCAAGCGGCCGGGCCAAAAGGCTAAGGGGCGGCGGGCTAAGCACCCTTCGCCCCTTTGGGGCTAGACCCGAGGACCAACCGCAGCCCATGGCTTGCGCCGTGGCTGAATCGTGCGCCGCTCCCCAGCTAAGGGTTGGCGCACGAAAGCGGTTGCCTCTCCAGGCAATTGACGCTGGCTTCGCAGTCACGATAAAGTCGCATGCAGGTTCCATCCAGGTTGTCTCCCAGGGAGTAGTTCTGTGGTTTCGCGAAGCCATCGTTCCAGAATCGCGCAGAATACTGTTGTGTGCATTCTGCTGCTTCTGGCCACTGTCCCAACCGCGCTGGCCGCCTCGGCATTCACGCCGCAGCGGCGCGTGGGTTATACCACGGGCGATCAGTGGGAGCCAGCGATTGCCGCCGACGGCCACGGGCACGTTTATATTCTTTATCCCCAGTATGGCGCGGTTCCTAACTGCGCGAGTTGCACCGCGCCGACCATCGCCCTGCTGATCAGCGATGACAACGGAATCACCTGGCTGCCGTCCCAGCCGCTGCTTCCGCTGGCCACCGGAGAGTTCGACCCGCAGATCATAGTCGATCCGGTGGACCGGCAAACCGTTTATGCCTCCTGGCTGCAAAGCAACAAGCGCGACATCGTCGTCGCACGGTCGAGCGACTTCGGGCGGACGTGGTCTCTGTCGGTGGCCGACCATGCCGAAGAGGATGCCGACAAGCCTGTCCTCGCGGTGCGCGGGCGCGATGTTTACGTGGGATTCAACCACGAGCAGAGCTTTTTTGTCGCTGCCTCGCATGATTACGGAGAGTTGTTCAACTCTGTCGAAGTGAATCCGAACGCGGGACCGGGATGGTCGCTGGCGGGCGGCGCCACGGTGGATCCTAACGGCGCGGTCTATTTCGGATGGACGGCTTACGCCAAGCGCGATATGTCGAAGCGCCCTGTCAACATCTACGTCAGCCGCTCGGCGGACGGAGGCAAGACTTGGAACTCGACCCTGCTTGACGTTTCTGGAGCGCCCCCGGACTGCGAAGCGCAGGCCTGCGAGACCGGATATCTCGGCGCCCAGGTCACCGTGGCGTCGGATGCGGCAGGAACAGTTTATGCGCTGTGGAATGCAGGCCGCACCAATGCAGGGCCGGAGCGCATTTACTTTTCTTCTTCCACGGCCGATGGAGCGGGATGGTCGGCCAAGGCGAGTGTATCGTCCGCAGTGGACGGCGTGGAAAGCTGCTTCCCGGCGATTGTGGCTGGCGCGGCCGGGGACATTCGGATCGCATGGATGGACATGAGGATGTCGGATACCCGGATGTCGGACCTGCGCTTCAACGATCCGCGCCTCAACGATCTGCGAACCCGCTACCAACCGGTGTGGAATACGTATTACCGCAGCTCCACCAACGGCGGCGCAACGTGGTCGGGCGAGGTGCAGCTCTCGGGAGAGGCATCCAGTGCAGCGCGCGACGACGACTACGTTCTTCCGAACGGCTTCCTCTTCCCGTTCGGCGACTACTTCACCATCGCCATCGACAACCAGGGAAACACCCACGCGGTTTGGGGCGAGGGCCGGAATTACAAGTCTCCCGGCTCGATCTGGTACACTCACGGCCGATAGCGGAAGCATTCGCAGAATCTCCCCCGATTCTCCGCCTTCTTTCTTCGTTCTTTGGCCCGCCTGCGCCGGCCAGAGCGTTTCAATCCATTGTCTGACCGAGGACTTCTGACAGAGCATTTCTGACAGAGGATTTCTGACGGAGGATTTCCATGCACTTAATGGGGCTGAACGTGTGGGCAGTGCTGGCGTGCGCGCTGGCGACCATGGTGGTCGGATTCCTGTGGTACTCGCCTTTGCTGTTTGCCAATCCGTGGATGAAGTTGATGGGCTACGATCCGAACGACAAGGCAAAGATCGCGGAGATGCAGAAGAGCGCCGGCCCGTCGTATGCCATGTCGCTGATCGCAAGCCTGCTGAGCGCGGCGGTGCTGGCGAAGATCATCCAGATTTCGACGGTGCATTCTCCGATTTATGGCATCAAGATCGCGCTGGCGGTGTGGCTCGGATTCGTGACCACGGTCCAGCTGACCAACGCGCTGTTTAGCAGGCAGCCGGCGAAGCTTTATGCCATCAATACGGGGTACCAGCTGGTGTGTTACGTCGTGATGGGGGCGATTCTGGCGGTGTGGAGATAAGTTGGGGAAGAACCTGCGAAAGAACTATTCCAGCAGCAGACCGCCGGTGAGGTCCGCGACGCGGGCCACTTCATGCTCGGAGCACCATTCCTGCAGCTCCTCCACGATTTTCTCGGTGGCGCAGGGATCCCAGTAACTGGCGGTGCCGATCTGCACGGCGGTCGCGCCGGCGAGCATGAACTCGACGATGTCGGCGGCGGTGGAGATTCCGCCCATGCCGATGACGGGAATCTTCACGGCGTGCGCTGCGTCGTAGACCATGCGCAGCGCGATGGGCTTGATGGCAGGACCGGAGAGTCCCGCGGTGACGTTGGCAATGCGCGGCTTGCGGGTTTCCGCGTCGATGGCCATAGCCACGAAAGTATTCACCAGCGACAGCGCGTCCGCGCCTGCTTCCTGCGCCACATAAGCCATCTGGGCGATGCTGGTGACGTTAGGCGAAAGCTTCACGATCAGCGGCCGCCGTGCCACACGCTTCGCGGTGGCCACGACTTCATCGAGCGAACGCGGATCGCTGCCGAACTGCAGTCCGCCATGCGCCGTGTTGGGGCAGGACACATTCAACTCGTAGGCGGCGATACCCTCGCCCTGGTTCAGGATTTCGATGGTGGTTTCGTAATCTTCGCGGGTGTAACCGAACACGTTGGCGAGGATCACGACGTTCTTGATCTGGCGCAGGTGCGGCAGCTTCTCTTCGAGGAAGGCCTGCGCGCCGATGTTCTGCAAGCCGATGGCGTTGAGCATGCCCGCCGCCGTCTCCCATAGGCGCGGCGGGGGATTGCCAATCATGGGCTCTTTCGATAATCCTTTCACCACGAATCCACCCAGCTTGTTCAGGTGAACCACATCTTCGAACTCGACGCCGTATCCGAATGTCCCGCTGGCCGCGATCACGGGATTCTTCAGTGGAATGCCCGCGATGGTCACACTGAGATCGGGCGTGGAATGCGCGTGAGAGTTCGGCGAGGCCGCGGTCATGGCTGGCCGCCTCCAGCGGGGCTCGTTGCGTGATCAGGATTTTCGTGGTGCGAGGAGGATAGGGCCTCGGTCAACACGCGCCCTACCGAGTGTGTGGGCGCGTTGATTCCCAGCAGCGACGCCAGCGTTGCAGCCATATCCACCGGCTCGGCGTGAGTACGGTAAGTTCCGGCGTGGAACGGCAATCCGTAAAACGCCAGCGGCACGTGTGTGTCGTAGGTGTATGGCGAAGCGTGGTCCGTGCCTCTGGTTGAGCCCACCGTGTAGGGCTCGGGCACTCCCATTACATACCAACTGCCCTCGGGAGAATAACTGTTCAGGAACTTGTGCCCGAGGGGCGTGTCGGGGACTTCGCCCTCGGCCAGTTGTGACTTGGTGTAGAAGTCGCGCAGGCCGGCCTGCTTCATAGCCTCACCCGCCGCGGCTTCCGCATCATGCTCTTTCACATGCGCTGCCGCGAACAGGTCGGCATCGAGCCACGCCACGGGATAGTCGAGCTTCACGTACGCGGCCGGATGAGCCGGAGAAAACTTCGCCGTCAGGGCGCTATTGATCTCAGCTTCGAGCTTATGACCATCGAGATTCTCCGCCGGGATGTGAAGCTTTTTCGCCACGTCGGGTAAAGCAGAAACTCCGTGATCAGCGGAAAGCGCAATCCACACGTTGACCAGCCCGATTTGATGCCCGAGAAAATTGAAGAAGTCGGCCAGGTCCCGATCGAGGTCGAGTGCCATGGCCTGCATTTCCGGAGAGTCTGGTCCTACCTGGTGGCCGAGAATGTCGTTGGGCGAAAGGCTGATGACCAGCAGATCGGTCGCCGGACCGCGGCCTATGTTCTCGTAAACCATCAATTCCTTGGCGAAATCAAACTCATATTCGTTGCCAAAGGGCGTCGAGCCGATGACCTCGTAGAAGCCGGCCTCCGATCCGTCTTTCGCCTTGCGGTGCGCGGTGGAGCGCAGAACGGCTCCCTGCGCATCCCGCCATTCGCGGTCCCAATACTTCGCAGTGCGATTGCTGGAGTTAAAGTCCTGCACCCACTTTGGCAATTCGCTGCGGTAGTAGGTGGAGGTAATCCACGCACCGCTCTTGGGGTCAATCCAGTAGGCGCCGTCGCCGCCGAATCCCGCGGGCAGAACGGCGGCACGGTCTTTCAGAGAGATGCCGAACACGCGGGCTTTGCCCTGTGTGGCCAGCTTCAGTTCGTCACCGAGAGTGTCGGCCATCAGGTTGTGCGGAGAAGCGCCGGCCTTCTCGCCGCCGGACTGGTCTCCCGGAGCACCCAGGAGTTTCACCGCGTCATCTTCGACCGATGTGACCATGCGCTTCTTCTTCGTATCCCACCACTCGTTGGCGACAATGCCGTGCCCGTTCGTATAAGCACCAGTGAATAGCGTGGCATGCCCGGGCGCGGTGCGGGTGTTGGCGTAGTCGTAGTTGCAGTCGGTGAAATAGGCTCCGTGGTCGAGGAGCATGCGGAAACCGGAGTCACCGAACAGATCGCGGTAGCGCTCTAGGTAATCGCCGCGAAACTGGTCGATCACTATCACCACCACCAGCTTGGGACGGCCGTTATAGGCCGAGGCCAAGGCGGGAACGGTGAGCAGCAGGGCAGAGGCCAGCGCAACTAACGCGAAGATGAGGCGCAGACCGACAGGTCCGGGGGAAGATCGCATCGCGAAGTTAGTTTACACACGCGGGCGGAATACGCCAAAGGGAAGCGTGTCGCCGAAGCCCCGGCGAGTGATAAGATGCGGCCTCCGTTTTCTCGAATCCGACCTTCATCGGGTCGAGGTTCATCGGCTCCAGGTTCATCGACAGGAGAGGCTCCTTATGCGGAACAGGATCATCCCAGGGATGGCCGTCATCCTTTTGCTGGCGCCCCTTCTGGCAGGGCAGAAGCATAAGCTCGGCGCCGCCTTGCCCTCACAGATTGCCCGCGGCAAATATCTTGTGAACAACGTGGGTTTGTGCGGCGATTGTCATACGCCGACCAACGAGAAGGGCGAACCAGTGAAGGAACAGTGGCTGCAAGGTGCCACTCTCGGCTTCAAGCCGACCGAACCCGTGCCGGGATGGGCGGACAAAGCTCCCAACATCGCTGGCCTGCCGGGATGGGACAAGGATGCAGCCATCAAGTTCATGATGACGGGAATCGCCCACAATGGCCTGCCTTCGCACCCGCCCATGCCGCAGTATCGCTTCAATTTACAGGACGCGCAGGCGATTGTGGCTTATTTGAAATCGCTGGAGCCGGCCAAGTAGCGAATCGCGATGCTGAGACCAAGATCGCTATTTGGGGGATTTCGGGACGACTTGAATCTCGAATATGCTGGGCCACAGTTTGCCGGTGACGAACAGGCGCTTGCGGTCCGCATCATAGGCGATTCCGTTGAGCACTGCGCCCGGTTCACGGCGATAGACCGGGCTCAGGAGTCCGCTGAGATCGATCCAGCCAACCACCTTGCCGGTTTGCGGAGAGATGCGTGCGATGCGGTCGGTCTGCCACACGTTGGCGAAAATCTCCCCTTCAACGAATTCCAATTCGTTCAACTGGTCGATCGGGCGATTGCCGTCGCGCACGGTAAACCGCCGTTTTTCGGCAAGTGTGTCGCGATCCAGAACGCGAATCTGGGCCGTTCCGTCGCTCATGAAAATCTCGCGGCCATTGCTGGCCAGGCCCCATCCTTCGCCGGAATAGGAGAAGCGGCGCAACAGTTTGAAGTCGTTCAAGTCATAGACGAATCCGGTTTGTGACTGCCAGGTGAGTTGTACGACTTCGTTCTTGAGGAGAGTAATTCCCTCGCCGAAAAATTCAGGATCCAGGTCCACGCGCTGAATGACTTCTCCGGTTTCCAGGCGAACCTTGCGCAGTGATGACCGGCCTTTGATGCCCGTGCCTTCGTAGAAAAACCCGTCGCGGTAGGCGAGGCCCTGGGTAAAAGCTGCAGGATCGTGGGGGAACACCCGAACCAGTTTGAATGTGTACTCGGGCGGCCGGGACGCATGGGTCTGGAACGAGGACTGCGCCGGGAGCCGTTGTGTCAGGGCAATCAGCAAAAATGCAACTGCGAGTTGGCGGTGGGAAAATCTCATTGGCATACGGGCGTGGTCATTGTCGCATTTGCTACGGGAGGGCCGCTGCCTGGGAATCATAACCACAGAGGACACGGAGGAATACAGCGTAACGCCGCCGTCGACGTGCATTCCCTGACCTGTTTCCGATAAAGTAGTTGTTCTTCGTCTGGATCGTGTTTGATGTGAACCCATGCTTGATCTCAGTTTTGTTCGCGACAACCTGCCGTTCGTGGAAGAGAAGCTGCGCCAGCGCGGCATGGATCCGGCTGCCGTGCTCAAGGATTTTCGTGAGGTAGACACGCAGCGCCGCCATGCGATCTCCGCCGCCGAAACCATGAAGGCCCAGCGCAACAAGGCTTCGGAAGAAATCGCCAAGGCGAAGAAGGCCGGCCAGGACGCCGCCGCCGCGATGGCCCAGACCAAAGAACTACGCGAGCAAATTCAGACGCTGGAAAAAGCGGCCAACGATCTCGATGTCCGTCTGCGCGACATTCTTTCCGGCATTCCAAATTTGCCGCACGCGAGTGTGCCGGTCGGCCACAGCGCGGAACAAAACGTAGAGGTTCGCCGCTGGGGTAAACCACCGCAGTTCGACTTCGCTGCCAAGTCGCATTGGGAATTAGGTGAGCAACTGGGCGTGCTCGACCTGGAACGCGCGGTCAAGCTGACCGGCGCGCGTTTTGCCGTCTATTGGGACTTGGGGGCCAAACTCGAGCGCGCGCTGGCGAACTTCATGCTCGACCTGCACACCCGCGAGCATGGCTACACCGAGGTTCTGCCGCCGTATCTGGTGAATTCCGATTCCATGTATGGCACGGGACAGTTGCCGAAATTCGCGGCGGATTCATTTCGCGTTCCGCATGGAGAAAAAGATCTCTGGCTGATTCCTACTGCGGAAGTTCCAGTCACGAATCTTTACCGCGACGAGGTGCTCGACGCCGCGCGCCTGCCGGTTTCGCTCACCGCTTACACGTCCTGTTTTCGCAGTGAGGCCGGGTCGTATGGAAAAGATGTACGCGGAATTATCAGACAGCATCAGTTTCAAAAGGTCGAGCTGGTGAAATTCTCGCGGCCTGAGAATTCCTACGACGAGCACGAGAAGCTTACGCACCATGCCGAAGAGGTTCTGCAAAAACTGGGTTTGCACTACCGCGTGGTGACCCTCTGCACGGGCGACATGGGGGCCGCGTCGGCGAAGACCTACGATATTGAAGTCTGGCTGCCGGGGCAGCAGTTGTTCCGCGAGATTTCGTCGTGCTCAAATTTTGAGTCGTATCAGGCCCGGCGGGCGAACATTCGTTACCGGCCCGAGGGCAAGAACAAAACGGAATTCGTCCACACCCTGAACGGCAGCGGATTGGCGGTGGGGCGCACCTGGGTCGCGATTGTGGAGAACTATCAGCAGGCCGATGGCAGCGTTGTTATTCCGGAAGTATTGCGGCCGTATATCGGAGCGGAGCGGATTACAAAGAAGAGCTTTTAGCTCTTCGCTTCGGTCGGAATGACAGACTCAAGAGGGTTGAGCTAAAGGCCAAGAGCCAATAGCCAAGAGCAACTGCTTCCACATTGCCAAGATAAGGAACGGTCACTAGACTTGCAGAGAACCGAACTCACGACCGTCGCGCCCAGCGCGCCGTCCCTGCCGATGAACGCCATCTGGCGCACAATTCGCGGATACGTCCTGTGGCAGTATGAGCGGGGCACGCTGCACTACGACATCATGGTCACGCTCATCTTGATTTTTATTTTTCTCTCGCCGCGCGTGATCAACTTCAACGATAAACCTATCCTGCGGAATCCGCATCCAACCGACGTCGTAGTCACGCCCGATGCCCAGGGGCGGCTGTTGTATCAGATCGAGGCCAGCGCGATTTCGCCCGGGGATGACCACTCTGTTCGCGACCAGTTGCTCAAGATTATCGAGCCGATTTCAGGCGGGGTCTCCATCGTGCAATATGACATGGTGAAAGATGGCAAGGGGCACGTGCAGAGTTATAAAGTTCTGGTGCGGCGGGAATAGCGGCTTCGCAGTCAAAGAATTTGAAACACAAGAACTTCCGAATGAAACTTTCCTGTTTCGCTTTTCCGATGCTGTTCGCGATGCATGTCCTCGCTGGACACTGGGCCCCACCGCAGACGCCCTCCGTCCCCGGCAGTCTCGAAGCTACGCTCAAAACCATGGACGCGGCCGCCGCCAGCTTCCACACCACTCAAGCCGACTTCGAGTGGGACCGCTACGAGAAAGTGATCGACGAAGTCGACGATATCCAGCTGGGCACTATTTACTATCGCCGGGTGGGCAAAGACGTCGAGATGAAAGCCGACATCAAAACGGACGGCCCCAGTCGCGACAAGTTGAAGCCTGAGCCAAAATTTGTGCTGTTCAGCCAGGGGAAGGTTCAGATGTACCTGCCCAAGCCGGACCAGGTCACAGTCTACGACGTTGGCAAGAACCGTTCCGAGTTTGAGGCCTACCTCGTGCTGGGCTTCGGAGGCAGTGGCCAGGATCTCGTCAAGGCCTTCGACGTGACCTACCAGGGGGCAGAGACGATCGACGGCGTGGCCACGGCCAGGCTGCAGCTTATTCCCAAATCGGAACGCGTGCGCAACACTTTCGCCCGAATCCTGCTCTGGATTGACCTGGATCGCGGGATCTCTCTGCAGCAGCAGTTCTTTGAGCCGGATGGCAACTACAAGCTGGCGAAGTACTCCTCGATACGGCTGAAAGACAAGATTCCCGACGAAGTTTTTCACTTAAAGACCACCAGCAAGACCCAAACTCTCTCGCCGCGCGGCTAAGTGGTTGAATACAAAGAGCAAGAAGGTGTGCTGAAAACTGCGAGGGGGGAGCTATACTGGCCGCACAGTCTTAACTGGTCCAGTTTAATCGGTCAATTCACGGGTTCATTCATGGCTAGAGTTTTTACGATTACAGTCCCTCCCAAACTGGGAAACAAGCGCAGAGAACGCACTTCCGACCCCCGCTACGTGGATGGCCAGCGCCTGCTGGTGGAAGCCATGAAATACCTGGCCCATTCCGATCCGGTGAAGAACCGCCCGGCGATCGAACTGATCTCGGAGCACGTTCGAACCCGCTTCAGGATGAGCGACTCACCGCTGGGGTAGACCGGCAGCAATCTTCCTACATATTGGCAACCCAGCAGCGCAAAAGACAGGGACGGCCTTCGCCGTCCCTGATTTATCAAACTAGGCTTGTCAAACTGGGTTCGTCAACTTGGCCAACTGCGTCAGCCAACCTACGCAGCTAGAACGAGAACCGCAGTGAGTACTGCATCACTCGGGGCTGGGTTAGAGTTGAGTTGAACTTGCCAAAACCGGTAATCCCCACGAGAGTTTGGCCAATCAACGAGCCTGAGGCATCGAAACGCACTGCGTTTGTGGCGTTGAATACCTCCCACGCGAACCGCAGTGTATTACCTTCACGCACGCTCCAGGTTTTTGCGAGGCCGGCGTCGATCCCAAAGAAGCCGGGGCCACGGAAGTTATTGCGCTGTCCCGCTTCGCCCGCGTAGGTGGCGCGGAAGTTTGTTGAGTTCGTAGCAGCCCCCGCAAAGCAAGCGCAGGTAATGCTTTGAGGGTTCTTGAAGACGGTAGGATTCCCGCTCGAATCAATGAAGACTCCGGTCTTGGGCTTCGGCCCCGTCAATATGGAGGATCCTTGCAGTTCAAAATCAGTAGCCCATCCGTTGCCGGCTTCGACGGAGAAGGGGAATCCGCTCGTCCAGCGATACAATCCGTTCAGACCCCAGCCGCCGAAGACTCCATTCATCAGCCCCTTGGCGGCCCAGTGACGCCCGTTTCCGTAGGGCACGTCCCAGACCCAGTTGGAATTGAACTGATGAGTGGTGTCGAAATCGGAGGGTGCACGCCATAGGTCGGGAGAAAACGCGTTGATCACCTGGCTGTTGAAGGCCAGACCAGAAGATTCGAAGCCGTTCACCCGCTCTGCGTTTGACCCCACGTCAATCGACTTGGAGTAGGTGTAGTTGAAATCGAATAAGAGACCGCTAGACATGGCGTGCCGCAATGACACCTGCAAACCGTTGTAGTCGCTGTTACCCCGGCTCTGCCAGCCGTACAGCGAGGAGAACTGGGGCTGATAGTACTGGAAGGCATTCGTGCCCGTGGCCCCTGCGCAGGCAGGGAAGCAGAACGCGTCCAAGATCTCCAGCGAGAGCGTCTCATTGCCTACATTGCAGCTATACAGGTCGTAGATGTTCTGGGTAGCGGTGGCGTTGGTCGGCTTCGGCCCTCCAGAGCAAGCCGTCCCGTTGCTACCAGATAGCAGCCCCGGTCCCGCGGCCCGTGGGAACATGTCCTCCCAATATGGAATTTTCGGCAGGGTGGCAGCCGGGACTCCAGCATAGGCCGCCTTGTCTAACATTTGTGCCGCCATGAAGTAGTTTGTCTTACTGGCTGGATCGACCAGGTTGAGGGGCTGCGACAAATCGATTTCCTGCAGCAGATGATGGGCGAAACGCCCGGTGTATGTGGCCTCCAGCACGAAGTTGTGCGCAAACTCGCGCGTGATCGAAAAATCCACCACGTGGGAGTAGGGAGTCTTTAGGTGATTATCGATTCCCCAGGCAATAGCCAGGCCGTAGGTGTTTGGGTTGACGGAAGGCGTGTAGGGAAATCCGTGAGGGCTCGGGACTCCCGGACTGGGAGGGAGGTTCGCCGCGCCCAACAAGCCAGTAAAGCGTGGAGCATTATCTACGTTGGTTACGCCGGCGGGATTGCTGATGGTGGTGGTCAGGCCCCAGGACCCTTGCCGGTCGAATGTGTTCACGACTCCTTCGCCGAAGTGGTCGAAGTACATACCATAGCCGGCTCGAATGGAACTCTTCCCGGTATCGCCAAACACGCCGTGCCAGAATCCGCTGGCCGCATGCGGCGAATAGGCGATGGCAAAACGTGGAGCCAGATTCTTGTAATTCCAGGCCCAGTAGGGACTCTTGTCGTTGGCCTGCCCAGCAAGGTCGAAAGTCAGATTCGGCTGGACTACATTTCCCTGCAACATACCTTTCCAGCGATCGGTGAACCACTGGTGCATGTCTACGGTAGGCGATATCTGGTTCCCTGCCGTCTCATAAGGAGGTTGCAGCAGCGAATAGCGCACTCCGTAAGTTACGGTGAGGTTGGGGGTGACACTCCATTTATCCTGCAAGTACATCTCGCCCTCAAAGTTCTTGAAGTGGCGAGGCACGAGCGATCCGTTGAGGATGGCATTTCCGTTCTTGTCCTGATTGCTGACCGTGTACACCTGGCTCATCAAGCCCATCAATTGGACCGCTGCAAAATCATAGGAAGTTCCAAACGCCGGATCTACCCCCGGGAAACTCGGATTGATACCTGGGTCCAGACTTTTCCCGGTACCTGAGATGAACGAGGGGTTCATCCAGTACAAGTTGGCCAAACCTTCCGAAATGTTCTGCGCGTTGGACTGCCGGTTGTTGTTGATCAGCCGCCAATTGGTGCCGACCTGAATGGTATGCCGCCCCTTGGTCCAGGACACATCGTCGATGAAGTTGTGCACCGGGACGTTGGTAAGAATCGTGGGCGTGTCGTTGGGGCTGACAGCCTGAGTGTCGTCGAGGCCGCGAAGTCGGTTATACGGTTGACTATTCAGACCGGATTCACCGACACCCTGCCGGACAAACGCGTATCGGAAGTTGTTGATCAAGTTGTTGCGAATAATGTAGGTGTAGCCGACGGCGATTCCTTTGCTGTTGTTGGTCTTGAAGACGTCCGGGGGCAAACCCGGAAACTGCGGCGGCAGCGACTGATGATCGTTCTGCAGATTGCCGCGCAGGAACAACGAATGGTTTCCGTCCGCGCTGATTTTGTAGTCAAGCTTGAGGATGAAAGTGTCAAGCTTTGTGGGATTGTTCCCCGGAAAGGTGAACCCTGAGGAGTTGAGGAGATCTCCGGAACCGTTGGTAGCGTTGCCGCAGCTGGGGCAATTGGGCGCCGGATATTTCGTGAACAGGGCGCTGGGATTGGCGCCCCCGATGTTGGCAATCAGCCCATTCGGACCAGGCCCCGCTGGGTTCCCCGGCGTCGCGGGACAAGTTGACTTCGCGGTGCAGCCCTGGTCCAGCGATGTGATGCCTGCGGGATAGAGCGTGGCCACCAGGTCCGGCGTGAATCTCGCATCACCTGCGACCGAGAAGAGTTGACCACCGCCGCCGGTCCCGCTGTTGCCGTCGAAACAGTTCGGGTCGCTGGGTTGACACAGGTATTTCAGCTCTCCCGCAGCCAGGCTTGGGGTCGGGATGACCCGGTTCGTTTGGACTTGGTCGGCCGTGCGTTGGCCTTCATAGGCCCCAAAGTAGAACAAGCGATCTTTCCGGATCGGGCCGCCAAACGTCCCGCCAAAAGTGTTCCGCAAAATGTGCGGCGGTCGGTTGGGATTTCCCAGGCTCAACTGCGACGCCTTGTTGAACCAATCGTTGGCCACGTCGAAGGTGGGGCGGTGATACTCGTACAAGGAGCCATGAACGGTGTTGGTCCCGCTCTTGGTGACCAGATTCACCTGTGCTCCCGAGGAGCGGCCGGACGCCGCATCGTAGTTGCTGGTGGTGACACGGAATTCCTGCAGGGAATCCAGAGTGGCGCGCATGGCGCCTTCGAAGGCATAGCCTTTGAGCTGATCGTTGTCGTCCAGGCCGTCGAGCGTGATGTTGGTCTGGTCGCTGCGGGCTCCGTTGACGGCACCTCCACGGCTGTCGTTGTCCTGCTGTGCATCGGTGGTTTTGCCGATGTAGACCACGCCCGGCTGCAGGCTGAGAATCGAAGCCGGATCGCGCCCTTCCGAAGGCAGATCCGTCAACTGCCGCGAGTTGAAGTTGTTGCCCAGAGTGGCATCCACGGTGTTGACCATGGGCGCTTCACCCGTGACGTCCACCACGACGGAGCCGCCCTGCACCTGCAGGGTCATGTTCACGGTGGCGGGGCTACTCACCTGCAGGACCACGTTTTCCCGCTTGGTGGTCGCGAAGCCGGAAGCGGTTACGGTCAGCACGTAGCTGGAGGGTGGAATCTCGAGGAACTGGTAGGTGCCCTGGTCATCGCTGTGGGTAGTGCGGGAGAAGCCCGTGGCCTCGTTACTCAGAGTCGCCGTAGCTCCGGCGACCACCAGGCCTTTGGAGTCCGTTATTGTGCCGCGCAACGAACTGGTGGCAGACTGGGCGAAGATCAAGGTGCTCAACACAACGCAGCACCCCAGCGACAACAACACAGCCACAACACGTGAGCCAGAACGCATGGGGGGAAGCTCCTTTACCCACGGGGGTATGACCTCTTAAGATTTTGTTGCCCAGGAAACAAAAGACAGAGGTGAGACCCTGGGGCCTGATGGGGGTTTATTTTGCAACTCCGCGGCCACCAAGTTCAAGCTTAATTTTCAATGCTTTGGAGTTTTCCGGGAGTCCGGATCTGCCTATTTCAGTATGGATACGTACCGAATCTGGAAGCTTGGCTGGGCTAGCGAAACACAGAAGCCGCAAGAATAATCACTACTGGATAACACTCCAGCGTGTAGCGAGTCTCGGGATTCTCCAGGGTTCCCAGAAACGCCGAGCGGATCAGTAGAAACAAAACCAATAGGCCAATGCCGAAATATTCGCGCGCGCGGAACCATCCGGCGGAGGCCATTCCCAGGTAAATCAGGTTGAGCACGCCTAAACCAAGGGCAGCGGCCGCGGGCCGCCACTCATCGTTGAACTCCCACCAACGCGGGTCGGGCGGAAGCAATTCCGTGCGCGGGCGCAACCACATATCGGCAATGCGCGCCGCCGGCAGCCAGACGTAATAACGGAACGGCTTGGCTTTTATTCTCGACGCCGCGAGAGCGGCGAAGCGGGCGTCGAGTTCGGGAGTTATGTCCCGGTCATGGTTGTAATCTGCAACCAGCGCGGCAGTCTCCTGCCGCTGCTGCTCGGAATCGAACGTTCGCCTGGGTAAGCGGCTGAGATCGATGGGATCGCCGGGGACGTTCCAGTAAATCTCCTCTACCGAGACGTAATCCGCCATCCAAGTCTTGACCCAACGATTGAAGCCGAGCATGACGGGCTCGTCGGAATCGTTGGCATAACGGGGCGCAAGCGGCTGAAAGCGGTGAAAAGTGTGCAGGTTGCGCACCGTCCACGGAATAAGCGGAATCACGGCTCCCAGAGCCAGGAGCAGGCCGGTTCGCAGGATGGGTAAGAAAAGCGGCTTCTGGCTTCCGGCTTCCGGCTTCCGGATCGCGCCTTGAGAAGTGGCGGGGCCGGGGGTCGCGTCTGTGATTAATGTGGGGGCCCAGCTTTTGAGCATAAGACTCAGCAAGTATCCACCGATGGCCGCGAGCAGGATTCCGCCGTCGGGGCGAAGCAGGATGGCGCCGCCGCAAGCGAGACCGCAGGCCAGCCAGATCCAATGTCTGGATGGGGGAAACCCCGGGCGCGGGTCGGGGTCGCGAACATTTTCTCTCACTGCGGACAGAGCCAGATCCAACGCGAGCACGGTGAAGAAAGTTTCCAGGCACTCGGTGAGGGCAGCCGCAGCGTAGTTGGCAAGAAACGGGCAGGCCGCGGCCAGCAGAAAAGCCGCTCTTGCCGCACGCGCGGACACCAGGCGCCTGGTGATGTCTGCGATGAGGAAACAGGTTGCCAGATCGATCAGCACTTGGATGAGCAGCACGGCGCGAAAATTTCCAATTCCGAAGACAGTGAAGATCGCGGCCAGGAAAGCTGGATATCCGGGCAGACGGGAGAGCGTTGGCACAACCTGGCCCGAGTCGGTAACGCCATACACTCCATAATGCAGCCAGTTTTCGGCGACGTTGGCATAGAGCCGGGAATCGTCGACCACCGCCGGGAAACGAAACACGAAGAACAGGCGCAGCCCCAGCGCCGCGAGGCTTGCGCCGAGAAAAAATCGCGCGTGTTTCCGTACCTGTTCACGCACCGAGCGAATATAACGCGTTTGGCGTAGACATGAACGGAGGAAAGCGTGACTGGCGACTCAGGGGAGCCAACTCGATGCGTCGCTAGCGTCTCCCTGGGATACAGGTCCGACTGGCTAGAATTGACCGTACGCCGCTAGCGGCATACGATAGCCTTAACTTTGCGTGCTCATGGCTGAACCTGTCTTTTATGACCCGCGACGCGCCCGATGGAAGCGGCTGCGGCGGATTTTTGACGCCTGCGCGGTCGTTTTCTCGATGCTCGTGATCTTCTTCGTATTCACGGCGTTGCGCGGGGAGCCTCTGCCGGAACTCTTGTTGTCTCCGCAAAAGCGGGCCTTCAAGGCGCTAAAAGAAAGCGAGAAGGAGAAGGCTCGAGAACGCCTGCGCAAGCTGGCCAACCGCACCCATCGCAAGTCGAAGCTGGCGCCATCCCAGGTAACACTGAACCAGGAAGAAGGCATCCGCGCAGCGTTCTACGTGCCCTGGGACGCGGCTAGTTTTTCTTCCCTGCGCGATTTCGCGCGGCAGATCGACATACTGTATCCCGACTGGCTGCACGTCACCACGACAGACGGCCGCCTGCAAGCCATCGACGATCAGACCAACAAGTTTTTCGACGTCGTACAGGCAGACTCGGTTCGCCCGGTCGACGATCGCGTGATGCCCCTGCTGAACCTGGAAGCTCCGCAAATGGAAGTCTTCCCCATGGTCAACAATCACAATGGGGTCGATTGGGTGGACGTTACTGCCTTCCTCAACAATCAGGATGCCCGCACCCTTTTTCGCCGTCAGGTGTCTCAGTTTCTTTCTTCCGGCCGTTTCCGGGGTCTGATGGTGGACTTTGAGGCTTTTCCAAAGAGCGGCCAAGTTGGTTATGTCGCTTTGCTGCAGGAACTTTCTTCCGATCTGCACGGCCGCGGCATGAAGCTCTACGTTGCGGTACCGCCGCGGAACGACGAGTACGACTATACGAAGGTTGCGGCAGCCGCAGATGGGGTCGTGCTCATGAACTACGACGAACACTATCCCGGAGGGCAATCTGGCCCGGTGGCGTCACAGGATTGGTTCGTGCAAAACCTGACGAACGCCGAGAAGGTAATTCCTAAACAAAAGATTATTTGCGCCATCGCGAACTATGGCTACGACTGGGTATTGAAACCGAAGAACGGGAAACTGCCTCCCGGGGAGAAGGACGGCCCCGCGACTCCCCAGGACGCCTGGCTGGCCGCCCGCGATTCAGAAGTCGACGTCACCTTCGACGATGACGCCATGAATCCGCATTTCAGCTATCTCGACGAGCGCAGCATACGTCACGACATTTGGTTCCTCGATGGGGTCACGGCTTTGAATCACATGCGGGCCGCGCAGAATCTTGGGATCAAGACTTTCGCCTTGTGGAGACTGGGAGGCGAAGACCGCACCCTGTGGCGCATTTGGGACGTGCCCGGCGATCCCGGGGCCACGGATAAACTGCGCGATGTTCCTCCCGGGCAGGACGTGGATATGGAGGGCCAGGGCGAGATTCTGCGCATCGAAGCCCGGCCGGCGCATGGTACGCGCGATTTGACCATTGACCCTGACAGCAAACTGATTACCGACGAGGTTTTTCAAACGCTGCCCGAGCCCTATCGCGTCTCTCGCTACGGCTACAGCCCGGATGAGGTGGTACTCACGTTTGATGACGGGCCGGACCCGGAGTGGACGCCCAAGATTCTTGACGCGCTGAAGCGCGAAAATGCGACCGCAACTTTCTTCCTGATCGGCATCCAGGCTGACAAATTTTCTGGACTCGCCAAGCGCGTTTACGCCGAGGGCCACGCGGTTGGCAATCACACGTTTACCCATCCCGACGTCAGCAATATTTCGTCTGCCCATCTCAAGCTCGAACTGAATCTGACCGAACGGCTGTTCGCCAGCCTGATGGGGATTCGTACCACGTTGCTGCGTCCGCCCTACGCCATCGACGAAGAACCCGATACGGCCGACCAGGTCCACCCGCTCGAGTTCGCGCAGGACATGGGATACATCACGGTGGGCAACCGCATCGATCCCAACGATTGGAGCGACAATCCGCGGCGCTCGGCCGAGCAGATTTCGGCCTACGTGCTGAAGCATTTGCCACCCTGCCAGCCGGACGATTTGCGCTGCGGCAACATTGTTCTGCTGCACGATGGCGGGGGCAACCGGGCTGAAACGGTGCGCGCCTTGCCGATGATCATTGACGGCATTCGCGCCCGCGGGCTGACGGTGGTGCCGGTTTACCAGTTGTTGGGCAAGACCCGAGCCGACGTGATGCCGCCCTTGCCGACTGGCGAACTCTGGCTGGCGCGCCTCGACCGGTTGGGCTTCTGGCTGTTCGACGCGGCGCTTGTAGGAATAACGTGGGTTTTCCTGCTAGGCGACCTGCTCATGACCGGACGCTTAATCTTCATCGGAGCGGCGGCAGTGTATGACCGCGTACACGAAAAGATTTTTGGGCAGCCAGCGGTAGTCGCTTCCTACAAGCCCAAGGTCGCGGTCCTGATTCCGGCTTATAACGAAGAAAAAGTCATTGAGCGCACGGTGCGGGCCGCGCTGAACTCAAACTATCCCAATCTGCGCGTGATTGTGATCGACGATGGCTCGAAGGATCGCACGCTTGATGTGGCGCGGACTGCGTTTGCGGTGGAGCAGGCACAGGGAAAAGTTCTCATCCTGGGGAAACCGAATGCCGGCAAAGCTTCCGCTCTCAATTACGGGATCGAGCACATTGCCGATGCCGAGCTGTTCGTTGGCATTGATGCAGATACCGTGATCGCCCACGACGCGATTTCGCGGCTGGTGCCGCATTTTATTAATCCTAAGGTTGGGGCAATTGCAGGCAACGCGAAAGTTGGCAATCGCGTGAATCTGTGGACGCGCTGGCAGGCCCTGGAATACATCACCAGCCAGAATTTTGAGCGGCGCGCGCTCGACGTGTTGGGCGCGGTGAGCGTGGTGCCGGGCGCCATCGGAGCGTGGCGCGTCTCTGCCGTGCGCGAGGCTGGCGGCTATCACATCGATACCGTCGCCGAAGATGCCGACCTCACCATGGCTCTGCTGCGCCGCGGCTATCGCGTGGAATATGAAGATATGGCTCTGGCCTTCACCGAGGCACCGACCAACGCGAATGGCCTGATGCGCCAGCGTTTCCGCTGGTCGTTCGGAATTTTGCAGGCGGTGTACAAGCATCGCGGAGTGTTCGCGCGTAAGGGAGCGCTCGGCTTCGTGGCGCTGCCCAACATCGTCGTTTTCCAGATTCTGCTGCCGCTGGTGTCGCCGCTCATCGACATCATGTTTGCCGTGGGCACGATCTGGTACTACATCCAGAAGCATTTTCACCCCGACTCCACCGATCCGGCCGACTTCCACAAGCTGGTGGCATTTTTCTTCGCCTTCCTGGTGATTGACTTCTTCACGTCGGCGATCGCGTTCGCTCTCGAACGCCGCCGCCCCGACGACAAGGAAGACGTCTGGCTGTTGAGCCAGGTCTGGCTGCAGCGCTTCGCCTATCGGCAGTTGTTCTCGGTCGTTCTCTTCAAGACGCTGAAACGCGCCCTGGAAGGGCGGAGGTTCGCGTGGGACAAACTGGAGCGTACCGCGGCCGTGAATTACGTTCCGGCAGAGACCAGGGATTCGGTCAACGTGCAGTAACTGCCGCAAGAAATCTTAAATCTACTGTTTGGCAAGCCTTCCGCGAAGCACGGTTACGGAGGCAGCCGGCAGTGTATACAGAGAATCCCGAACGCCAGTGAGCATCGTGGTCGCGGGAGGATTGTCCGGTTCGGCGTGGCCTTTGCGCCGATCGGGATGCCACTGATACTGCGCGCTGCCGAAGGTAATCATCGTGACCGGCCCGGTGAACGACAAGTCCTGACCTGATTTGTCATTGTGAAAGACCACATGCACCGGGTGAGGATGGTCGTGATCTTTGTTCACCAGCATCACGGCCCATTGCCCATCCGGACGCTCGAGAGGATACGCCGTTACCAGCAGGTGTCCGGCGGAATCTTTCACATCGCTGGAAGCGACGTAGAGGCGATGCTCCGCATCCTTGGGCTCGGCCCACTCCTGCGTGAGAAGCTGCGCGGCGAAAAATTGCGCAGTCTTCTGCAGGATCTGGTAATGATCGTCGACCATGAACATGTGGTAAGTGCCCCAACTGTTGGCGCAAGCCGGGTGCGGTGGAGAATACGAGAGGGCGTGGTAGTAGTGCGTTGATTTTCCACCCGCGGTGAGAAAGCCTCCAAAAGAATCCGCCAGCCACAGTGCACCAAAGATATCGACTGCAGCCTCGCCGCCGTGGTCGTTGGTCTCGGTATCGAGGAGCGGGAGTCCCGCAGGCAGCCCGTCGTCGCGCCACACTTTCATGATGTGAGTGATTAATTCCGGTTCCTGGTAGAGATTCTCCCAGGGCGTTTCGCAACCGTCGTACGGATAGTGCTCAAATGACATGAACGCCAGGTCTTGAAGGCGGCCGTGCGCCTTCAGATAATCGAGGAAACGGCCCAGCCACGATGTCCGCCCCTGCGCGTCAGGCCAGACTTTGATGTCTTCCGTGACTCCTTCAAACACGGGACCGCCCAGCTTGAAATTCGGGTCCACGCGATGCAGCGCGGCGGCGAATTGCAAATACAGCGTGGCGTAGTCCTCGGGCTGCATGTATTGGCCGTCGGGCTCTTCTCCCATCTCGACGTAGGAAACCGGATAGCGGCGCTTCTTGATGTAGGCCATCTGCGCGGCGGCGTCTTCGGGCGTGCTGTATAACATCGCGACCGGAACGATGGCAGGCAAGCCGCGCGTGATTCCGCTGGTGAAGAAAAGATCGAAGCCCGGCTGATCGCCTGATTCCATACGGTCGGGAGCCAGATAAAGATCGGAAGGGTCGTGCCAGGGATCAACCGAGGAACATAACGTGAGGGTCTGCTTCTGATCGGGCGAGTGCTGGAGCAGATCTTTGAATTCGCCGTTCTCGCCGAGGGTTCCCAGATAGAGTTCGCGAATCGCGTAGCCCACGCAGTTGCGGCGATCGCTGGAACCGTGGGTATCGCAGGTGTTGGAAGAGCGACTCATCAGCACACGCACATATTTCGTATTCACTAGTTCGCGATCCAGGCGCAGGATTGCCTTGCCTCCCTTTCCATCGGTCACAGTTCCTGAGGCGAAGGCCTTCCAGGTTCCCTGGTCTTGATCGTCCATGGCGTCGCCCGCGCCCACCCAGTACTGCACTTCGTAAGAGGTCGCGTACGGTTCCGCCCAAGCGATGCGAATTGCGTTGACGCTTTCTTTCTTGTCGAGCGCAATGACCACCCATTGCGGGTGCAGCGAGTCGTCTTCTCCCGTGAACTCTTTGGTCAGGTAGGGATTGCTCTTCCAATACGATTGCAGATCGCCATCATCGAGGCGCGAGAACCCGTCAAACTCTGTGCCGCCGTTGCGGGTAAAACCACGGTGCCTCAAAGAGTAGCCATACGAGTGACGGATCATTTCTTTCGAAGGAGTGGCGTCGCCGGTGAAATATCCCTTGCCCGAGGGATCGCTCCATGTGCCCTTCGGATTCCAATGCCACGCTTGTACGAATAAGTCAGTGTTTTGCCGGTAGCTGATCACTCCCCAACCGGCCGACAGCACTTGCTGGATCTGGTCGGGACGAAAGAATACGTCGGTGGCGTTACTGGGTACGCGGTCGACGGTGGATCCCAGCGCGTAAAGAGGACTGAACGTGTTCACGACATGGCTGGCATCGACCGTAACGGTTTGCGCGGGCGCGCTGGCAGCTGAGGCCCACAAGAAACCTGAGACGACTGCGGCCAGCGCTGCAGTAACGATTTTCGGCCCGAGAGCAAGTACCTTTGTTGTAAACGAACTCAGAAGCATGGCAAGTAACCTTTTATAGAAATTGGTCGAGCCGCGTCGTCGCGCGTAAAAGTCATACAACAGATACCAGGAGCTTTGCCATTCGTCGCCTTGGCGTTTTCACTTGATGAAACAACGTTTCAGGTTTGCACAGTATTGGTCGTTGTCTTTTGTATAATTTGGCGATTCTGCGGCCAGGAAAATCTGCGGCGGAACATCGAGTCACTCTTCATGCTGGTTAAGGTATTTCATAGCCGAGATACGCTGGGTCAAGCCGCAGCGGAACAGGCGGCCACAGCGATTCGCCGAGCGATCACGGCTAGAGGCCATGCCCGGATCGTCGCTGCAACCGCCGCGTCGCAGGCCGAATTTCTTGCCGCGCTGACGAAGGCTTCGGATATCGACTGGACCAAGGTCGAGGCCTTTCATCTCGACGAGTACATCGGATTGCCCATCACGCATCCGGGAAGTTTTCGCAAGATGCTGCTGGAGCAGTTCGTGAAGAAAACCGGAATCACCAGTTTCCACTTGCTCGACGGCGACGCTCCCGATCCTGCCGAAGTTGTAGGACGCGTGGGAAATGCACTCGCCTCGGCACCCATCGATATCGTATTTCTGGGGATTGGCGAGAATGCTCACATCGCGTTCAACGATCCGCCGGCGGATTTCGAAACCGAAGATCCGTACATCATTGTCAGCCTCGACGAGGCCTGCCGTCAGCAGCAGGTGGGCGAGGCATGGTTCGCCGACATCTCGCAGGTCCCGACACGGGCTATCTCGATGTCGGCGCGGCAAATTTTAAAAGCCACGGAGATTCTCGCTGTCGTGCCCGGCCCGCGCAAGGCGCATGCGGTGAAAGCGAGCGTCGAAGGTCCAATCAACCCGATGGCGCCCGCATCGATTCTGCGCACGCACGCTAACGCGACTCTTTACCTCGATCAAGACTCGGCTGCTCTGTTGAGCCCAGCCTTGCGGAATACGCTCGACCACGAATCGCAAGTGATGGTGCACTCGTAGCGCTTTGCCAAGTCAACGCATGTCCACCGCCGGGAAGTCGATTCCTTCACTACGCTGGTGGATCGCCGGGCTTCTGTTCGCTTCGACAGTCATCAACTATATCGACCGGCAAACTCTTTCGCTGCTCGCTCCTTTTCTTAAGCTTGAATACCACTGGACCAACACGGACTACGCCAACATCGCCATCGCCTTCCGGGTTGCATATTCCATCGGACAGTCCGTATTCGGGCGACTCATGGACCGCATCGGCACGCGGCGCGGCCTGACTCTGACAGTCATCTGGTATTCCATCATCTCGATGTTGACTTCGCTGGCCCAAGGCTTCTTCAGTTTTGCCGGGTTTCGATTCTTCCTGGGTGCGGGAGAGTCGGCAAATTGGCCCGCAGCCACCAAGGCCGTGTCGGAATGGTTCCCGAAACGCGAGCGCGCACTGGCCACGGCTTTTTTTGATACAGGTTCTTCAATTGGCGGCGCGGTGGCGCCTTTCATCGTGTTGCCGATTTATTTCCGCTGGGGATGGCGCCCGGCATTCATGATTCCGGGCGCGCTGGGATTTCTCTGGCTGATTGCCTGGCGGCGGCTCTACCATCCTCCCGACCAGCACCCACGAATCAGCCCGTCCGAGCTTGAAATGATCGTGGCCGACAAGCGGGAATCCGACGCCGAGCACGAGGGCAAACCTCGTCTGCGCTGGTGGGACTTGCTGAAACTTCCACAGACTTGGGGAGCGATTATCGCGAAGGCCTTCACCGATCCGGTGTTTTTTTTCGTCGCCGAATGGTTCCCGATCTACCTGGTGGCGAAGGGTATCGAATTGAAGAGTGGATTGATCGCGGTGTGGATTCCGTTTATCGCTGCCGACGTGGGCAGCTTCATCGCCGGGGGTGTCTCCGGAGCTCTGATCAAGCGCGGATGGCCGCTGGGCAAAGCGCGCAAAGCGCTGATTGTGTTTGGCGGAATCGGGATGATGATGATCATCCCGACGATCTTCACGACCAATCTGTACGTGATCGCCCTGCTTTTCGCCATCACCACCTTCACGTATGCCAGCTTTACCACCATGGCAAATGTAATGCCGGCTGACCTTTTCAACAGCCAGTCGGTAGCCTCGGTCAGCGGGATGACCGGTACGGGCGCGGGGATTGGAACCATCATCGCTTTCAAACTGATCGGCTATTTTTCGGACACCCGTCAGGCCACGGGCACGCATTCCTTCGACCCGATTATCATCGTCGCAGGCCTGGTCCCGCTGGTGGGCATGGTGCTGGTGCTCTTGCTGATGCGCAACACTGCGGCCACGGATCAAGGTCTGGTGCGGCGCATCTGAGATTTTCGGTACACTCGGCGGAACGATCGCGAGCGCGAACTAAGGAGATCTGTGAAGATTGTCGATGCAAAAGTGCTGGTCAGCTGCCCGGGACGGAACTTCGTCACCTTGAAGATTCTTACCGACGAAGGCGTCTGCGGTTTGGGAGACGCGACCTTGAACGGCCGTGAACTGGCGGTTGCATCGTATTTGACCGACCACGTGATTCCCTGCATTCTAGGGCGCGATCCGTTCCAGACGGAAGACTCATGGCAATACCTTTACCGCGGGGCGTATTGGCGGCGCGGCCCCGTGACCATGACCGCAATCGCGGCGGTCGACATGGCGCTGTGGGATATCAAAGGCAAAGCGCTCAACACTCCGGTTTACAACCTGCTGGGTGGAAAGAGCCGGACGGGTGTAATGGTCTACGGGCACGCCAACGGGCGCGATATTGCACAGACTGTGGATGAGGTTGGGAAATATAAGGACCTCGGCTATCTGGCGGTGCGCGCGCAAAGCGGGATTCCGGGATTGCCCTCGACTTACGGAGTGGCGGGCGACAAACTCTTCTACGAGCCGGCGGAGAAAGGCCTGCCACCGGAGAACACGTGGTCGAGCGAAAAATATATGATGCATGTTCCCAAGCTGTTCGAGGCGCTGCGCCTGAAGTTCGGGGACGACCTGCACCTGCTCCACGATGTTCATCACCGGCTCACACCCATCGAAGCGGCTCGCCTGGGAAAAGAACTGGAACCGTACCATCTTTTCTGGCTCGAGGACCCCGTGGCCGCGGAACTGCAGGAAGGTTTTCGCATCATTCGACGGCACACCACCACGCCGCTCGCCGTCGGCGAGGTTTTCAATGCAGTCTGGGATGCTCACATTCTCATCACCGAACAGCTGATCGACTACATCCGCATGACCGTGGTTCACAGCGGAGGCATTACGCATCTGAAAAAGATTGCTGCCCTAGCGGAGATTTATCATGCGCGAACCGGTTGTCACGGCGCAACCGATCTTTCACCGGTCGCGATGGCGGCCGCGCTGCACTTCGATATCTCGGTGAACAACTTCGGAATCCAGGAGTACATGCGGCACACTCCCCAAACCGATGAAGTTTTTCCGCATTCTTATTACTTCAAGGATGGATACTTGCATCCGGGCGAAGCGCCCGGGCTGGGCGTCGACTACGACGAAAAGCTTGCAGCACACTACAAGTACGAGCGAGCGTATCTGCCCGTCAACCGGAAACTCGATGGCAGCATGTTCAACTGGTAGCAGCCAAGGATTGGAAGGGCCATTCGATCCGAACCTGTTCGAGCTAAATTTCAGTTTGATCTGGATTCCAATAGATCTGAGGAACTCATGGGTTACAAAGGCCTGGACCTTAGCGGCAAAGTGGCAGTAGTGATCGGAGGCAGTTCTGGCATCGGCCGCGCACTCGCGCTTGGACTGGCGGAGGCCGGGGCTGACGTAGTGGCCAGCGCGCGGCGACTGGACCTGGTGAACGCCATAGCGGACCAGATCGAAGCGATGGGGCGCAAATCGCTGCGCGTGAGTTGCGACGTGGCCGACCGCGGATCGCTGGAGAAAGTGCTGGAGTCGACGGTCGAGAAATTCGGCAAGGTCGACATCATGGTCAGTGCGGCTGGGGTCAGCAAACGCGCTCCTACGCTGGATTTTTCCGAAGCCGATTGGAATCACTTGATGGATACGAACCTGACTGGCACTCTGCGCGCCTGCCAGGTATTTGGACGCCACATGATCGGCCGACGTTACGGTCGCATTATCACGATCGCGTCCATGGGAGCGTTTCTGGCACTCTATGAAGTCGCCGCTTACAACGCCAGCAAAGCTGGACTGGCTTCGCTCACAAAGTCGCTGGCCATTGAGTGGGCGCGGCACGGGGTGTGCGTGAATGCGATTGCTCCCGGATATTTTCGCACTCCACTGAGCGAGAAGTTTCTGGTCGGCACGCCCCGTGGCGAGGAAGTGCTGATGCGCACCCCGATGAACCGCTTCGGTGAACTCGAGGAGTTGGTGGGCGCGGCGGTTTTTCTCGCGTCCGACGCTGCCAGCTTTGTGACGGGACATATACTGGCCGTCGACGGTGGCGTGCTCGCCAGCGCCGTAAATCGTTAAGGGCGCAGATCTATCGATGTTGATGTGTGTGGAATCCCGCTGGCGCGGTCGGTAATTATTTCTCCCGAGCCGCGCGCGCTGCTAGCACGGCCTGAACCAGTTCCTGGGCCGATTGTGTGATCTTCTCAGGATGCCCCGCGCGCAATGCGGCAACATCAACCAGATCCGCGCCCACGCCAAGAGCAAATGCTCCCGCAGCGATGAAATCGCCAGCATTGGCCGCATTGACTCCACCGGTTGGAATCAGCGCAACATGGGGAAACGGACCACGCAACGATTTCAGATATTTAGGCCCGCCCACATTGCCGCAGGGAAAAATCTTGACCAATTTCGCGCCGTGATCGAGAGCGGTCATCAGCTCAGTAGGAGTAAGCGCACCGGGAATCGCCAGGGTTGCGCACGCCTGTGCAACGGACAAGACGGCAATCGAGAGCCCGGGACTCACAAGAAATTTCGCGCCTGCACGGATGCACAACTCGGCTTGCTCCGCCGATGTCACCGTGCCGGCTCCAACCAGCACCTCACTGCCGAGTTGCTGGGCCACGCTCCGAATCACCGAAACCGCGTTGGGAACGGTCATGGTAATTTCGACGATGGGAATGCCGCCCGCATGCACGGCTTGCACGGCCGCCATAGCCTCCTCCACCGTCGCCGCCCGCACGACGGGGATGACGCCAACTTCCCCGATTCTGCGAACCACACTTTCCATATTCATCCCGTTGCTATCCCCAGGCTCGGTTTCCGCACCATTTTCTTCGCCAGTTCTCAGTTTTCCTCGTCGTTAATGTTTTCAGTTAGCTCCTCAGCGTTCAATGCGCGCGGTCTGTATTTTCATTGCCTGCAACACCTCCGCCAGAGTTGCCATGGTGGTATCGCCGGGAGTGGTCATAGCCAGCGCTCCATGCGCGGCGCCGCATTCCACGCTCCATTGCGGATCCTTCCCCGACAGAAATCCATAGATCAATCCCGAAGCAAAAGAGTCGCCGCCGCCAACGCGGTCATAGATCTCCAGATTCTCGCGCACCGGAGCCTGGTAGAAGCGGCCATCGTAATAGCACATGGCTCCCCAGTCGTTCAGCGTGGCCGTCTTTGCGTGGCGCAGAGTGGTGGCAATCACCGCCATATTCGGAAACTCCTGCACAACCTTGGCGATCATCTGCTGAAAGTTCGCGGGGTCGAGCTTGGAATGTTGCTCGTCCAGTCCCGCGACTTCGAAACCGAGTGCGGCAGTAAAGTCCTCTTCATTGCCCAGCATCACGTCGACCAGTGGAGCGAGCCGGCGATTTACTTCCTGCGCCCGCGATTTTCCACCGCTCGATTTCCACAACGAAGGGCGATAATTCAAGTCGTAGGACACCACTGCGCCCGCGCGCCTCGCCGCTTCCATAGCTTCGAGCGTAACCAGCGGAGCGGATTCCGAAAGTGCGCAAAATATCCCGCCGGTGTGGAACCAGCGTGTTCCGTCGGTTGAAAACATTTTCGCCCAGTCGACGTCGCCGGGCTTCATTTGTGACGCGGCAGTGTGCCCGCGATCCGAACAGCCCAGTGCGGCGCGAATACCGAAACCTCGTTCCGTGAAGTTCAGACCGTTGCGCACGGTTCGCCCGACTCCGTCAAAAGGAACCCAGCGCACATATTTTTGGCTCACGCCGCCCTGAAACATCAGATCTTCCACCAGCCGTCCAACGGGATTGTCTGCCAAAGCCGTGACCACGGCGCTATCCAGTCCGAAGCAGCGCTTCAAACCGCGAGCCACGTTGTATTCGCCGCCGCCCTCCCACACGCGAAATTGGCGAGTCGTCGAGATTCGCTGGTCGCCCGGATCGAGCCGCAGCATGACTTCGCCAAGGCTCACCAAATCCCATGCGCAATCTTGTTTCGGTTTGACGTTCAACTTCGCCATAGACTCACCACTCGTAACTCAGAGACTCGCATTTACGGGGACCTGGCCGGACTCCGCAATCGGTGTGCCCTGCCCAGGCATCAGCGATCTCTCCGGATCCACCACCAGCCAACTTGCCGCGCCCACAAAACACAAAACTGCCGCCACCAGGAACGAGGCCGTCCAGCCGAACCGCGCCGCGATCCAGGGTGTGAGAAATGCGGTGATCGCAGCTCCAATCTGACAGCCCGTATTCATGAATCCGGATACGGACCCGGACGACGGACCCGCGATGTCAGCGGTCAGCGACCAAAAAGAACTTTGCGATAAATAGAGCGCGCCCGCGCCGCCGGCAAGTACCACGCTGGCCAGTCGCGCGCTCTTGACCTGCGACCCCAGAGCGATGAAGATTCCCGCCAGCGCGATGGCGAATGCCGCAAGAACGCAGCGTCCCAGACGCGGGCCTTTCCACTTCGTGAGCCGGTCGTTGAGAGTTCCCCCGAGCAGGCAGGCCACCAGCATCGCCAAAAACGGAAGCATCGAGTAAAAGGCGCTCGTCTTCAGGTCGAGGCCGCGAACTTTGGCGAGATAGCGATAAAACCAGCTGAAGAAAATCCAGGCCACGTAGCCGTAACAGAAGTAGCTGAGAGTTACAGCCCAGACCTCTTTGCTGCGCACGACTCTTCTCCACGGCACGAGGACGGTAGGCGCGTCGTGCGGCATGGTCGACGGGTTGGTGGTCGATGCCGCCGGCGTCGATGCCAGTGTTAGCCCCGACTCGATCATTGCCAACTCTGCCGCAGAAACTTGCGGGTGGCCGGCCGGCGTGTCGCGTGCGATCAGGAACCACACAGCTCCAGCGAAAAAGCCGATGATCGAGCAGACCCAGAACGACGACCGCCAGCCGTGGTGAATCATCATCCAGGTGACGAGCGGCGGCGTGAGCCCTGCGCCCGCGCCCACGCCCGCGAAGACCCAGCCATTGGCGAGGCCGCGTTCGCGCACCGGAATCCAGCGCGCGATGAATTGATTCGCCGACGGATAGATCACGGCCTCGCCAGCACCGAGGAGAAAGCGCACGGCTACAAAAAAGAAAAGAGCGCCGCTAAAATTCGCCGGAACCACCGCAGTCAGCGCGGTAAAAACTCCCCACCAGACCACACCCGCGGCCAGCACCCAACGTGGCCCGTAGCGGTCCGCGAGGCGCCCGCCCGTGGTTTGAAACAGCGCATATCCCACGAGCATTGCGCTGAATACTTTGCCGAGCTGAACGTCGGATAAGTGGTAGGCGTCGGCGATGGCTCCGCCCGCAATCGAAATGTTGACGCGGTCGAGGTATGACACCGCGCTGAGAACGAACAGCCAGAGCACCAGAAACCAGCGCACGTTGCTCGTTCTCGCTTCGGTCACGCCTTTCCCTTTCGAACCCAGCTTTCATTTTTCGCGGATTCACTTTGTTACTCAGGCCGAATGTTCGCGCAGAATCTTCGCCAGCTGCTGGGCCACGATCTTGTGTTCGCCAGGCTTCAGCATGAACGAATTCATTGCCAGCTCGGGCCGTTCTTCACCGCCGCTCATCACAATTGAGGGCTTCGAATTCCTGAGGAACTGGGAAACTTGCTGCGGCGTCAGCGCGATTTTCGAATCCCAGCTGATGCGCATGTGCGGCACGTGATTGGCAATGTCGGGAGTAAAAAACGTCGACCTCACGCCGGAAATCTTGGTAATTTCGTCCGAAACCTCCTGCAAGCGTGCCTGCCATTCTCGGGCCAGCGCGTCATGGTCTTCTCGCAAGTAGAGTTCGAGCGCCTTGACCATCCCAATGATTTCTTCTTTCCCTACTTTCTGACTGCGCCCCAGGGTGTCTTCATGCGGACTATTGTTCAACAAAGCGTTTGCAACCAGATCTTTGCGCCCGACCAGCAGGCCCGCACATTGCGGCCCGCGCATGGCCTTGCCGCCGCTGAACGTCACCAGGTCATAACCCATGTTGGTGTAATCCCAGAGATGCGAAGCCGGAGGCGTGTCGGCTGCCGCGTCGTTCATGCAGGGCACGTTGAATTGTTTCGCAAGCTTCGGCCACTCGTCGACCTTGATCTGTCCGGCGGCATTCGCGAAATTTGTAAAGTGCATCATGGCCGTGCGATGGTTCACCGCGGCGTGCAACTGATCGCGGGTTTCAATCTCGATGAGCTTGATGCCGGTCGATCGCAGCTGATGATCGAACGGGTTGCGATGCGATTTCTGGATGATCACTTCCGACTTCATCCCGGTTAAATCGGGAAGTTGCCGAATCCGCGCTTCATCGTTGCCGGTGAGGATTCCAGCCAATCCGGATTGAATCGCGGCCGCCGCCCCCGACGTCACCAGAGCGGTATAACCCTCCGGCAGTTGCAGCATCTCCGCGATACGTTTGCCTGCGGCGACCTCCAGTTCTGGGATGCTCACAAAGTGTTGCCCCGCCATGGCCATCACTGCTTCCAGTTCCGGGCGAAGCAAGGACCCGCCCAGCATCGTCATGGTGCCTTCGCAATTGATCACAGTGGTCACGCCCAGTTCTTCATACGGGTTGCCGCTCTGACCAAAACCATTTACCGCCACGCCGGCAGCAGTACCGGTAGGGCTTGAGCCGAAAAGCTTGCGAGTCGCAAGGATTGATCCGGAGAAAATCGATCCGGATAATACCGAACCTGCAATCGCCCCCACTGTGCCCAGAAAGCCGCGGCGGTTCCACTTCGAGTTGAGTCGCATGAACGAAGCTCCTTGCCGCTTACTTAGCCACCGCGGCGATGCAGTTGATTTCCACCAAAGAATCCCCCGGCAGAGCGGCCACTGCAACCGTGGTGCGCGCCGGGCCGCCATGCGGAAAATACGTCGAGAACACTTTGTGCATGCCGTCCCAATGTTCAATCTTCACCAGAAAAACGTTCAGCTGAAGAATGGTGTCGACGGTTCCTCCGCCAACCTCAACCAGTTTTTTGATTTTGTCCATGACCATGCCGGTGTGAGATTCAATTGTCCACTCCTTGGAATCTCGCGGATCATGAGCGCCGACGCCGGAAACATAAATCAACCCGTTGTTGACAATGATCGGCATGATGACGTCTTTTTCGCTGCCCGGTTTGCCTTCGCCATTCAGCTTGCGGATTCCCCCCCCACTCTGCGCGGCACCCTGGGCCGAAGCACGGCCGGGCAGCACGGCAGCGGTCACTCCCAGCGCGGAAAGCACCGAAGCGATCCGCACGGCAAACGTTCTGCGCGTCACAGTCAAGTTCATATATTTCCTCCTTCTGATCTAGCCATCGACATCCGTTCGTGACTTGCAAATGATCACGGCAACGCGAAGCTGAAGACATCACTCCCTGCGGCGATCGCCACATACTGCTTGCCCGCGACCGCGTAGCTCATGGGAGACGCGCTCATATCCTGTCCGGTATTGAAGTGCCAGAGCGGCTTCCCGCTCTGGGCCTCGACGGCTTCGAAAGAACCCGCGTCGTCCCCGAAAAATACCAGGCCGCTGGCGGTTGTCATCGTCCCGCCGGAAGAGTGGCCACGGCCGACTTGCGGATATTTCCACGCGATCGCCCCCGTGTCCAGGCTGTAGGCCACAAGGTTTTTCTGGGAGTCCTCGCCCGATATGCGCTTCACTCCGGTCGAGTAGTAGCCCTTACCCTCTTTAAACGGTTGTGTAGGCTGCGAAAAAAAGTTTTCGCATTCCTCCAAAGCCTGGAAATAAAACGAATGCGTAGCTTCGCTGTAGGAAGGTGAATACCAATTGGTCGCGCCCGCGTATCCCGGACAAATCCGCGAACCGCCGGGCGTGGGCTCGAGTCCCGTGCGAATCGGGCGGCCTTGCTCGTCGATCCCTTTGGCCCAGTTCAGTTTTTCCACGAAGGCAATCGCGGAGAGAAACTTTCCGTCGGTGCGGTCAAGCACATAGACATAACCGTTGCGGTCCGCGTGCACCAGCAACTTCCGCGCTTCGCCCTTGAACACCGCATCGAACAGTACTGGCGTTTCGACTGCGTCATAATCGAAAAGATCGTGCGGCGTGAACTGGAAGTACCACTTGAGTTTTCCCGTGTCAGGATCGAGCGCCAGCACGCAGTCCGTGTACAGGTCGTCCCCGGGGCGCACGGTCCCGTCAAAGTCCGGCGCAGGATTGCTGGTGCCCCAATAAATCGTATTCAGCGCTGGATCATAAGTGCCCGGCATCCACGTGGTGCCTCCACCATGCAGATACAATTTCCCCGGCCAGCTTTCTGCTCCGAATTCGCCGGGAGCCGGAATCGTCCAGAAGCGCCACGCCAGTTTGCCGGTCATCGCATCGTAGGCGGCCACAAATCCTCGCACGCCGTCATCTCCGCCAGAAGTCCCTACCAGAACTTTGTCTTTCACGACGAGCGGCGCGCTAGTCGCTCCGTAATTCTTGTTCCAGTCGGCGTAGGGAACATCCCAGATCAGATTGCCCGATCGCGCATCCAGGCAAAGCAGGTGGGCGTTGTCCGTCTCCATGTAGACGCGGTTTCGCCACACGCCTACCCCGCGGTTGATGTGACTGGACGCATCATCGATCAGGTCTTCTGAAACTGGCCGTGAGAAATGCCACACCACTCGTCCCGTGGCCGCATCGAGAGCGAAAGCATCGTTAGCCGCGGTCATGAACATCATTCCATTCACTACCACAGGTGTGCCTTCAAGCCGGCTGCTGTTACGCGCGTGAAACACCCATTCCGCGCGCAGTTGGGGAAGGTTCTCCACATTGATCTGAGAAAGACTGCTGTATCTGCGCCCAGAATAATCGCCGTTGTAGGAAACCCAGTTCGCCGCCGGTGGCTGCCCCAGCAGGTCTTCAGCCCGCAGATCGATGGTGTTAAGCGCGGCGGCGGGATCGTTCTCGCCGACCGCCGTGGCAAAGATGCACACCAGGCAGGCCAATACCACCACCACGCGCGCTGCTGTTGGCATGCTCATGAGTTGGTTCTGCGGTTTCATGATCTGGACCAATCTAGACTGCCGGCTTCCTCAGCGCCGCCTCCTCGTTGTAATTCTTTCGCAATCGAGTCAGATCGCCGGAATCTTCCATGGGGCGGAATCCAAGTTCGCGCGAAATTTGCAGCCCGGCGGCCTGAATCATAGGAGCGAGTTGCCGCAAGCGGCTGACCGCCATCCGCACCGTCGGAGCGGTAATGCTCAAACTGGCATGCACGCTGCCAGTGTGGTCCCAAATGGGCGACGCGATGCATCGGATATGCAACTCGTTCTCTTCCAGATCGCAGGCGTACCCGTTCTTCTTCACCCGAAACAATTCCGCTTCCAATTCCTGCCGGCTCCCCACGGTGTTGGGCGTGAGCCTTTTCAATTCCAGTTGCGGCAGCACCTGATCCCGCTCTTCGCGTGGCATGTGGGCGAGCATCACCTTGCCCACGGCCGTGCAATACAGGGGAACCGCAGCCCCAATGCGCGAGTGGATGCGCAACGGTTCCGGCGAATCCAGTTTTTCAACGTAAACTGCGGAGAGGCCGTGCCTGACGGTCAAGTGAATGGTCTCGCGAGTCTGCTGGTTCAGTTCCCGCAGATGCGGCAGGCTCACGCGGCGAATATCCAGTTGCCCCAACGCAGACTGGCCGATGGCGAAGCACGCAATTCCCAGGTGATAGATGCCGTCTCCGCCGCAGTTAAGAAATCCCGCCGACTCCAGGTTCGCCAGAAAGCGGTGAACTGTACTCACTGGCAGTCGGGAGAGCCCCGCCACTTGCTTGGCCGTGAGCCCGCGCGAAGATTGGCTGAACAGCTGCAGAAGACGCAGCCCACGCTGCAGAGCCGTGATGTTGTAGCTGCGTTTTGGACGGTGCGGCATGATGTGCGTCAGTTCGCCTCAAACATACAAAATGAAAGTGCGAATTATCTGATGGAATTCGCGTTTGCGCAAGAACTTGTTTGCTTCATAGCCGCCCGAACTTCTTCACCGCCTCCACGATCGACTTCATCTCTTCGATCACGGGATACATCGAATGCTCTTTAAAATCCATCTGCTGCGCCAGCTTCAGCACCTCGTCAGCCTTGTCCCTCGGCACCACCACGACCCCATCACCGTCAGCCACAACAATGTCCCCCGGGTTAACCACGACGCCATCGCAGGTCAGAGGGATCTGCGCCCCGGCGAAGCGGTAGTGATGCACCGACGTTGACGGCACGATTCCGGTGGCAAACACCGGGAATCCGATCTTGCGCAGATAAGCCACGTCGCGGACGCCGCCATCAATCACCGCCCCCGAGTAGCCTCGAGCGGCCATCGCCGTGCCCATCAGCCCTCCCATTCCGGCGATGTCGGCACCGTCCTCCACGCCCATCACGTAAACAGAATCGGTCGAGCCTTCATCGATCGCCGTCAGCATTCCGTTCAGCGCCGTGGGGTCGGTGTTGCCTTCATCTTTTTTCAATTGCACGGTACGGGCAAAGCCGGCAAACTTCGCGGTGAAGATCGGCTGCATCCGGTGGCTCATGTACATGCGCTTGCCCAGAAGTTGTTCGATCGCGTCCGAAACCGATGCCACTTCCACTCTGCGAAATTCTGCGATCAGCGCGCTGTCGCCGGATGACGCCGAAGCCGCTGCCACCGGCTGCATGCCAGCCAGTCGCACTCCACCCACGCTCAGGGCCACAACCCCCATAAACATCAGCAATAAAGAGCCCTTGCGAGATTTTACGAAGGAATACCAGTTGTCCATTCCATCCTCCAGGTTGTATACATATGCGCGGTCTCTAACTGCGTTTTTCTACGCGTGGAAGAGACTAACACCCTAACGCGAAGGAGCATAAGAAATGAAAATGCGTTCTCCAACTTCCGGCCTTTTTCTTTTAGCCGCCGCAATTGCTCTCACCATAATTCCTGCATGGCAAACCAGTTCCGCTCAGGAGCGTAAGGCCATCAACTTGTCCCCCGCCCGCGGTCTTCCCTTCAGTGATGCGGTGCTTGTCGGCAATACTCTATACATCGCCGGCCAAGAGGGCACGGACGACGCCGGCAAACTGGCTGCCGGCGGAATCGGCCCCGAAACCAAAGCCACTCTTGCCAACATCGAAAAGGTTGCTAAGGCCGCAGGTTTCGAACTGAAAGACATTGTCAGCGTCACGGTGTATCTTGCCGACATTCATGAGTTCGGGGACATGAATGCGATCTACAAAAGCGTCATGCCCGATCCGAAACCGGCGCGCGCGACCATTCAAGCTGCAGCCCTGGTGAACAACGCTCGCATCGAGATTTCAGCTATCGCCGTAAAATCGCAGAAGTAGCCCGCGGCATCGTCGCAACGGCATTCGGCGGACTCGACCTCTAGCGAACTCGATGGCATCGGGACTTGACATTGCCGGGGGAAATCTTCCGCAGAAGAAAGGGTTGACTTCAGCGCCGGATTTACGATAAACCGTCATTTCATTGATTGCCCGGATTCTCACAAACCGACTCCTAGTTTTCATCAGGTAAAACCCCATGCCATTGCGCGCCAACCTTCGTCGCCTTCTCATCCCGGCCCTTCTGGTTTTTTGGGCGGCAGGCATTTTCGTGGCCAGCTCGCAGACTCTGCAGCACGGCACCTGGGAGGACGACTTCAAACCCGGTTCCCTGCCGGGAAAACGAACCTTCAACGCGTCTTGCGCGGGATGCCACGGCTTGGACGGCCGGGGCGGAGAGCGCGCCCCCAACATCGCCGGCAACGCCAAACTCCAGCGCCTGTCGAACGCGGAGGTCGCGGCCATCATATCGACCGGAGTTCCCGGCACCGGCATGCCCGCTTTTCACGCTTTCGGCCCCGCGCAAGTGAAAGCGGTGGTTTCTTATTTGCGTTTCCTCCAGGGCCACGAAAAATCCCAGCAACTCCGGGGAAATGCGGAGCGCGGCAAGGCAATCTTTTTCGGAAAAGGGGATTGTTCTTCCTGCCACATGGTGCAGGGTCAGGGCGGTTTCATTGGCTCCGATCTCTCCACCTACGGCTCGAATCGCCCGGTGAAAGAAGTTCTCAACGCAATTCTCGATCCCGCCAGCAATACCGAGTGGAAGCGCAAAGCTGCGACCGCGGTGACTCACGGCGGCCACAGCGTCAGCGGAACGGTTCGCAACGAAGACAATTTCTCCGTTCAGCTGCAAACCGCCGACGGCGCATTTCATTTTTTCTCTAAGTCTGATCTGCAAAGCCTCCAGTATCAGGATCATCCGGTCATGCCCGCCGACTACGGCAAAAAGCTCACCCCGGCTGAACTGGACGACGTCGCCAGTTATCTGGTGAGCGCTGGGCGAAGCTCCAGGCGTGGTCCCAGCGAAGAAGACTGAGGATTCTCCGCTGTGCCACCGATGAGGCGTCTGAAAACGAAGCGTCTGGAAAGGACCGATGTTGAAAATGAAGTCGACTCTCAGCCTCACCGCCGTTCTGCTGAGTTTGACGATCGTCAGCTCGATGTTCCTATCAGGCTCTGCCCTGGCGCAGAAGCCTCCACGCACCTTCGAGCTCCAAGCGCTTTCGCCTGGGTTCTCACGCCTCATCGATCCAGCGTCCAAACTTGTCACCGTCGCTACCGGTTTCGGTTTCACCGAAGGCCCCATGTGGGATGAGGCCGGATTTCTTTATGTGAGCGACGAAACTCTGAACAAGATTTTCCGCGTCGATCCCGATGGCAAGAAACAGGAAGTCCTCGCCCTGGGGGATCCCGACGGCAACACGTTCGATCGCCAGCATCGTCTGATCGATTGCGCCAGCGTGCTGCGGGCCATCATCGCCGTGACGCCCGACGGAAAGTACACCATCCTCGCCGACCACTACGACGGCAAGAAACTCAACAGCCCGAATGACGTGGTCGTGGGCCCGGACGGCGCGCTCTACTTTACCGATCCCACACTAGATCTGGTCGCCGGCGAAAAACAGGAAATTCCGTTTCAGGGAGTCTACCGCCTGGGTGTGAACGGAGACGACAAGGGAAACCTGCGGCTGCTCACCAAGGACATAACCCAGCCCAACGGTCTTGCCTTTTCTCCGGACGGCAAGCGCTTCTACGTCGACGACGACGAGCAGAAAAACATTCGCGTCTACGACGTTGCGGCCGATGGTTCTCTCACCAATGGCCGCATCTTCGGCGACGAGTCCGGAGGAAAACACGAAGGCGTGCCCGACGGCATCAAAGTAGACAAAGAAGGAAATCTATTCGTCACTGGCCCGAAGGGCATCTGGGTCTGGGACGCTAACGGCCATCACCTCGGCACCATCGTCATGCCGGAACAACCGGCAAATCTTACCTGGGGTGGCAAGGACTATCGCACCCTCTACATCACCGCGACCACTTCCGTATATCGCCTCGACCTGAAGACGCAAGGCTTTGTATCCTACCTCGCGCATTGAAGCCGTCAGGCAACGGCTTTGCCGGTTAGCGAACCGTCGATCACGTTTTCAACTTTGGCACGCAACCAGCGGTTGGGAGCATGGTGTCCGCTGAGCTGCAGCTTCAGATAATTGTCCGTGAGCGCTTCGGTGAAGGTGGAATCCTCTTCCACCAGGTCCATGCCACCCGGCGCGCGGGCATAGCCTGCCCTGAGCGTGTCGCAGGGAGTGCCCACGCCACACGTCCCAAGCGTGATGGCCTCGATCGTCTTTCCGACAAATCCGCGCATGAACGCCAGCTTCTTCTCGGCTGCCAGTTCGCGCAGAATGCGGTTGCGCTCGCGAGCCACGTGCACCGGGACCTGATTTGGCATGGCCGCGGCGGGCGTTCCTGGCCGCGCCGAATAGGTGAATACGTGCAAATAGGTGAACGGCAAATCCTCAATCAGACGGCGCGTAGCTTCAAATTCGGCTTCGCTCTCGCCGGGGAAGCCAACCATGACATCGGCGCCGATAGCGGCAGTCGGCATGGCGGCGCGAATCTTCTCGATCTTTTCGCGATAGTGCGAGGGACGATACTTGCGATGCATGCGGCGCAACACAGCATCGCTGCCGGACTGCAGCGGCACGTGCGCGTGCTTGGCGATGCGCGGGGACTCGGCTACCAAAGAGATGAGTTCGTCGGTCCAGTCCATAGGCTCGACCGAGGAGATGCGAAGTTTCTCGACAGAAGTTTCGGCGAGGATGACGCGCAGTAAATCTTCAAAGCCAGCGTCCGGCTTTCGGCCCTCGGCTCCCGGAAAAGCGGCTTCGGTATTTGAGCTCTCAAACCCGAAAGCCGGAGGCCCGAAGCCGGAAGCCGCTCGTGATAAGTCCCGTCCCCAGCGGCCGAGATTGATTCCGCTGACGACGACTTCGCGATAGCCCGACTCGGCCAGCGCATTCACTTCGCGCAGGATTTGCGGCAGCGGCAACGACCGGCTCTGGCCGCGCACGTACGGGATCACACAGAAGGAACAGCGATTGTCGCATCCGTCCTGCACTTTCAGGTTGGGCCGCGTTCGCTCACTCGACGCGTCGAAGACCGGAGCCGCGATAAGTTCGGTGTGGGCAAAAATGTCGGAGACAAAAATCAGGCTCCCGGCTTCCGGCCCCCGGTTTTCGGATGTGAGGCTCGCAAGCGGGACAAAGCCTCCGATGGGGTCGGGCAGCGAAACTTCCGCGGCTACCGGCGTATCGCTGAAGCTTGAAATCCGAGGTCCGAGGCCCGAGGTCCGAAGTCCGAGGTCCGACGCGACGTTCCCGGAAGCCGAAAGCCGGAAGCCGGAAGCCGGTTTCGCGAACTCGCTACGTGCGAAGACATTCCGCAGTGCAATCTCAGCAAGCTGGTGTTTGTGCGAGTTGCCAACCACGCAGCTCACGCCGGGCAGCGCCGCGATCTCCTCCGGGGCGCGCTGGGCATAGCATCCGGTAACGACAATCTTGGCCTTGGGATTCTTCCGCTGCACCCGCCGAATGGCGGCGCGGGCATCCTGGTCCGCGGCCGCGGTCACCGTACAGGTGTTGAGAATAACCAGGTCGGCATCAGCCGCGGAGGCGCGGGAAAATCCGCGCTCCTCGAACTGGCGCTCCAGAGCAGCGCCATCAGCCTGGGTGGCTCGGCAGCCGAAATTTTCCACGTAAAAAGCGGACACGATCTCTATGGTAGCGTATTTCGGCGCCCGGCTCTTGGCCCTCCTCCGTAAGAGCCTTTTCACCACAGAGTCACCGAGACACAGAGAAACAGAGACACAGAGAAACAGAGACACAGAGAAACGGCACACCTTGTAAAAGCGAAAGATGGGATTTATTTAAGATTTTGGTTTTCCCTGTGTCTCTGTGGTCCATGCTTTCTCTCCACAGACGCGTGCGCCCACACTCCGGCAAACGCCGGAGGAGTGTACCTTCAGCAGCCCAGAGGGGTGGAGTGGGATGTCAGGCGGAAGCGGCGGTTCTCCGCGACTGGAAACATTCCCGGCAAAACACCGGGCGGCCCTGCGTGGGACGGAAGGGCACCGTGGTTTCCTTGCCGCACTGCGAGCAGGTGGCGCGGGTCTCTACCTTGGAGTAGTGGTAGTTCTGGCCCGGAGCCGGAGGCGCGCCCAGCACGGCCACGCGCTTGGTCTTGCAGGCTTTGCAGCGCTTGGGTTCGTTCTTGAATTGTTTATCGTGAAAAAACAACTGTTCCCCGGCGGTGAAGACGAAATCGGCGCCGCAGTCGATACACTTCAGTACCTTGTCCTGAAATTCCATCGAGGATGGCTCCCTTCAGCCCGCTCCCGCCAGCCAAAGCATGGGAGGAAGCTGCAGTGGCAGAGAGATTCGCAGGTTGTCTACATCCCCCTCAACTACCCCTTGGACTCGGCCCGCCGCGCACCGAGGACAGCGCGCGGCCAAAACATCACCGCGGATACGCGGTGCCGTAGTAGCGGAAGAACAATTCCCGTTGCAGCTCAATGTGATGGGGGCCAGATTGAGCAGGGCCGCCCCGGGGAAGGAGCGGCCCTCTACTGCTTCAGTCCTGTTCCTTGCGTGTTTTCTTGCGTGCGCGCTTGCGAGCCAGCGCTGCTTTCACCCGCTTTTTTTCGCCGGGCTTCAGGTAAAAGGAGTGGCGCTTGACCTCCTTGATAATGTCTTCCTGCTGCACCTTGCGCTTGAAGCGACGCAGAGCGTTCTCGAGAGATTCGCCCTCTTGAAGTCGAACTTCCGCCAAACTGACACACCCCCAGACTCGTCCGGTAGGACCGGATAGTTATTACAAGGATTTGACCGTAAGTCAAGTAGGAGGCAATGAAAATCCTTGCATACAGGCCCAAAACGACGCCGCAGAAAGCCAGAGACTCACTTTGAGACAGGCGCTCTCCAGCGTCGTTTCTTCAAGAATCCCACCATCCTCAACCGTCGCGCGCCAGCCTACCGTCCCCTGCGCCGCTGCCGTCTTGGATTTTCCGTGGAAATATCTCGTAGGCTAGAAGATAAATTTCAGCGCCACCTCAACTCTCCGCGGCGCATAAGCCGCATTTGGCTTAAGAAAATTCCCCGGTTGCTGGTAATAGGCGGGATACGGCGCAATCCCCACGGTAGTCGAGTTCTGCACAAAAGTCGTTGCGCTGACGATCATCCCGTTCGACGTGATCTCGACCCGCTGGTTGTCGCGGTTGAGCAGGTTGAAAGATTCCCCGATCACCTCCAGCCTGCAGCGCTCGCCGACCCGCAACCTGCGGGTGACGCGAAGGTCGGTGCTGGTGTAGTCAGGCCCGGTGAAACCGTTACGGCGGTATCCCGGCAGGCGGTCGTTGAGACCGTTGCCGTCCTGGTTGGGATCGCCCGCCACGGTGGCGTTCACCGGCCGGCCGCTGCCCGCCGTGACAACACTGGAGAATTTCCAGTCATTCAGAGCGTGGCCGAGAAACTGGTGTCCGCGATGAAAGGGATGCGGCTCGAACGCCACTGCGGCAACCAGTCGATGGCGTTGGTCGGTGACGCTGGGTCCACGCTCGGCAGTCGGATCGTAGGAATTCTGCACCGTGGCGGGTTGCCCCGCGACCAGCGCGTCCTGTCCATCGTCAATGGCGCGGGCAAAGGTGTAGGCGATCCGCAAATAAGCGCCGCGAGCCATGCGCCTGTTAATGGAGATCGTGCCGCCGTTATAGACACTCGAAGCCGCGCTCTGGAATTCGTTAATCGCACCCAGTTGGGCGATAGGCCGTCCCAGCGGATTGATGCATGGCGGAAAAGGGCAGTCGAGCGTCTGGCTGAACTGCCAGGTAGCGAAGGAATCGACGGTGTAGTAGCCGTTCTGAAAACCTGACCCAGTGGAATCGAAGATGGGATACGTCAGCGCCACCGGTGGCGGCAGGTTCACATCCAGGGCGCGAACGAGATGTTCGCCGTGAACGTAGAGATAAGAAACCGCCACCGTGGTCCGGCCAGCAACTTCCTTCTCCAGCGTGAAGCTGGCTTGCTGCACCCGCGGGGTCACAAAGTTGGTTGCGAAGGCGGAGACATCGTTGGTGACTCCTTGCGTGAATCCCATAGGCAAAGAGCACGACGGCGCCGTCAGCGAGCACCTGACCAGGGGGTTGGGGTACGTGGGAAAAACCTGGTGGTCGTAATAGTGCGAGTTGTTGAGAAACACCTGTGCGTCGGTGACGCCATTCTCGGTGGCAATTACCGAATTGTAGATTTGCGGAATGCGCACGTAAAAAATCCCGTATCCGGCCCGCACCACCAGCGGATGCTGTTTGCCGAGCGAGTACGCGAATCCCGCCCGAGGAGCGAAATTGTAAGGCTGGAACGGTACTTTACCCGACGGCGGAAACAGCGGATTCGAGACAAGCCCGGCAGTAGAAAAAGTCTGCAAATCCCAGCGCACCCCAAGATTGAGAGCAAGATGGTCCGTGACCCGGATCGCATCCTGCAAAAAAGCAGCGTAGTCGTCGCTGTCGGGATGTGAAGCCGCGTTGCCGAAATTCTGGATGTAATAGTGCGGAACCTCATGAGCATAGGCACGAAGTGGCGTGAGTTGGAGACCCGCCTCCATCGGCTGAAAGGAAAAGGGATCGACCTTGATGGGATGAAAAAGATATTCGCCGCTTTGCTGCGAGGGAAAGAAATCGTAAATCCAGGTGCGCAACGTGTCGCCGCCGAATTTCCAGGAATGTCGGCTGGTGTCGAAACTGACGGTTTCGGCTAGATGCAGCCGGTGCTCGCGAGTGGCACGCGGCAAAAGATCGGAACGGCCAATGCCGTCAATGATATTCGAAATTTTGATCAGCGTGTCACTGGTGTTGGTATACGACTGTTGCAGGTCGCGCGAGAACTGGGCGCGCAGATGGCTGATCAGCCGCGGGGTTAGGCCGCTGATCAGCGAAAGCGAGCCGGTTTCGGTCGAGACGGTTTCCTGTCCATTGTCGTTGATCGAGTCGAACGTAACCGGGCTGGCCGGGTCGAGGAACACGTTGTTGGCTCCCCAATAGCGCGACACGTTCATCCGCAATGCGAGTTGATGCCGCGGCGTGAGATTGATATCGAGCTTGCCAAAGGCCGCGTTGCCGATCTGCGACGCCGGATAGGCCCCCGCCAGCGAGGTGAGATGGGCAGCCGAGGCGAAGACCAGATCCTGATCCGTAGCTTCGTAGTCGCCAGGCGTGTAAGGTCCGGCTCCGGGTTGCGGAACCACCTGAAATCCTCCGTTGAGAAATTCCACCACGTCCGGAACATGGAATATGTGGTCATCGAATCCGGCGAAGAAAAAAGCCTTGTTGGCTTTGAGCGGGCCGCCGAGGGTTCCACCGGCTTGCTGCTGCTGGTCGTGCGGCTTGAACGAAAGGAACGGCTCGGTAGCCCCGAAGGCGCTGTCGCGGAAAAAGTCGAAAAGCGTGCCATGCACGTGGTTGGATCCCGACTTGGTCACCACGTTGACCACGGCGCCGCCAGCTCGCCCGAGTTCTGCGCCATAAGAGTTGGACGAGACGCGAAACTCCTGCACCACTTCCGTCGAGAACTGGTAGGGAGCACGATAGCGTCCGCGGGCCTGGGCAAAGAACGCGTTGTTGTAGTCGCCGCCATCGACCAGAAAACTGTTCTGAAAGCCGCGAATCCCGCCGAACGATAGATCGCCGTTGGTGGCCGAAGTCAGGCTGCGCGGGTCTTGCGTGACGCCCGGCGAAAACAGCGCAAGATCGGAAAAGCGGCGGCCGTTGAGCGGAATATCGGCCAGCGCGCGTTCATCGAGCACGGTGGAAACCGCGCTCGTTTTCGTGTCAACCAGCATCGGCGCGTCTGACACCGTAACGCTTTCCTGGGCGCCCGCAATGGCCAGGCGAAACTCGAGATCAGCGATGCCGCCAACCTCAACATGCAGCTGCGGCGTAACTTGTGGCGACATGCCCTTGGCCGTGGCGCGGGCGGAGTAATCGCCGGGCGGCAGAAGGTCGAACGCGAAACGGCCCTCCCCGTCAGTCGTAATTGAGTAGCGCAGCCCGGTCGCGATGTTCACCGCCACGACGCTGGCCTGCGCGACGCGCCCTCCAGAAGGGTCAACCACGGTCCCGCGAAGGGCCCCGGTGGCGGCGTCCTGGGCGAAGGCCGTGCCACCGACCGCGCCCCCGACCGCGCCTCCCACAGTGAAGATCAAAGAAAGAAAAAACGAGAAAACCCCACCAGCTACAGCATGCGAGCCACGCGACATAGGAATTCACCTGCAGTCGTGATGGCTCGAAGGTCATTCCGCGTAACTCACCGGAAGCCGCGCGGTCGGGAAACCGCCTTCTGTATAGCATGAGGCGCACCCAGAAAGCTGTGACGAGGCGCAGCATTTTTGCACACCTTCCCACTGCGGGAATCGCGCAGCACGTAGGCTTGGAAGAGAGGGGTGCGGAAAACGGGAGGCGCCCGGCAAGGGAGGCTTCGGGAAGGGCACGGCTTCCAGCCGTGCCGCTAACCAATACAACAAACCCGGGCTTTAGCCCCTGAGGCTTCGCTCGCGCCAGACGGCGATTTATGAGATCGCGACCGCTTCTAGTAAACTATAAATACTGGAGCCCAAAGATGCGCGTCGGATTCATTGGTTGGCGAGGGATGGTGGGCAGCGTCCTCATGCAGCGTATGCGTGAGGAAGGCGACTTCGCCGGCCTGGAGCCGGTTTTCTTCTCCACCTCAAATGTGGGCGGCCCCGCGCCGGCAGAAGCCGGACCGGGCACGGTTCTGAAAGATGCCCACGATCTTAAGCAACTCTCCGCCTGCGAGGTTCTCGTCAGCTGCCAGGGCGGCGACTACACGAAGGAAGTCTTCGCGCCATTGAGGAAGTCCGGCTGGCGCGGCTACTGGATCGACGCCGCCTCCGCCCTGCGCATGGCGGATGACGCCGTCATCATTCTCGATCCCGTCAATGCAGGCGTAATCGAGCAGGGCCTGGCCCGCGGCCTGCGCAACTACATCGGCGGCAACTGCACGGTCAGCCTGATGCTGATGGCCGTGGCCGGACTCCTGCAGTCCGGTCTGGTCGAGTGGATCAGCACCATGACCTACCAGGCGGCTTCCGGCGGGGGCGCAGCCAAAATGCTCGAACTAGTCAAGCAGCTGGGCTGCCTGGTCGAACCGGTCCGCAAATCGCCGTCGGAGAACGCGATGGAAGTCGATCGCATGGTGATCGAGGCCCAGCGCTCGCCTTCGCTGCCCACCGACGAATTCGGCGCCCCGCTGGCGGGCAGCCTTCTCGCCTGGATCGACAAAGAAGTGTCCGGCGGCCAGACCCGCGAAGAATGGAAAGGCATGGCCGAATCCAACAAGATTCTGGGCCTCAATCCGCCGGTGGTGGTGGATGGAATCTGCGTCCGCGTAGGCACGATGCGCTGCCATAGCCAGGGATTGGTTATTAAGATGAAGCGCGACGTGCCCCTGCCCGAGATCGAACAGATTCTCGCCGACACCAACGAATGGGTGCGTGTCATCCCCAACAATAACGAAGCCACGCTGCGCGACCTGACGCCCACTGCTGTCTCGGGAACTCTGGAAGTTGCCATCGGACGCCTGCACAAATTAAAGATGGGACCGGAATACCTGGGCGCGTTCACCGTCGGCGATCAGTTGCTCTGGGGCGCAGCTGAGCCGCTGCGGCGCATGCTGAATATTCTGCGCCAGCATTTGGGCGCGGCGAACGAAGGCCAGTTGGTAGCGGCGCGGTCGCGCGAGTGATCTCTCCTCGGAATGGTCCCAGCCCCGGAGGGGCGCCGCGATAATAGCCCAGCGCTTCCAGCGCTGGGTAAACTGAGGAAAGCGAACCAGTCCCGGAGGGACGGCTGATATTTCACATGCACTCTGAAGCGCATTGAAACCGGCCTCACCATCCGTACGCACTCCCGCTCAAAATGATTCGCTCCTTCAAAGGCACGACCCCCACCGTCCCCGCCACCTGCTACGTCGACGACTCGGCACAAATCATCGGCGACGTCGTCCTCGGCGAGCACGCGTCGATTTGGATGAACGCCGTCCTGCGCGGCGACGTGCACGAAATCCGCATCGGCGCCCACTCCAACATCCAGGACAACAGCGTCCTCCACGGCATGAAAGAAAAATGGGGCGTCTATCTCGGCGAGTACGTCACCGTGGGCCATTCGGTCACGCTGCATGGCTGCACGATCGAAGACCGCTGCCTGATCGGCATGGGATCGATTATCCTGAATGGCGCAAAGATCGGCGCCGGCTCAATCATCGCCGCCGGAACCTTGATCCCCGAGAAAACAGTAGTCGAGCCCGGATCGCTCTGGATGGGCTCCCCCGGAAAATTCCGCCGCAAGCTGGAAGCGGCCGATCAGGAAACGATCCTGCGCTACGCGAGGAATTATCTGGGATATAAAGACGAGTACCTGAAAGAGAGCCGTCAGCCATCGGCCGTCAGCCGTCAGTAGGAATACGGTGCATCCGAGTGTCAGGTGGCTATCGGCGGCGGGCGGCGTACGCTTGGGAGCGTCCCGGAGGGACGCCTGACCATAACCCGGCGTTTCAACGCCAGGACGCGTATCGCTATTAGGAATTTCGTCCCGTTAGGGACGGTTGAAATCATGCGCACGAAGTTTGATTACGTTTCAGCCGTGCCTACGGCACGGGCGTCATGCGCGGCTAACCCGGCGTTGAAACGCCGGGCTATTATCAATCGTCCCTCCGGGACGGAAGACTGAGAGCTTAAATGATTAAAGCCGTCCGAGGAACGCGCGATCTGCTGCCGCCGGAAACGGCGCTGTGGAATTTCGTGGAGTCGACGGTGCGGGAAGTCTTCCGCGCCTACAACTTCCAGGAAATTCGCACTCCGATCTTCGAATCGACGGAATTATTCGCGCGCGGCGTGGGCGAAGAAACCGACATCGTCTCGAAAGAAATGTTCACCTGGGAAGATCGTGGCCGCGCCGAGAGCGACAAGGGACAATCGCTGACCCTCCGCCCCGAAAACACGGCCGGGGTCGTCCGCGCCTACATTCAACACGACCTTGAAAAGAACGGTCTCAACAAGCTCTACTACATCGGCCCGCAGTTTCGCCGCGAGCGTCCGCAGAAAGGCCGCTACCGCCAGTTCTACCAGATCGGCGCCGAAGTGGTCGGTCCGCCGTCGGCGGGCAGCGAGTCTCCCGCACGCGACGCCGAAGTGCTCGAAATGCTTGCCACGCTCCTCGACCGCCTCGGCATCACGGACTGGAATCTCGAACTAAACTCCGTCGGCACGCCCGCCGACCGCGCCAAATTCAACGATGCCCTGCGCACCGCCCTCGATCCGGTCAAAGACAAAATGTGCGGCGACTGCCAGCGCCGCGCCGTGACTAATCCCCTGCGCGTGTTCGACTGCAAAGTTCCAGCCGACCAGCCCATCATCGCGACCCTGCCGCGCATCACGCAATTTCTCGGCGAAGATTCCCGCCAGCATTTCGACGCGGTGCAAAAAATCCTGAAATCAGTCGGGGTCGAGTTTCACATCAACGACCGGCTGGTCCGCGGCCTCGACTACTACACCCGCACCGCCTTCGAATTCACCCACGGAGCGCTCGGCGCCCAAAATGCCATCCTCGGCGGCGGCCGCTATGACGGCCTCTCCGAAGCTCTCGGCGGTCCCGCGGCTCCGGGCATCGGCTTCGCCATCGGCGAAGACCGCCTGGTCATGTCGCTGCAAGAGAAGTCCCCGGCCGAAAGCGTGCTTCGCAAGCCGGATGTATATATCGCCCCGCTCGGCGCCGGCATGAACCCCGAAGCTGCCCGCCTGGCGCGGGAGTTGCGCCGTAACGATCTTGTGGCCGACCTGGGCGACGAAACCTTCCGCCTGAAAAAGTCGTTCGAGATTGCGGACAAGGCCGGAGCGAAATACATTCTGATCGTAGGCGAGAATGAAGTGAAAGCCGACGCCTTCGCCTTAAAAAACTTGGCAACCGGCGAGCAGATCTCAGTCCCGCGCGCGCAGTTGGCGCAGAAGATTCGTGGAGCGTAGCGCCGCCGTCCCGGCGGCTGGGAGCCTGCCCTGAGCGAAAGCCGAAGGGGCCAACGTCCTCGCCTGCCGCGCCGAGGGCGAGACACCCTCGGGACAGCCGGCAAGATGCCGGCGCTACAAGTTCTCTTATACCGTGGCAAAAACTTATCCCGAACTCGACGCCTCCCTCCGCCAGTTCATCCAGGCGCAATCCGTGTTCTTCGTCGCCACCGCGCCGCTCGCCGCCGCCGGCCATGTCAATCTCTCTCCCAAAGGTCTCGACACTCTCCGCATCCTCGGCCCCAAAACCGTCGCCTATCTCGACATTTTCGGCAGCGGCGTCGAGACCATCGCCCACCTGCGGGAGAATGGCCGCATCGTAATCATGTTCTGCGCCTTTGAGGGACCAACCAAGGTTTTACGCCTGCATGGCCACGGACGCGTCGTCGAACCGCACGAGCCAGGATTCGCCGATCTGCAGATTCACTTTCCCGCCCAGGTTGGAACTCGTGCGATCATAGTGGTCGAACTCACCCGCGTCAGCGACTCCTGCGGTTACGGCGTGCCGCTGCTCAAGTTCGAATCCCAGCGGCCCACTCTGCCCGCCTGGTGCCGCAAGCGGGGCACCGAAGGACTGAAGATCTATCGCGAGCAGAAGAACCGGCGCAGTATCGACGGCTTGCCGGGAGTTGCGGAGTAATTGCTCGCATCAGCTAAGAAGAATATTCTTTGGCGAAAACAGGGGACGATCGATGAAGCATTTCTTTTTGAACCGCGCCGTCGCACCATGCCTGGTCGCGCTATCCCTCGCCTCGGTTGCAAGCGCGAAGAACGCAACCACTCCGCCGAAGGCCGCGACCGCTTTTGAGCAGTCCCTGATCGGCGCCGAGAAAAACTTCATCGCCGCCGCCAAAACAGGCGATGCCGCGTTTCTAAAGCGCACCTTGTCCGACGATTTCTCCAACGTCGAAATCGATGGCCAGCTGCACGACCGCCAGGAAGTCATCGATGAACTCAGCGAAGGCGGAACGGAGATCACGCCCTACACCTTCAAAGTCGTAGCCGCGGGCGACGACACCGCCATCGTCACCTACGACGCCGTCGTGCAGACTCCGCCGGAAGAAGATCAAGGCCCGCCGCCGCGCTATCAGCACTTCAGCTCGGTATGGGTCAAGCACGCCGGAGAATGGAAACTGACGTTTCAGCAAACCACGCCCACACACTGGGGCGACTGGTAGGAACGACCCGCGCCCAAACGAAATGTCACGAAGACTCCGTTGTAACCTTTTTCGTTAGCGAGATGCTTTTCGAGGTAGAGGTTGTCACCCATCTCTGCGATCTCCGCGGCCTTTCTCCGCGATCTCAGCGGTTAAAGGCTTCAAAAGCCCTTGACCACAAAGAACGCAAAGCTTTCGCGAAGCTCGCAAAGTAATCAGGAATCTCCTCGGAAAAGACACTGCCAGAAGAAACCGACCAGGGCGTTCCTCCCCTGATCGGATTGGCCGCCTACTTACCAGCCGGGGCAGCAACCTCGGTCAACGGAACTCCCAGCGTGCCCGCGGTATTCGATTTCATATCGTAAATGCCCGTCCGCAGGTAGACATATTCCTTGGGCACGTCGATCTCCTTGTGAATCTGCAGGCCCACCTGCTGCACGCTGGCGTAGAGCTTGGCATCCAGGTCAATGTTGCCTTTGGTGACCACAAAGTTCAGCGGCTTCCCTTCCCGATCGTAGGCCAGCAGGACGATTTCCACGTTGCCGTGGCGTGCCCCGTCGGGAGTCGGGTCAAGCCTCAGGTCGTGCGCCGAGATGGCAAAGTCGACACCGTAGCGCGTAACCGGTCCTTTGAGGTCAGGATTGCTCCCGAGGCGGGGCGCATTCGCTGGCGGCTGCGGATCTGCAGGAACCACCTTGATCTTATAGAGAATTTGCGAATAGTCGGGCAGGTTGCGTCCCATCAGCATCAGCAACGGGTCCGTATCCGGCTTAAGCCCGGCGGCAAGGGCAGTTTCAAGATCATCAGCGTAATATCCACGGCGGTAGGCCAGCGTGTCCTTGCCCTTCAGCAGCTTCACCTGAATGCGCCGGTATTTCCCGTCCATGTTGGCATTGCTCGGGGTATAGGCCAGCGAGTAGTAGCGCGTTCCGTTGTTGACCACGCGGGTGAGAACGTCGTTCAGCCCGTTCGTATTGTAGAAAGCCTGGCCGCCGGTATCCTTAGCCAACTCCTCCATGGAGTTGCGGTTCAAGTCGCGATCCGCTTCGCCGGCTTGCAACTGCTTCACTTGGTCCCGCATGGCCAACGACGGTCGTTTCTGTCCAATTTCCCCGCCATTGGCTTCAAATGCCGCATCCGAAGCCAGTCCCTCCGCCGCGACCGGATAGAGGGCGACCTGGCCGGCGGTAAGAAGGTCGGCGGTTTTTCGGATGTCGTCCTGGAAGTTCCGCGTAATAGTAAATCGGTCGGGGACATCCGAATCCGAATTGGGAAGAATGCTCACCGGAAAAGATCCAGAGAACCAGATCACATTCTTGCGGCCCGGAACTCCAGAGAGATAGCGCGCCAGCTGCTGCAGGGCTTCGAGCGTAATGCCGATGCGCTGCTCAGTCTGAAACGCGGCACTATCGGAAAGAAACTGTTTCATCACATTGATCGGATCCCTGGCCGCTTGCGCCTGGGTTTGGGACGCAGGAGCGGAGCTGTTCGCGATCATGAAGTCGACCAGGCCCTGGTTGGCCTCGTTCTCCGTGTCGGAAGCCAGCAACGGCGACGCCTGCGGGTTCGCTTTCGAACTGTTGAGAATCGCCAGCAATTCCGAGGAATCCGTGGTCACACCCTGCAGCATCCGCAAGCGCGACGCCAAGGTGAAGATGGCCACGCGCGTCCCTGGCGGAATGGTCTTCAGATATTTCAGCATCTGCGAATGCACGTAAGTCTGGTCCCGGGTAGGTGTGTTCAGCGCGTCCAGCAAAAGCACGTTCACCGCATCCGCCGTCTGCATGGTCGGGAAATTCGTGTAGACGTGCGGCGGCAGTGCAGGCAGTGTGATCTGCGTGGGCGGCGCGCCGTGATGCTCCTCAAACGTGGAAATAGTCTGCGGCTTGCCGTCTTCGAGGATTTCGAAATCTTCCTTATGCAGTCCGGTGACCGGGTCCCCTTTTCCATTGGTCACCACCACATCCACCAGCACCAGCCGCACTTTGGCCTTGATCGTAGGCGAGGCGTTGCTGGAGTCGGCGGACGCAGTCTGCGAATCGAGCGGGACGACAGCCGAGACCAGTAACATCGGCAAAACGAGCAGAGGCAGTAGTAGGACGCGACGAATAAAGCCCAGGAAACAGTGGCAGCCGAGATTCATAGCAGCCTTCTCGAACCCGAACCTTATCATAATCAAAACCCGACTCCTTGGATGGAAGAGGTTGTGGAATAATGGCGTCTCAGTCTGGGAGATGCTCATGTGGGGACAGCCGCCCTCGGCTGTCCGTTCGAGCGAAGCTCGAAGGGCTCTTTTGCGGCCAGCAAACGGAACCTCTCCCCGAACAACGCAGCCGCTCTCCGGAGGCTCATTGCCCGAAAACTCCAACCGCGCCCGTGACCACCTGGCCAACGAGCGCACGTTTCTGGCCTGGGTGCGCACGGCCGCGGCGATCGTGGTGTTCGGCTTTGCCATCGGCCGCTTCTCCATTGCCATCCGGCAGTTGACCGCACTGCAAGGGCACACCGTGCGCACGGCGGGGCTTTCGGTGTGGATGGGCTCGACAACCATCGTCGCAGGCGTGGCGCTGGCAGTGGCCGGCCTGGCGCGTTATCACAAGACGCGGGTTCAACTGGATGCCGGAACCTTCCAGCCCGCCGGATTTGTCTTGGATCTGGTCACTATCCTGATGGTTCTATTCGGCTTAGCGCTGGCGGGATATTTGATTTACACGCAAAAGAGTCTGGGCTAAGCGGAGCTTCCCGAAAAATGGCGAGCGATCTCAGAGAAGACGACCGCAACAAAAACGATCAGGAAAAAGAAGCCGCGGCGCGGGCGAGCTTGCGCTTCGTCGAAGATGGCCAGGTGGTCGGACTGGGCACAGGCTCGACAGCGGCTCACTTCATCAAACTCCTGGGCGAGCGCGTAAAGAACGGATTGAAGATTCGCGGCATTCCCACTTCCGACCGCTCGCGCGATCTGGCACAGAGCCTGGGCATTCCGCTGACCACGCTCGACGAATGCCAGGAAATCGCCGTCACGGTCGACGGCGCCGACGAAGTCGATCCGCAACTCCGCCTGATCAAAGGCGGTGGCGGCGCGTTGCTGCGGGAAAAGATCGTAGCCTCGGCCACTCGGAAGCTGGTGATTGTGGCCGACGCGTCGAAACAGGTAGCGCGGTTGGGAAGCTTTCCCCTGCCCGTGGAAGTAATCAAGTTCGCCCAGGCGCTGGTCGCGAAAAAGATCGCAGCGCTGGGAGCGCAGGTGCAACTGAGGCAAGGAGCGGACGGCAAGCCCTTTGTGACCGACGAAAACAATCACATCCTCGATTGCCGCTTCGGAGAAATCGCCGACGCCGACCGCTTGGCCCATCAGCTCAGTAACATGCCCGGAGTGGTGGAACACGGATTGTTCATCGGCATGGCGAGCGTAGTACTGTTCGCCAGAGGAAATGAGATCGTAGAGCTGAGGAAACCCAGTGGCTAGTGGCTAGTGGCTAGTTATAAGGCTTTTACCGGTCACTAGCCACTAACCACTAACCACTGATTTTCAACATGGCGGCAGGCGCACAAGCCCGGAGTTGGGATAAACCGTCGCGCAGGCGTGTGCCTCGCTTCGGCGTGCACGTTCCCCTGGACGTAACTATGCTGCGCTCCGGCATTCCGGACACAGTTCCGGGGCGCTCGCTGAATTTGTGCGAACGCGGGCTCGCGGCGGTGATCGCAGGAGAAATCACACCCGGCGACACCGTCGGCGTAGAAGTCCGGCTGCCGCTCTCGCCGGAGCCGCTGCGGGCCCGGGCCCTGGTGCGATATCAGGACAAGCTGCGCTGTGGCTTGGAGTTCGTAGGCTTATCCGCCGAACAGCAGGCAGCAATTCGCACCTGGGCGGAATTGTCGAAGACCGCAACCGAACCGGAACCGGCGGCGGCCAAGTCGGTAAGCTCCGCTGCCGGGACCGCCGAGGACGAGAAAACGGAAGCCTCCGCGCCGGGCGGGTCACGCGCGGATGGATCAGGTGCCGGCGGACCGGGTGCGGGTGGACCAGGCTCAGGTGGACCAGGCAGACCGGTCCGGAAACGGTCACGCCGAGTGATGTGGATTGTTCTGTCGGTGGTGGCGGCAATTCTGGCGGGCGTCTCCTGGTGGCGCTGGAATCGCGGCTGGGAGGAATTGGAATCCGGCCTGCCGAATCACTCGGCAACCAATGATAATGATAACGACGCGCCGGTGGCGCTAACTCCCGAAGTCCAGGTTCCCGCCGAAGAGATGCAGAAACTGCTGGTGCACCGCGTCGATCCGGAATATCCCGCGGCGGCGCGGCAGGAAAAGCTGCAGGCAGTGATCGTGCTCGATGTCGTGGTGGGCCGCGACGGGTCAGTCCTGCAGACGCGGGCCATGAATGGCCCAGAAGTTCTGGCGCGTGCCGCAATGGACGCCGTCCGCTGGTGGAAATTCGAACCGTATCAGCGGCAAGGCAAACCCGCAGTCGTGGAAACGACTGTCGCGGTGGAGTTTAAGATTTAGCCGGCCACGACAAAAATCGTGGCGGCTCGTGGTTTTTCGCCTTCCAATGTTATCAATAACTTGCGGCTAAGTCGTTGATTCCACAGAAAGCCGTTTTCCTGGGACGCGATTCCAAGGCCCCGCGGAGCGGGATGCCCCTTCGAGTCGACTCTGGCCTCGATCGTCGATCCTAGGGTCGTCAGCGCCTCCGCAAATGCCATCCTGGAGCATGATCGGCAGGCAGAATTTCCACAGGCAGCAGCTTCCGCCCTCATCACCTGCTTTCAATAACTTAGCGCTAACTTGTTGATTCCACATGATCGGTTTCTGCTCTGGCGCGGCGCTTTCGGCGCTTCGCCTTTTAGTTTCAACACACTGCGTGGTTGCTTTGCCGTGCTTACTTCACACCCGTGCGGGGCTTGCGCAGAGCGTCGAGCACGATGATGCCGCTGATGGCGAAGCAAACGACCGCGCCCAGTGCTGTCCCCAGCAAAAGGGTGAAGCTGAGGCGGAAAACGTCTGCGATCACGGCGGCCATGGCCGCGATCACTCCCAGCACGTTGAGCCATAGCGGAGCGCGAACCGAGGGCGGGAGGTCATGCCGCAAGCGAACCTGCAGCAGAAGGGCGGCCAGTCCGATGGCGGCGACCACCACTAAAGCGATAGGACTGCGAAACGCGCCGCGTCCGGTATAGATCACCACCAATGCCAGCGCCAGCAACAGCAGCCCTGCCGCGAGGATGGTCGGCCGTCGGGACTTGGCCGCGGGCAACGGGTTGGAAGCAGCGTCGGGCAATGGAATTCCTTTGGGGAAGTTATACAGGGGTGGAGGCGCGCTTTCAAATTCCTGCTCACCCGCGATCGTTGAACCTGGGTTTCTCTGCGACCTCCGCGGATTTCCTCTGCGCACTTTGCGGTTCAAAGCTTTTCGGTTCGATTTTGGAAGCTTCAAAAGCTTTTAACGAGAGCGCGAAGAAACGCCGCGAAGATCGCAAAGAAAACCGGCAGCGTCTTGGCGACCTACCCTGCTCATTCCGGTGGTCTGTCGCCGTGGTTCACGGCATACAGCACCAGCTCCACGCGGCTGGAGATGCCGAGCTTCTCGAAGATCCGGAAAAGATATTTTTTGATGGTGTGCTCGCTGAGGTTGAGTTCGAGGGCAATGGGACGGTTGGGCAGGCCTTCGACCACCAGCGCGACCACTTGCTCCTCGCGCGGGGTGAGCAGGGAGTCTCCCTGGGAATTGAGCACCCGCAGGGAGGGAGCTTCTACGATCAAGTCGAGCAGGAAGCCGAGCTGCTCGGCATCCGCCCAGATCTGGCCGATGGCGACGCGCTGAATGCATTTGCACAACGAACGCAGGCTGGCGTCGGTGATGCAGAAAATGCCGCGGGCGCCGCAGCGAAACGCGCTGACCACGAGTTCCCGGTCGGAGGACTCGGAGAGCAGCACCTTCACCACTTCAGGATGAGAAAAGTGAAAGCGGCGCAGCGTGGCCATGTTCACCGCCAGACTGTCGGAAGGACTCAGCGAGAAGAGGGCAACCTGGGCCGGGCAGGCGGAAATGCTGTGGAGAATGGATTCGGTCTCCATCCGGCAAGTAGCGATGCGGAACTCCGGGCGGCGGCGCAAAGCATTGGTGAGCAAACGCGCCTGCATGCGATTGGAGTCCGCGACGAGGACGCACAGGGCGGCGTTCACAGTGGCGGATGGTGTCGAACTCATACCGGGTCTCCCAACTGAAGTCCATAATGCAGCGATTGTAGGGATGTGCAAAAGGCATCCACAAGGACATGCACGGGTATATTTCGTGCGCCCTGCCGAATCGGGAATGCAGCCTTCTGTGCTGTGGATTCGGCGGCCGGGCTGTTGCGCCTGTGCAAGAACCAGGCTGCCCGGAAACCAAGAACGCAGCGAAATAGGTTGGCGTGGTTTGCGCCGCGGTGCGTGAATACGCGGCATTCCGCACGGTCGAGACCGTCCCGGGCGAAAATCTCCGCGAAGCGTTAAAGCTCGGGGAACGGCCTAACCCTGTGAGACGGCAAACATGCAAGTCTACTTTTGTGGGTAGGCCAAGTCTGTGTTCCTGGAAAGCGGCCGGGGAGCCATGCCTGCCCACGAACCTCCACAAAACGCGGCCACTTGGGTGCAGTTTCCGGATTCGGGGCAGCGTCCACTTTTGTGGACTCTACTTCTCATGTCTTGCCGATGCGGCGGCGAAGATTTAGCTTGCGACCTGGAGAACGCCAGTACAGGTGATTGTGAGCCAACGAAGCTGGGGCGCGAGAAAAAGGGATGCAACCAAACAGAGAGCAAGAAGACAGAGAGCAAGAAGAATGACGCGCCTTTCCAAATTCGTACGCTTCACCGCACCAGTGGTGCTGGTGCTGCATGGTTGTTTGGCGGCCTTCGCCCAAGGGGATCACTTGGGCGGAGAAAAGGAGACTTCCCAGTCCTGCTTGACCGGAGCTGGAACGGGGAGCTGTACAACCACCGCCGCAACGCCCGGGAAAGCGGACGGCCAGGGAAACCCCTGGCTCGGAGGGGAGCGCCGTCCGCTTTACCGGTTAAGACCCACCGACACTGTCGACGTGAGTTTCACTCTTGCCCCCGAATTCAACCAGACACTCACCCTGCAGCCCGACGGCTACGTCGCCTTGAAAGACGCGGGCATGATTTATGCGCAGGGGTTGACCGTGCTCGAATTCAGGGACGCAGTGCAGCAGGCGTATCGCGGCTATCTGCACGATCCGGAAGCGGCAGTGGCGCTGAAGGACTTCGAACATCCTTACTTCATCGTGGGCGGGCAGGTGGGACGGCCGGGCAGATTTGAATTGCGATCCGATACCACCGTGGCCGAAGCCGTGGCCATCGCGGGCGGGTTCACGCCCGCGGCGAAACATTCGCAGGTGATTGTGTTCCGGCGGGTGAATGACGACCTGGTCGAGACGCGGTTGCTGAACCTGAAAAAAATGTTGAAGGAGAACAACTTGCGCGAGGACGTTCACCTGCGTCCGGGCGACTTGGTGTTCGTACCCCAGAATGCGATCTCGAAGCTGGATCGCTTCCTGACCCGGCCTTCGGTTGGCATGTATGTGAGTCCTAGCCAGTTTTGAGCAAGGCCGGCGCGCCCCACGGCAGGGGAGACTGAGATCCCCCCGCCGAAGAAAAACGCGGCGTTCGGTATGACGGGCTGATTGGATCGAATGGGCGACGCAGACGGAACGCGCAGAGACTTGCCGAGAACCTCGCGGCCGAACCGTGGCGTGATGGCGCGCGAGGTGAGCGGGCGCGAGGTTACGGTGCGCGAAGTGGCGATGGTCTTGTTCCGGCAGCGCAGAGTATTCCTCGGCGCGCTGGTGCTGGTGCTGGCGGGCGCGGTGTTCTATCTGGTGGCGGGAAATCGTTATCAGGCCCACATGCAGGTTCTGGTCGGGCGGGAACGCGCGGACACCCCGGTCACGGCGCAGGAAAACGCCCCCGTGGATCTGACGCGGCTGGCTATCACGGAGGAAGAATTGAATTCCGAAGTGGAATTGCTTAAGGACAGCGACGTGATGCGTAAAGTGGTGGAGGCCAGCGACTTAGCGAAGGAGGATTGGACGCGTTTTCTGCGGCCGGGGGAGAGTCGCGCGGCGCGGGTGGAGCGGGCGGCCCGCCGGCTGGGCAAGAAGCTGGAAATCGAGTCGGTGAAAAAAACCAACCTGATCGCGGTGAAGTATTCGTCGGCTGATCCGGCGCAGGGGGCGAGGGTGCTGCAGGCGCTGGCCCAGGTCTATCTCGAGAAGCATAAGGAGGTGCACCGTCCGAGGGGCGAGTTCCATTTTTTTGAGCAGCAGACGGCGGAGTCGCGGCGGCAGCTGGAACAGGCGGAGAACGATCTGCTTGAGTTTACCGAAAGCCACGGGATCGTGGTGGCGTCACAACAACGCGATCTTGACCTGGTCAAGTTGAGCGACGCGGACGCCAGCTACCGGCAGACGCAGATCGCGATTGCGGAAACTCGCCAGCGCGTTGCGGAATTGAAAAAGCAGCTGGCGACTTTGGCGGAACGTACCACCACGCAGGTCCGGACGGCGGACAATCCCGAGTTGCTGGGTTCGCTCAAGGCGCGTCTTCTGGAACAGGAGTTGAGGCGAACGGAATTGCTGACCAAGTTCGAGCCCAGCCACCGGCTGGTGAAGGAAGCGGAAGAGAAAATCGCCCAGACCAATGCCCTGATCGCCGTGGAAGCGGCACACCCGCTGCGCGATGAGACCACCGATAAAGACAAGAACTACGAATGGGCGAGGAGCGAGTTGCAGCAAGGGCAGGTGGCACTGGAAGCCCTGGAAGCGAAGGCATCCGCGACGGCGACCGAGGTGGCCGCATACCAAAGCCGGGCGCAGCACATGGGCGCGGACGCAATCGCGCAGGACGACCTGGCCAGCACGGAGAAAGCGGCCGAGGAAAGCTATCTCTTATACGTGAAGAAGCGCGAAGAAGCGCGCATGGGCGATGCGCTGGATGAGCGCGGCATTGTGAACGTTGCCATCGCCGAACCGGCGGTGGTGCCGGCGCTGCCGCTCTGGTCGGCGTGGGTGGTGCTGGCAGCTGGGCTGGTGGCGGGGGGAGCGACCGGAACTGCGGCGGCGTTTGCCGCCGACCATCTGGATCCGGCTTTCCGCACCCCGGAAGAAGTGCTGGCCTACCTGGGAACTCCGGTGCTGGCATCGCTGCCGAGAAAGGCAGAGAACTTGCGCTTTCTGGCTTGAGGAAAGGAAAAACATATGGACGTAGAGACTTTGCAGACCCAGATTTCGCAATCCCAGACTTTGCAAACCCCGGAATCGCAAAAGACGGCGGCGCAAGAGGCGGTTGGAGCCGAGGCGGAAATTCCGCGCCAGGAATGGATCTGGAGTCCTGATCAGTTCGCCCGTGAACAATTGCGCGGGCTGGTGCAGAGGATATTTTTTTCGGGCAGCACGCGTCCGGTGCGGCAGGTAGTGTTCAGCGCCGCCGAGTCGCGGACGGACGTGGCCGGCATCTGCCGCCAGGTCGGGGAAATTCTTTCGCGGGAGACGCCTGCAAACATTGCGGTGGTGGCTGGAGATCTTTCGTGCTTGCCGGCGACTGAGGGGCAATTTTCGGAGACTTCGAAGCGAGATTCGCTGGCGACTCGGGTGCGGACCAATTTGTGGCTGAGCCCCGGGCTTCGCCGGGGGGACGTCGCGGCGGAAATGTTGAGCAGCACCGCCTGGTATTCCCGCCTGTGCGAACTGCGGCGAGAGTTTGAATATTCGATTCTGGAAGGACCGGCGGCGGGGAAATCCAGCGATGCGGCGATCGCGGCGCAAGTGGCGGACGGAATGATCTTAGTGTTGACCGCGCACGGAACCCGGCGCGCCGCCGTGCAGTGCATCCAGGAAACCTTGCAATCGACGCAGACGCATTTACTGGGCACGATTCTGGCGGAGCGAAGATTTCCGATTCCAGAGGGACTTTACCGGCGCCTGTAGGGCTCCGGCTACGCGACCGACTGGGGCAATTTTGCCCGTTCACAATGCACTAGCGACAGACCCTGAGTTGGTCTGAGATGTCTTCTCACAATCTGAATCCTAATCCGCGGTCACCGCAAAGACGCGATTGGGACGCGCGGTTGATTCCCGGAGCGGCGGCGAGCCTGTTCCGCCGAAATGCGAAAAAGCCTCCCGCGCGGGCGGGGTCCGGCCTGCAACCGCTGACGGCGCCTTCATGGGCATCCTTGCGGGAAGTGGCGTCCCCCGAAAATCCGTTGGCCGTGTGGTTGCCGCAACCCTTCCGAAAGCTTTGGGCGGGAAGCTGGCTGAACGCCATGGCCGCGGACTTCGCGCTGGTGGGAGTGAACTGGCTGCTGGTGGCCGCGGTTTTTCTGCAACTCCACCGCGTGTTCGCACACGCGTGGTTATTCGAGCATCCGGCGGGAGCCGCTGCGCGGCAAGTATTGGGGATCGCGCTGCTGCACGCCACTTTGATTACGCTGCTCGGCTATTCCGAGGGGCTCTACACCAGGAGCGGAGGATGGCGCCGGCAGGTCACCGCGCTGGGCAAGGCGGCGGCCTGGGCAACCGTCATTCTGTGCGTCGGGATTCGCCTGCTGGGAGCTTCCTCCATATCGAGCATCGAGATTTGTGCCGTTGGAGCATTGCATTTTGCGGCGCTCCTGGCCTGGAGAAGGGCGAACCAGCGAAAGGCGCGGCTCACCAGTGAAGCTGGGCAGGGTTCGAGGAATGCGCTGATTGTGGGCGCAGGGCCGGTGGGACGCGGAATCGTGGCGTATGTGGAAAGCCATCCGGAGTCAGGCCGGGCGGTTTGCGGATTCCTGGATGACGAACTGCCAATGGGAAATGGGGTGATCGGGCGGGTTAGCAACCTGGCGCAGCTGGCACGCGCGGGATTCGTGGACGAAGTGATCCTGGCAGCGCCCGACAGCCGCGAGTTGATCTTGCGAGTGCTGCGGGAAGCGCGGCGGCTTCGCTTGGATGTGACCCTGGTGCCCGACTTGATCGGATGCCGGTCGGAGAACAGCGAAGCAGACCGGGTTGGCGATCAGCCTTCCATCTGCCTGCATCAGGAGTGCCAGCCGGCCGTCGGCCTGTTCGTGAAGAGGCTGGTGGACGCGGTGGGAGCTGGAATTGGGCTGGTGGTGCTGAGTCCCCTGCTGGGCTTGATCGCGGGGATGATCAAGCTGGATTCGAAAGGAGGGGTGCTTTATGCCGCGCCGCGCGCCGGATATAAGGGCAGGCCCTTTCGTTGCTACAAGTTCCGCACCATGGTGAGCAACGCGGACGAGCTGAAACTGAGTTTGCGGCGGCAGAACCAAAAGTCGGGGCCATGCTTCAAGATCGCCGGCGATCCCCGGATCACGCGTTTGGGAGGGATCCTGCGACGGTACAGCCTGGACGAACTGCCGCAACTGTGGAACGTGTTGAAAGGAGAGATGAGCCTGGTCGGCCCGCGTCCGCATCCGTTGGACGACTTTGCGGCTTACGAGATCGAAGACCTGGCACGGCTGGATGTAATGCCCGGAATTACCGGGCTGTGGCAGGTGATGGCGCGTCGTGATCCCTCTTTCCAGCGCGGGATGGACCTGGACCGGGAATACATCGGGACGTGGAGTCTGGGGCAGGATCTGCGGATTATGTTTCGGACGCTGCTGGCTTTGATCGAGGGGAGCGGAGACTGATGGAGGCAGCTTCAGTCTCGAATCAAACCCAGCACAACTGGGCGAGCGATGCCGGAACGCGGTTGGTGGCCGCGGTACTACTGAAACCTTTGCAAGTTCTGATGGCGGCGCCTTCGCTTTTGTTTCTGGGAGCGTTGGCGGCCATGCTGTTGCGGCATCCGGATGTTCCGTTCTATGCCATCGATCGCGTGGCGTTCGGACTTCTGGTGGGGGGCGTGTTGGCGCGGGCGGTCGTTCTAAGAGAACGGCTGTTTGTAATGGAGCGGGCTTCGTGGCCCATGGCCGGGCTGACGTTGCTGGCAATCGCGAGCGTTGCGGGACAGCCGTTCGATAACGAGACATGGTCGCTGCTGGCCGCGAAATTTCTGGTGCCGTTCACGCTGTTTCATCTGGCGAGGCTGGTGTTCCAGGAAGAACGGGCGCTGCGGCAGTTCGAGATATTCGCGGTTGCCGTCCTCGCCTACCTGAGTTTTACGGCGATCGCGTTTCTGGTGGGCGCGAAGGAGTTGATTTTTCCCAGCTTCATCCTGGACCCGAGCCTGGGTCATCATGCCGACCGCGCGCGCGGGCCACTGCTGCAGGCCGTGGCCAACGGCGTCTCGCTAAACATGCTGGGTCTGCTGGCATGGCACGCATTTCAGCGCGGGCGCTTCCGCGGGCTGAAGGCATGGCTGCTCTTGGCATCGTTGCCGGTGGCGATTCTGGCCACCATGACCCGGGCGGTCTGGCTGTCGTTTGCCGGGACGATTCTGTTGTTGATGGTGCGGCTGCGGAGCGGGGGCTGGTGGCGAGCTGTCGTCGGGCTGGCTCTGGTCGGGGGCGCGGGATTGTTCTGCCTGTTGACCTGTCCCGGTCTGGAGAGCACGCTGGCCGACCGCTTTGAAGAACGAGGGCCGGTGGATTTCCGTCAGGCGGTCTACGCCGGCGGATGGGAGATGTTTCTGGAACGTCCGCTTACCGGATGGGGCATCAACCAGATGCCGACGGAACTGGCGCGCCATGTCGGTGGATACAAGGAGAAGATGCTTTATCCGCACAACACTTATCTGGAGCTGCTGGTGGAGCACGGCGTGGCCGGGCTGGCTCTTTATGTGTGGCTGATGTGGGAGATGTGGCGGCTGGGGCACGGGCGCATTCCTCGCGCGGAACGAAGCGGCTTTCTCGACGAACACTTCCACATGCTGTGGCCAATTCTGCTGGGAGTGTATTGGGTGAATGCAGCGCTGGTGGTGATGAACTACCAGTTCGTGAATGGACTTCTCTTCACCCTCGCGGGGATGCTGGCCGCGCAGCAGCGCAGGGCATCGGCGGAAGCCTGGGCGGCAGGCCAGACGGAAGCGCGGGGGGAAAGAACATGACCGTCGCTTATCTCGCCAATCAGTTCCCTTCTCCCGTTGAGCCGTACGTGACGGTTGAGATCGAAGAACTGCGGCGTCGTGGAGTCAGGGTGATCGCAGGGAGCGTGTGGAGGCCGGATGAGCGGGCGAGGTCGAACTCTGCTGCAGGCCGTGATCAGGACTTGGTTGTTTTGCAACCATTCCACATCGCGCTCCTGGCCAGAGCGGCGTGGCTGTGCTTGCGCCGGTGGCGGCGAATTTCGGACTTGGTCGGGCGCGTGATTGTGCACGGCCGCGAAAGTACTGGGCAGAGACTGAAGGCCCTGGTGCACACCTGGCTGGGGGCTTACTACGCGGTGTGTTTGCAGGAGAAGGATGTCCAGCATATCCACGTGCATCACGGCTACTTCGGCGCGTGGGTCGCGATGGTGGCGGCGCGGCTGCTGAACGTGAGTTACAGCATCACGCTGCATGGATCAGACTTGCTGACGCACGCAGCCTATCTCGACGCCAAGCTGAACAACTGCCAATTCTGCGTGACGGTTTCGGAATTCAACCGGGGCTACATTCTCGGTCACTATCCGATGATCGATCCCGGCAAGGTTGTTGTGGCCAGGCTGGGAGTGGACTTGCCGGAACCTGCCGCGGCCTATGCCGCAGGAGTACGCGCATCAATCCTCCGGAGACCTGGTGGGTCGCCGTTTCGCCTCCTCGCGGTCGGAAGGCTGCATGCGGTGAAGGATCATGCGTTTTTTCTGCGGGCATGTGCTGAGCTTTGCCGGCGCGGCCTGGATTTCCGGTGTGAAATTGCAGGTGAGGGACCGGAGCGGCGCAACCTGGAACGGCTGATTCGGGAATATCGGCTGGCGGAGCACGTCTGTCTGCTCGGCTATGTACCCCACAAACAGCTGGAACCGCTCTACCAGGCGGCGGACGTGGTGGTGGTGACCAGCCGAAGCGAGGGCATCCCTCTAGTGCTGATGGAGGCGATATCGCGTGGAAAGATCGTGCTGGCGCCAGCCATCACCGGCATTCCGGAACTGGTGGTCGCAGGAGAGACCGGATTCCTTTATGAGCCGGGATCGGCCGAAGATTTTGTGGCGCGGGTTCTCTGGCTCCGTTCGCTCACGCCGGGTTCCCAATCTGCCGGATCCGGTCATCAAGTCTCCTCCGCTGTCAACCAACTCGACCGGATACGAAACAGGGCGAAAGAGCACGTTCGCCGGTACTTCAACCGCAAGAAGAATCTGGAATCGTTCGCGGATCTTTTTCTGGAGCGTGCTCTGGAGCTAACTCTGGAACCAACTCTGGACCGAACCGCGGCAAATCAGGAGAACTCGGCACATGAGGATCCTCTACTGCAACAAATATAACTATCCCTTCAGCGGCACGGAGGTTTACCTGTTCGAACTGATGGAGCTGATGCGCTCGCATGGCCACCAGGTGGCGCTGTTTTCGATGGCCGATCCGCGGGGCATTCCTACCTCCTACGATCACAATTTCGTTCCGCATATCGAATTCCGCCAAGAGGCCGGGCTGATCGAAAAAATCGGGCTGGCGGCGCACGCAGTTTATTCCCCGGAGGCACGCGGCCGAATCCGGGCGATGATCGCGGAATTCAATCCCCACGTGGCGCATGTTCGGAACATCTATCACCATCTTTCGCCGTCGATTCTTTGGGAGCTGAAGGCGCAGGGCGTTCCCGTGCTGTATCACGTCAACGATTTCAAACTGCTGTGTCCCACCTACAACTTGGTGCGGCAGGGGGAAGCCTGTGAAGACTGCCAGGCGGGGGCATTCTGGCGGGTGGTGGGTTCGGATTGCTATCCGGGGCTGGGGGCACGCACGGCGCTGATGGCGGAAGCTTATGCCCAGCGCTGGCTGGGTACGTATGAGAAGTGTGTGGACCTTTTCCTGGCTCCCAGTCAATTTGTGCGCGATAAGTTTGCCGAGCACAAATGGGACACGCGGAAATTCCGCGTGTTGCCGCACTTTCAGGTTGCGTCTTCGGTTGAGCCGCCGGCCGCGAACGGACCGATGCTTTATTTCGGAAGGTTGTCCGCGGAAAAAGGCGTGGGCGATCTGTTGCGGGCGATGCAGCGCTTGCCGAGTCAGCGCCTGATAGTGGCGGGCGATGGTCCGCAGCGCAGCGAGTTGCAGGCGCTGGCGGCACAACTGGGATTAATGGGATTAACCGGAGCCGGCGCCGATAGGGTGGAGTTCGTTGGACACGTGCGGGGTGCGGAACTAGACGGGTTGATCGTGCGGTCGCGCTTCACGGTTCTGCCGTCACATGCCTATGAAACGCTGGGCAAGAGCATTCTCGAATCCTATGCCAGGGGGCGGGCGGTGGTGGCTTCGGATCTGGGATCGCGGCGGGAGTTGGTGCACGAAGGCGAGACTGGACTGCTGTATCCGGTGGGGGACGTTGGGCGGCTGGCGGAAACAATCGCGTCCCTCAATGAGCCGGGACGGGCGGAACGCATGGGACTGGCGGGCTGGCAACTGGTTAGAGAGCAATACACTCCAGAAGCGAATTACCGGGTGATGGCGGGATTTTATGAGGAACTCCTCGAAGCCAGGCGCGTAGCGAAAAGTGTTTCTGGGGGCAGGCACCGGGCGCGGCGATTGCGGAGCGTGGGAGTCTTCCCGGTTCCGGACTTCGTTCCGGACGCGGGTCCGGCCCCGACCAAGAAGCCGCGCGTGCGTGTGGCGTTCATCGGCGGGCGCGGGGTGGTTTCGAAGTACAGCGGGATTGAGGCTTATTACGAGGAAGTGGGCTCTCGCTTGGCCGAAATGGGGCACGAGGTCACGGTGTATTGCCGCAACTATTTCACGCCGACGCATAAGGAATTCTCGGGCATGAGGCTGGTCCGGCTCCCGACGATCCGGTCGAAACATCTGGAAACCCTGGTTCACACTGCGTTGAGCACGGCGCACGCGCTAACGCAGAATTACGACATTGTGCACTATCACACGCTGGGGCCCGCGTTGTTCTCGAGGTTTCCGCAATGGTTCGGGAAGAAAACGCTGGTCACCGTGCAGGGACTGGATTGGCAGCGCGGGAAATGGGGACGCTTCGCGGCTCACGTGTTGCGGCTGGGAGAGTGGGCGTCAGCACGTTTGCCCGACAAAACCATGGTGGTGTCGCAGGCTTTGCACCATCGCTATCGCAAAGAACACGGGGTTGAGACCTGCTATGTGCCGAACGGGGGAGCGTTGCGGGAAAAGCGCGCGCCGCAGAAGATTTTTGACTGGGGGCTGGAGCCGGACAACTACATTCTGTTTCTGGGCCGATTTTCGCCGGAAAAGGGCTGCCATTTGCTGGTGGAGGCTTACGAGCGGCTGACGACTGAGGTGAAACTGGTGATGGCGGGGGCGTCCAGTTATTGCGACGACTATAGCCGCGAGTTACGCACGCACGCCAGCGATCGGGTCAAAATATTGGACTGGGTTTCGGGCGACACACTTGATGAGTTGTTAACCAACGCCATGATATTTGTCCTGCCGTCGGAGATGGAGGGATTGTCACTCGCGCTGCTGGATGCCATGGGCGCGGGCCTATGCGTTTTGGCCAGCGACGTTCCGGAAAACCGCGAAGTGGTCATGGAAGCGGGATATACTTTTCGCCGGGGCGATGCCGCCGACCTGGCGGACCGGTTGAGTTTCCTGATCGCCAATCCAGCGGTGCGCGCGGCCGCTGGGCGTTCGGCAAAAGTGCGGATTCGGGATTATTATTTGTGGCCAAAGATTGCGGCGGATATCGAGAAGGTTTATTTTCAGGTGCTGGGTTTGGAGCAGGTTAAGGCGATGAAGAAACCGAGCGTGGGCGTAGTTGACGCGGGCGACAAGGCCGGACGGCGGGCCGGTTAACGCGACTCGGAACGCTTGGGACCGGTCAGGTCGGCTGAAAGATCAGTGATTAGTGATTAGTGCTTGTACGATCTCTTCTTGGCGTAGATAAAATGTTGGCTCGCACCAGGACGGGTCTCTCCCGTCCTTTTTTATTTATTTTATTTACAATTGCAGTTCGCTCCTGGGGCTCCCCGAAGCGGCTATCAAGCAGCAGGAAAGTTTCGATCTACTATTCATGGAGAATACGATTGTCGTCACCGGTGGCGCGGGGTTTATCGGATCCAACTTCATCCTGCAGCAGCTGGAAACAGATGCGGCCACTTCGCTGGTGAACCTCGACAAGCTGACTTATGCCGGAAACCTGCGCAATCTTGAGGCCGCAGCGGCGGATCGCCGTTACGAATTCGTACACGGCGATATTGGCGACCGCAGCCTGGTTCGGCGAGTGCTGGAGCAGCGCCAACCCTACGCGATTGTGCACTTCGCCGCGGAAAGTCACGTGGACCGCTCGATTTGCGGGCCGGACGATTTTATCCGCACCAACGTGGATGGAACGTTCGCGTTGCTGGAAGAAGTCCGCGCTTACTGGGCGAGCTTGGGTGGTGAGGCACGCAGTCGTTTTCGCTTTCTGCATGTTTCTACCGATGAAGTGTATGGATCGCTGGGCCCCCACGACCCGCCTTTCTCCGAGGCGACGGCGTATGCGCCGAACAGCCCGTACTCGGCGTCGAAAGCGGCGTCCGATCACCTGGTGCGGGCCTATCACCATACCTACGGGCTGCCGACGCTGACCACGAACTGCTCCAACAATTACGGCAGGTTTCAGTTTCCCGAGAAATTGATCCCTCTCATGATTCTGAACGCGCGCGACGGGAGGCCGTTGCCCGTCTACGGGGATGGGCAGAATGTGCGCGACTGGATCTACGTGGCGGACCACTGCGAGGCGATTTCACTGGTACTGGCGCGTGGAAATCCCGGAGAGACTTACAACATTGGCGGATGGAATGAAAAGCCTAACCTGGAAATAGTGCACGCGATTTGCGACCTCGTGGATGAAATGGCGCCGAGGGCGGGCCGGTCACGGCGCGAACTGATCACGTTCGTGAAAGACCGTCCGGGACACGACCGGCGCTATGCCATGGACGCGCGCAAGATCGAGCGCGAACAGGGTTGGCGGCCGAAAGAAACGTTTGAGACTGGGATTCGCAAAACCGTTCGCTGGTATCTTGAGAACAACGAATGGGTGAAGGATGTGACCAGCGGAAGCTACCGGCAGTGGATTGCGACGCACTACTCGGTTTGAGTTGCCGGTTTGAACTCGATTCCGTCGAACTAGACCATGAAAAGCAGCGCACACCATAAGGGCATCATCCTGGCGGGCGGGTCGGGCACTCGCCTGTATCCGGTGACGCATGCCATGGGCAAGAGTTTGTTGCCGGTTTACAACAAGCCCATGGTGTATTACCCGCTGTGCACGCTGATGCTGGCGGGGATTCGGGAAATCCTGGTGATATCGACGCCGGAAGATCTTCCCAAATTCAAGGCTTTGCTGGGCGATGGCAGCCAGTTCGGAATCCGCTTGCAGTATCAGGTGCAGGCAAAGCCGGAGGGAATTGCGCAGGCGTTTGTGCTGGGCGAACCGTTTATTGACGGCAGCGGGTGCGCATTGATTCTGGGCGACAATATTTTTTACGGACATGATCTGGCGAAGGATCTACGCGAGGCAGCAAAGAAAGACCGCGGGGCACGCGTGTTCGCCTATGGGGTGCACGATCCGGAGCGCTATGGCGTTGTGGAATTCGATGGCGATGGCAAGGCCTTGAGCATCGAGGAGAAACCGAAGCATCCGAAGTCGCGCTACGCCGTCACTGGACTTTATTTTTATGACAGTCAGGTGGTGAGAATCGCCAAGGCACTGAAGCCGAGTGCGCGCGGTGAACTCGAGATCACCGACGTCAACAAGGCCTATCTCGCAAAAGGCGACCTGGACGTTGTGGTGCTGGGACGCGGAATGGCTTGGCTCGATACTGGCACGCACGAATCCCTGCTGGAGGCTTCCCTCTACATCCAGGCCATCGAAAAAAGACAGGGACTGATGGTGGCTTGCCCGGAAGAGATTGCGTATCGCTCGGGATACATCACTGCCGAGCAGGTGGAAAAGATTGGGAATTCGATGAAGAACAACAGTTACGGAGCGTATCTGCTGCAGATGCTGCGGGAAAAAGTTTTCTGAGCTGAGTTCGCTGGTGTGAGTTCGTTTGTGTGATTCCGCTGCGGCTCTTTCAACCATGCAAGCCATCAAGAAAATTCCGACGTCGCTGCCAGGGGTATTCCTGCTGGAGCCGCGCGTGTTCGGTGATGCGCGAGGTTTTTTCTTCGAGAGTTACAACGAGCAGACCATGGCGGAAGCTGGAATTCTGGAGCGGTTTGTGCAGGACAACCATTCCAGTTCGCGCCATAACGTTTTGCGCGGATTGCATTATCAAGTGCAGCAGAGTCAGGGAAAACTGGTGCGAGTAGTGGAGGGAGAAATTCTGGATGTGGCCGTGGATCTGCGGCGGAGTTCGCCGACCTTTGGGCAGTGGGAGGCGGTTCGGTTGTCGGCGGAAAACAAGCGCATGTTGTGGATTCCGCTGGGCTTCGCCCACGGGTTCAGCGTGAAATCGGAACAGGCCCAGGTGCTTTACAAGGCGACCGACTTTTATGCTCCCGATCGCGAACGAACAGTGATTTGGAACGATCTGCAGCTGAAGATCGACTGGCAACTGGAAGGCGACCCCATTGTGTCCGACAGAGACCAGCGCGGCGTTGCTCTGCGCGACGCCGAAACTTTCGACTAGTCGGCGAAAATCATCGACGGAAAATTCATAACGGACCTTCGTAGCGGAACATCACAGCAACTTCAAAGTATGAAAGTCACGATTTTCGGGGGGTCCGGGCTTCTGGGCAAAGCTCTCGTGCGAGCATGGAGCGGTGACGAGGTGACGGGACTTGGCTCGCGCGACGTCGACATTCGAGGCGCGGAGAAGGTGCGCGAGGTGGTGAAGGCGATGCATCCGGACTGGATCGTGCTGGCGGCCGCTTACACCGATGTTGACGGCTGCGAAAGCAATCAGGAATTGGCATTCTCGGTGAACCGCGACGGGGCGGTGAACGTAGCACACGCGGCTAAAGAAGCTGGAGCGAGGTTGCTGTTTCTCAGTTCCGACTACGTTTTTGATGGACGGAAAATCTCGCCCTATGAAACCGATGACCCACGAAATCCGCAAGGCGTCTACGGACGAACCAAGGCCGAAGCGGAACTGCTCCTGCTGGACGTGACGCCCGAATGTTGCATCGTGCGCACGTCATGGTTGTTCGGCACGGACGGGAAATGTTTCCCGGATACGATCCTGAAGCTGGCCGCCAGCCGCCCCGCGCTCGATGTGGTGAACGATCAGCGCGGCTGCCCCACCTACGCTGCAGATCTGTCGGAGGCGATCATTCAACTGTGCCGCGCCAACGCCGGCGGAATTGTGCACGCGACCAACAGCGGGGACTGTACGTGGTTCGAATTTGCCCGCGAGATTGTACGCAGACAAGGACTCGCAACTGAAGTAAGACCAGTGAGCAGCACGCAGATGGCACGTCCGGCGCCTCGACCGGCGTACTCGGTTCTTTCTTTGAAAAGCTTGCAGCGTTTTGGGATCGCTACTCCTGCGTGGCAGGACGCCTTGCGACGATATCTGCAAGCGCGCGGTTGAAAGGCCGGCAAGATTGCGCCACTTTAAGCCCCCTGCTACGATTCGGCGCGGGAATCGTGAGCCCACGAGGAACAGCAAGGCCATCGCCCAGGTCTGACTTGTGAAGTCGATCCTCAACTACGTTGATGGAAAGTTCGCGCCCGGCCCGCGGCAGTTTGCGGACGTGAATCCCGCTGACGGCAGCGTGATCGCCGAGGTGACAGAAGCGGACCAGAGCCTTGTCGACCAAGCGGTCCAGGCCGCCCGCAAAGCGTTCCGCGGGGAGTGGGGACGAGTGGGAGCGCGGGAACGCGCGGCTCGATTACACAAAGTGGCGAACGCGATTGAGGCGAGGTTTGATTGTTTCCTGCAGGCGGAAGTGGCGGACACCGGCAAGCCGATTGCGTTGGCCACGCAACTTGACATCCCCCGCGCCGCGGCAAATTTCCGAGTATTCGCCGACATGATCAAGATGGCCGGCATCGAGTCGTTTCAAACCGAGACTCCCGACGGCCAGAGCGCCCTGAACTACGCAGTGCGCAAGCCGCTGGGCGTCGTCGGGATTATCACACCCTGGAACCTGCCGCTGCTGCTGCTGACCTGGAAGGTTGCACCCGCGCTGGCCTGCGGAAACAGCGTGGTGGTGAAACCTTCCGAGGAAACTCCGGTGACCGCGACTCTGCTGGCGGAGGCAATGCAGGAAGCCGGAATTCCGAACGGCGTCTACAACGTGGTGCACGGTTTCGGAGCGGACTCCGCGGGAGAATTTCTCACGCAGCATCCGGATGTAAATGCGGTGACGTTCACCGGAGAATCGCGGACGGGCTCGGCAATTATGAAGTCGGTGGCGCCTTCGGTGAAACCAGTATCGTTTGAACTGGGCGGCAAGAATGCGGCAATCGTTTTTGCGGATTGCGATTTCGAAGAGACGGTCCGCGGATTGACCGACGCGGTATTCCTGAACACCGGGCAGGTCTGCCTGTGCGCAGAGCGTGTTTATGTGGAGCGCAAACTTTATGAGCAATTTGTCGACGCCCTGAAGCAGAGAGCTGAGAAACTGCGTGCAGGCTGGCCGATGGAGCAAGACACAAATCTGGGACCGCTGATATCGGCGCAGCATCGCGAGAAGGTGTTGGGATATTACCGCTTGGCTCGGGAAGAAGGCGCCACGGTCGTCACCGGCGGTGGAATCCAAGAGTTTGGCGATGGGCGCGACGGGGGATTCTATGTCCAACCAACCATCTATACTGGGTTGGCGGAATCGGCTCGCTGTGTAAAGGAAGAAATTTTTGGGCCAGTGTGCCACATCGCGCCGTTCGATTCCGAAGAGGAAGCGGTGGCCATGGCCAACGACACGAAATATGGCCTCGCCGCTTCGGTGTGGACAACGAACTTGAAGCGCGGGCACACGGTGGCTCAGAAAATGAATGTGGGCATCACGTGGGTGAATTGCTGGTTTCTGCGCGACCTGAGGACGCCGTTTGGCGGAGTGGGAGTTTCAGGAATTGGACGTGAGGGCGGAATTCATTCGCTGAATTTCTACTCCGAACTGAACAATATTTGTATTCGGCTTTGAGGACCGGGACGGAAGGCGTGTCGACAGACGGCCGAACTCACACAAGAGTATGAACCAAAACGCAAGCCAGCCCGAGAGCACTGTCGTAAAAGGCAAAGCCGTGCCACGAGGAAAATATCCGCACGTCAAGCGGGCGGGCGATTTCCTTTTTGTGTCGGGAACGGGCGCTCGCCGCGGCGACAACACGATTGCGGGCGCGGAGGTCGATGAACTGGGAACCACGCGGCTCGACATCAAGGCGCAGACGCGAGCGGTGATCGAGAACATACGCGACATTCTGCAAAGTGTGGACGCGCAACTGGAAGATGTCGTCGAGATTTCCACTTATCTTGTGAACATGAACGATTTCGGCGGGTACAACGAAGTTTATGGCGAATATTTCGGGCACGATGGCCCGGCTCGAACCACGGTGGCGGTGCACCAGTTGCCGCATCCGCATTTGCTGATTGAAATCCGGGCTACGGCCTACAAGCCGTTGAAATAGGAGGCGCTATGCCGTCCATACGAAGCCTGAAGGCTTTCAATTTTCAGGCGTGGATCGAAGAGAACAAAGACAAATTCAAACCGCCCGTGGGCAATGCGCAGGTTTGGGAAGACGGTGAAATGATGGTCACGGTTGTCGGCGGGCCGAACCAGCGGCGCGATTACCACGACGATCCCACCGAAGAATTTTTCTACCAGCTCAAGGGTAATATTTCTATTCGCGTGATGGAAAACCCGGGGCAACCCCCGCTGGAAATTCCTATCAAAGAAGGAGAGATTTTTCTTCTGCCTAAACATATGCGGCACTCGCCGCAGCGCGTGGCCGGCAGCATCGGGGTGGTGGTTGAGATGCCGCGCCCAGAGGGCGTTTTGGATGGTTTCGAGTGGTACTGCCCGAATTGCCATCAGTTGGTGCATCGCGCCGAAGTGAAGTTAAAAAGCATTGTGCGCGACCTGCCGCCGTTGTTCGATCAGTTCTACAGCAACGAGAGCCGGCGCAAGTGCAAACACTGTGGCACGGTGCATCCGGGCAAAACCTAATGGGCAAAGCGTAATGGTCAAGGCGTAGATGGTCAAGGCGTAGATGGTCATCGATATCCACAATCATTTTTTCCCGGCCGCATGGCCGGACCTGGCTGAGCGCTACGGCACGCCGGACTGGCCCTGGATCAAACACACGGAGGCCGGCAAGGCCGACATCATGGTCGGCGAGCGATTCTTCCGGCATATTTACTCGGCGTGCTGGGATCCGGACGTGCGACTGGAGGAAATGAACCGCGACGGCGTGGAGATGCAGGTGATTTCCGCGACGCCTGTGTTGTTTGCCTACGACCGCCCCGTGGAACATGCACTGGATTGCGCGCGGCTTTTCAATGACGCGGCGCTTGAGCTTTGCAGCCGCGGAAAAGGCCGGTTGAAGTCATTGTGCCAGGTTCCGTTGCAGAACATCGATGCGGCTTGCACCGAACTTAGCCGGTGCTTGAAGGCTGGACATCTGGGCGTGCAGATCGGAAATCACGTTGGCGACAAGAACCTCGACGATCCGGGGATCGTTACGTTTCTGCATCATTGCGCGGACCAGGGGGCCGCGGTGCTGGTTCATCCCTGGGACATGCTGGGCCAAGCGCGCATGCCGAAATACATGATGCCCTGGACTGTGGGCATGCCGGCTGAAACGCAACTGGCAATCGTAGCGTTGATTCTGAGCGGAGCGTTCGATCGACTGCCCGCGAGTTTGCGGATTTGCTTTGCCCATGGCGGAGGAAGTTTCGCTTTCCTCTTGGGACGACTGGAGAACGCGTGGCGGCGACATCCTGTGGCACGCGGCGCCTGCCAATTCGCGCCAAGTCACTATTTGAACCGCTTTTTCGTGGACTCCGCGGTTTTTGATCCGCGTACGCTGCAGTTTCTGGTCGAGACGATGGGAGCAGATCAAGTAATGCTCGGGTCGGACTATCCGTTTCCGCTAGGAGAGGCGAGCGTTGGCGCGCTGATTCGCGAAAGCCATCTTTCGCCGCGAGCCAAGAACAAATTGCTGGGCGAGAATGCGCACCGCTTTCTGGGACTTGACGGGCAACGTGAAAACCTGGAGCAGAGCGCGGAAACAGCGACCGCGCCGCCGGCACCGCCAAACAGTGGACGGCTTACATACAGTTCCTACTTAAAGATTCCCGAGTTGCTGGAGTTGCAGCAGCCGCAGTCTTCGCCACAGCACCATGACGAATTGCTGTTCATCGTCGTGCACCAGACTTATGAGTTGTGGTTCAAGGAATTGCTGCACGACCTGGACGCTGTGGTTGCGAATCTGCATGCGGCAGGAGCGAACCCGGCTTCGCGCGATGAAGTTTACGAGGCGGCGCGGCTGCTGCGGCGGTGCACGGAAATCACGCGCGTGCTGGTGGAACAGTTCACGATTCTCGAAACCATGCTGCCCACGCACTTTCTCGCGTTTCGCGGCAAGCTGGAACCGGCCAGCGGCTTTCAATCGGAACAATTTCGTGAGCTCGAGTTTCTGTGCGGCCTGAAGGACGAAAAGATGCTGCGCTATCACAAGCCGACGCCGGAAGCGCATGCGCTACTCGAACGCAGGCTGCGCGAACCTTCGCTGCACGACGTGTTTTTCGAGGCCTTGCGAGGTCTGGGTAAGCTGGGCGTATTGCCCGATGGCGCCACCGAGCGCGAGCGATTTGAAGCGCGAGCCCGCGCGGTTCAGTCTCTCTATCAGGACGATCGCCACCACCGCGACTGGATCGACGTGTGCGAACGCCTGACGGAGTTCGACGAACTGGTCGTGAGTTGGAGGCTGCGCCATATCCAACTGGTGGAGCGCACGATCGGGGTCAACATGGGAACGGGCGGGAGCGCAGGCGCCTCGTATTTGAAGCTCACGCTGGAAAAGAAATTCTTTCCCGAGCTTTGGGAGGCGAGAACTTTGTTGATGAAGTGATGGCGCACGCGGCGCCGTTCCGAGAACCGCATTTCGACAAGTCATCTCCGCATGAAGCACCCGGAAACAATCACAGTGATCGGCGCCGGCCTGAACGGTCCGCTGCTGGCGATCTTTCTTGCGAGACGCGGATTCTATGTCGACATTTACGAGCGCCGGCCGGACATGCGGAAGGTGCGTGCAAGCGCAGGGCGTTCGATCAACCTGGCCCTGTCGACACGCGGGATTCACGCTCTGATGGAAGCGGGACTGTGGCAAGATCTCCAGAAAATTGTGATCCCGATGAAGGGCCGGATGATTCATTCGGTCGCAGGCGAGCTGACGTTTCAGCCCTACGGGAAAGATACGAAGGAAGTGATTTATTCGATCTCGCGGGCTGAGTTGAATATGGCGCTGATGTCTGCTGCCGAGGCGCAAGGCGCTCAGCTTCATTTCCAACGGCGGTGCACCGGAATCGACCTCAAGACCGGCACGGTTCGCCTGCGCGATGAGCAAACCGGAGAAGAAACCAAAGGCAAATGCAATGTGGCCATTGGATGCGATGGCTCGGCTTCGGCGATCCGCGCAGAAATGCTGAAGCAGACGCGCTTCAATTTTGCGCAACGCTATCTCGATTATGGCTACAAAGAGCTGACGATTCCGGCGAGCCCGGCGGGCGAACATCTTCTGGAGAAACATGCGTTGCACATCTGGCCCCGCGGCAATTACATGTTGATTGCTCTACCCAACACCGACGGCACTTTCGCCTGTATCCTGTTTTTGCCGTTTGAAGGCGCGGACAGTTTTGCCAGTCTAGCGACGCCTTCCGACGTCCTCGAATTTTTTCAGTCGCGGTTTCCCGATGCTTTTGCGCTGATGCCCCAGTTCGGTGACAATTATTTCGCGAACCCCACCGGAGCCATGGTGACGATCAAGTGCTCGCCGTGGCACACCGAGGGCAAGGCTCTGCTTCTCGGCGATGCGGCGCACGCCATTGTTCCGTTCTTCGGGCAGGGAATCAATTGTGGATTCGAAGACTGCACAACTCTGATGGAACTGGTCGACCGCCAGGAGTCCGATTGGCTCAGCGTTTTCCAAGAGTTCGAAGCCGCGCGAAAGGTCAACACGGACGCGATCGCCGACATGGCGGTGGAAAACTTCGCGGAAATGCGCGATCGGGTTGGAGATCCGAGATTTCTTTTTCGCAAGAAGGTGGAACTCGCGCTGGAGGCGAAATATCCCGGCCAGTTCGTGCCCAAATACGCGATGGTGACGTTTCACCGCGTGCCTTACTCGATCGCGCTGGCAAGAGGTAAAGTGCAGGATCGAATGCTCTCGGAGTTGTGCGATTCGATTGAGCGGGTCGAGGATCTAGACTGGGGCCTGGCCGAACGTCTCGTGCAGCGCGAGCTCACACCACTGGAGCAGGTCGCGTGACGCGCCCGGCTTACGAAATCAACGCGGCCTTTGCCGCCAGCATGGATGCAGACGATTCGCTGGCAGGTTTCCGCTGGCGTTTTCACTTCCCTAAAGCCGCAAGCGGCGAGGAGTGCATTTATTTATGCGGCCATTCCCTGGGACTGCAACCGAAGAACGCGAAAGATTACATCGAGCAGGAGCTGCAGGATTGGGCACAACTCGGTGTGGAGGGACACTTCCGCGCGAAAAGCCCATGGATGCCCTACCACCGGCTGCTGACTGAACAGACGGCCTCGCTTGTGGGCGCAAAGCCTCAAGAAGTTGTGGTGATGAATTCGCTCACGGTCAACCTGCATCTGATGATGGTGTCGTTTTACCGGCCGTCCCGGCAAAGACACAGGCTTGTTGTGGAGCGCGGAGCATTCGCGTCCGATCAGTACGCCGTCAAATCACAGATCGTCGTTCATGGATATGATCCGGCATCATCGTTAGTCGAATTGACGCCGCGCCCCGGAGAATTCTGCATTCGGGATGAAGACGTAAAGGCGTTGATTGATCGCGAAGGCGAATCGATTGCGCTGATTCTGCTTGGTGGCGTGAACTACGCTACGGGCCAGGCTTTTGATATGCAAGGAATCACGCAAAGCGGTCATGCGCAGGGATGCATGGTGGGCTTCGACTTGGCACACGCGGCCGGCAACTTGGTGCTCAAGCTCCACGAATGGGGGCCGGACTTCGCGGTTTGGTGCAACTACAAATATCTGAATGGTGGTCCGGGATGCGTGGGCGGATGTTTCGTGCATGAACGCCACGCGCGGGCAACGGAACTACTGCGCTACGCGGGGTGGTGGGGACACGAAGAAAAAGTGCGATTCGAGATGGAGCCTGACTTCCAGCCGATGGCAGGCGCCGAAGGGTGGCAACTGAGCAATCCGCCGATCCTGGCCCTGGCGCCTTTGCGCGCGTCGATGGAGATTTTCCGTGAGGCCGGGATGGAGCGGCTGCGGGCAAAGAGTATCTCGCTCACCGGCTATCTGGAATTCTTGCTGCGAGAAGCTGCTTCGCCGAAGTTTGAAATCATAACGCCGAACGAGCCGGATCGCCGGGGCGCCCAGATTTCCATCCGGATACCTAACCGGGGGCGGGCGTTTTGTGAGCGGCTGGCGGCCGTTGGGGTGATTGGCGATTGGCGCGAGCCGGACATTCTTCGGGTCGCGCCGGTACCGCTATATAACTCATATCAGGATGTTTATGAGTTTGTACGGAGATTCTCAGCCGTGCTGCGATGAAGGGCTGATCACCCGAACGAGAGCCCGCGAAGATTACTTCAGTAACAATTCCGGCCTACTTAACAAACATACAATCCTAGCGTGGGGATTTCTCCGCTTCACCACGCTCGGAAGTGGACCGTGATCGTGTGCGCCGTGGTGTGTCTGCACAGCCTGGTTTCCTTCCTGGCTCCGCGTGGGTTTGGCCTCACTGCGTTCGGAGATCTCGCCCAGTGCTTTCTCTTGTTGGGAGCAACGGTTGGAGTGCTCTCCAATGTTCGACGCGCTCACACCAAGTCCCGAATTTTTTGGGGGCTCATGGGTCTGGGCTGCGCCATGTGGTTCTGCGCGCAGGTGTTGTGGACGTATTTTGAGGTCTTCCTGCGGCAGGAGGCTCCCAACCCATTTGTGGGAGACGTTGTGTTGTTCCTGCACGTGGTGCCCATGATGGCGGCGGTGGCAGTGCTGCCGCATTTTCAGGAAGACGACCGCGCCATCCGCATGGGGTCTCTCGATTTGCTGATGCTGTTTACGTGGTGGCTGTATCTTTACCTTTTTGTGGTGATCCCGTGGCAATACGCCTACCCGGTGGAGGCTGAGTACGGCCGGGCGTTTGACGTGCTCTATGCCGGGGAACAACTGGTTCTGTTTTTCGGCCTGATTCTGGTATGGCGGCGAAGCTCCGGCGCATGGCGGGGCATTTATGCGCACCTGTTCGGGGCGGCGGTGCTGTATTGCACCGGGTCGTACATCGCCAGCCGCGCGATCGATTCGCATGCTTACTACACGGGCAGTCTGTATGACGTTCCGCTGGTGGCGGCGATGTCATGGTTTGCAGGAATCGGGTTCGCGGCGCGCGAGACGTCTGAGCAGAATTCGATCCGGGGAGTCACAGGCCAAGGCGATGGCATTTGGAAAACGCGACTGGCTATGGGGGCGGTTTTCTTTACGCCGCTGATGGTGGCGTGGGCCCAGTTTGGCGGGCAGGCCCCGCAGCGGGTCCGCACCTATCGATTGCTGTTGACGGTGGCGGTGATGGTTCTGATGGGAGGCCTGGTTTTTCTGAAGCAGCATCTGCTCGACCAGGAATTGCTCAGCCTGCTTCGCTTGTCGCGGCAAAACCTGGACGAGATGCGCATTCTGAAAGACGAATTGGAGAGCAAGGAACATTCCCTGCGCTGGCATGGCCTGGAGCTGCAGCGCAAGAATCTTGAGTTGCAGCAGATCTCGTTTACCGATCCTTTGACCGGACTTTGGAATCGCCGATACCTGGAAGAAATCCTGACTGCGGAAGCGGGCCAGGTTTTGCGCAACTACCAGCGAGCTCGTGGCGGAGACATACGGAAAGTTGATCATCGCGACCTGGTTTTCATCATGGTTGACGTGGACTTCTTCAAAGAGGTGAACGACCGGCACGGCCATCCGGCAGGAGACCGCCTGCTGTACCTGGTCGGCGAGCGGCTCTCGCGGGTGGTGCGCAAGTCGGATGTGCTGGTGCGCTGGGGTGGAGAAGAATTCCTGATCATGAGCCGATCGACGGATCCGTCGGGCACGCCGGCGTTTTGCAGCCGCATCCTGGAGATCATGGCGTGGGAACCGTTTGACCTGGGATATGGAATCAGCGTCACAAAGACGTGCTCGGTGGGATGGGCGCCGTATCCGTGGTGCCGAGGGGCTTACGAGGCCATGTGCGCAGAAGAAGTCATCGCCCTCGCCGATGCCGCACTGTATCGAGCGAAGGGCTTGGGCCGAAACCAAGGTGTCGGGATTCTTCCGACCGAGGCAGCGGGCACGACTCCAGCCGCGGTCAGCTTGGTGTCGGCGCACGAGGAAGGCAGCCCACTGTCGCGGATCGTGCGAACCGCGTGCCCGGAAGAGGCCGGGGAAGCCACCGAAGTGGTTGAGCCCGTTGATCACGCAAAGAAGTCGTAGCTTCTTTTTCTGAACCGACCGGCGAGATCGTCGAGCTTCGCTCGCACGGACAGCCGAGGGCGGCTGTCCCCACATGAACAACTCCAAAATTGAGACACCGCTTCCAGCGAGAGCTTGACCTTACCTTGCCTGTTGAATACATTGAGAAGCCGGTGATTCGCGGCACACAGGCAGTGGCCTGTGGTCTGGCGTGATTGAAGAAAGTCTACGAGGCATCTGCATCAATGAATGTGAAAAGTAAACCCAGCAAGACTGGCCTTCGGCAGAAGGCGCAACTGATGTCCGCCTCCGAGATCGAGCGCACGCTGGTGCGGCTGGCTTACGAGATTGTTGAAAAGAACGGCGGCGTGGAGGAGCTCGGGCTGGTAGGAATCCGGCGGCGTGGCGTGCCCCTCGCCGAGCGCCTGGGCAAGATCATCGCCCGCATTGAGAGCGCCAAGGTGCCGGTTGGGACGCTGGATATTACTTTTTATCGCGACGATCTTTCGACGCTGGGACCGAAGCCAGTGGTACAGGAGAAAGAGATTGGCTTTTCGATTGAAGATAAGAACATCGTGCTGGTGGATGACGTTCTCTTCACCGGCCGCACCACGCGCGCGGCGCTGGATGCGCTTTTTTCCCACGGGCGTCCGCGGCGGGTGCAGTTGTGCGTGCTGATCGATCGCGGCCATCGGGAAATTCCGGTCGAGGCGACCTTCGTGGGACGTAACGTGCAGACCACGATGAATGAAGTCATTGAAGTAAAGCTGACAGAGATCGACGAGGCCGAGAAGGTCTTGATGATGGAAAAATGATCCGGGCTGGACATGGGCTTTTGTTGAGAAAAAAAGAAAAGGACGGCAGCGAGCTGCCGTCCTTTTAGTTTTGCGCGTTCGATCGCAAGCCGAACTGCCGCGCCAATCTCTTACCCCAAGTTAGCGCAAACTGCCTTGGTCTGCGTGTACAGGTTGAGAACGTCGTGGCCCATCTCACGGCCCCATCCGGACTGCTTGTAACCGCCGAAGGGCAGGGCTGCGTCGAAGATGTTGTAGCAGTTAATCCACACCGTTCCGGCGCGGAGCTGTTCGGCCATGCGATGAGCCTTGCTGATGTCGCGGGTCCAGACGGCAGCGGCCAAGCCATAGGCGCTGTCGTTGGCCCGAGGCAGAATCTCTTCTGGACTATCGAACGGCATCGCCGTAACGACGGGCCCGAAGATTTCTTCCTTCACGACCTTCATGTTTTCGCGGGTGTTCACCAGGACCGTGGGCTCAACGAAATAGCCTTTGTCGCCGGCCTTGTGCCCACCGGCAGCGGCGGTCGCGCCTTCGGAGAATCCCGCTTCGAGATATCCACAAACGCGATTCAGTTGCTCCTCGGAAACCAGCGGGCCCATTTGGGTTTGTGGGTCAAGACCCGAACCGACGCGAATCTTCTTGGCATTCGCGGCGACTCCCTCCACGACCCGATCGTAAACTGGTTTCTCGATGTACAACCGCGAGCCGGCGCAGCAGCACTGGCCATGGTTGAAGAAAATCGCGCTGGCGGAACCGGCGATGGCGGCGTCGATATCGGCATCTTTGAACACGACGTTGGGTGACTTGCCGCCGAGTTCCAGCGAGACTTTTTTCAGGTTGCCGGCCGCGGCATGAACAATCAGTTTGCCGACTTCGGTAGAGCCGGTAAACGCGATCTTGTCGACGTCCGGATGCGCGGCGAGAGCGGCACCCGCCGTTTCACCATAGCCGGGGACGATGTTGACCACGCCTTCGGGGAATCCGGCTTCCACAATCAGTTCGCCCAGACGCAGAGCGGAGAGCGGCGTCTGCTCGGCGGGCTTGAGAATAACCGTGCATCCCGTGGCCAGGGCCGGGCCCAGCTTCCATGCGGCCATCAGCAGTGGGAAATTCCAGGGGATGACCTGGCCCACAACTCCGACTGGTTCGCGCAGAGTGTAAGCCAAGTACTTTGCCCCCGGCGTGTAAGGCACCGACAAAGGAATCGTGTTGCCTTCGATCTTGGTGGCCCATCCCGCCATGTAGCGGAAAAGTTCGGCAGCCAGCGGCACATCCGCGGCTTTGGCAACCGCGAGCGGCTTGCCGTTGTCGAGGCTTTCCAGATAGCCGAGTTCTTCGGTGTGGGCCTCGATGAGATCGGCGAGTTTCCAGATGAGGCGGGCGCGCTCGGCTGCAGTCATCTTGTGCCATGGTCCATGATCGAACGCTTTGCGCGCGGCCTTGACCGCCCGTTCAATATCTTCACGGTCGCCTTCAGCGACTTGCGCGAGGACCTCGCCGGTGGCGGGATTGTAAGTGGGAAAAGTTTTGCCGGAAGCGGCGTTGACCCATTGGCCGTTGATCAACATCTTTCGGGGCTTATCGATGAAATCCGCGACCTGAGGGTGAATTTGCGGGGAAAGTGCGATACCCATATACAACCTCCTTCGTTAAGCAAAAGGAACCATGCGGACATTGTCATTTGACGAACTCAAGATGCCGGGGGCGATCAGGAAGGACGACCCGACAGACGATAAGAACCGCCAACATGCTAGACCCAGACCGGGGTAAAAGCAATGTCCATGCGGCTGGGCCGGGCGCAAGAAAATCGTTTCACTGCACGTCCGCTATTCGCCGTAAGGTACCCAGACGTTCTTGACCTGCGTGGCGTGCTCCAGGAACCAGCGTCCCTCCGCCAGATTGGAATCGAACCAGTCGATCTCGCGGCCCTCGTTGGTCCAGACCTGCTTCAGATTGCCGGTGGACATGGCCTTGGCCGCGGCCGCACTCGCCTCGTCTCCGAAGCACCAGAGGGCGTCCACGTCGTCGTGCTCGGCGAGAACTTTCAGCAGTTGCGCGGTGTAGCCGGTCACAATGTTGAGCGCTCCACCGGGTAGATCGCTGGTGTCGAAGAGTTGGTAGAGCTCCGCAGTGATCAGCGGATAGGCCTCAGAAGGGATGGCGATCACGGTGTTCCCCACGGCCAGCAGCGGCATCGCAAGCGACAGAAAACCCAGCAGCGGCGCTTCCCTCGGGCAGATGACTCCAACAGTTCCAATGGGCTCGTTCATGGCGATCGCAATGTTGCGGAACGGCGGGTTGTGGACGGCGCCGTCAAATTTGTCGGCCCACGCTGCGTAAGAGAATATCCGCTCGACTCCAATATCAACTTCTGCCGCAGACTGCTTTTCTCCGACGACTGCGGAGAGCCGGCGAACGATCTCGTCGCGGCGCTGCGAAAGATTTTCGCCGCAGTAATACAGAACCTGTGCGCGATTGTGCGCCGTAGCCTTGCCCCAGGCTTCGGCCTTGCGCGCGGCCTCGACCGCGTTGCGAATGTCCTTGCGATTGCCGAGCGGAGCTTCGCCGAGCAGGTGACCGTCAGGCGAACGAACCTCCATGCTGTACCCGGAATCGGGCCGCGCCTGCTTGCCGCCGATGTAGAGCTTCACGGTGCGGTCGATGGCGGGAGTGCTGGCTTGCGCTTCATCCTCCACCTGGGTGACCGAGGGCGAGTGGACGGACGGCAGCATGGCCGCGCCCTTAAACCACGACGGCTCCAGATATTCCAGCAAGCCTTCGCGGCCGCCTTCGCGGCCGTATCCGCTTTCGCGGTAGCCGCCAAAGCCGCACGATGCGTCGAACAAGTTGGCACAGTTCACCCAGACCACGCCGGCCTTGATTTGCGCGGCCACATGCAAAGCCAGGTTGATGTTCTCGCTCCACACACACGAGGCCAGACCGTACACTGTGTTGTTGGCGAGCTCCACGGCTTCGCGGGGAGTGCGGAACGTCATGGCCGCCAGCACCGGGCCGAAAATTTCCTCCTGCGCGACGATGGATGTGGAATGCAAATTGCTGAGAAGAGTCGGCGGATAGAAAAAGCCGCGCGCCGGCAGCGTGACTTGCGGTTGCCAGCAGGTTGCGCCGTCAGCCACGCCTTGTTCGACCATGCGCTGGATGCGCTCCAGTTGTACGCGCGCCACGATCGCCCCGATGTCGATTGCTTTATCGAGAGGCGCGCCGATCCGTAGCGTGCTCATGCGCTCGCGAATCTTGCCCATCAACGCTTCGGCAATGCTTTCCTGCATCAGCAGACGCGAGCCAGCGCAGCAGACTTGACCCTGGTTGAACCAGATTCCGTCGACGAGCCCTTCGACTGCACTGTCTAGGTCAGCGTCGTCGAAAATGATGAAGGGAGATTTGCCTCCCAGCTCGAGTGAAAGACGCTTGTGGGTGGTTGCGGTCGCGGCGCGGATTGCGCGGCCGACTTCGGTAGAACCCGTGAACGCGATCTTATCGACGTCCGGATGCTTCACCAGAGCTTCTCCGGTCGAGCCGTCACCGGTGACGATGTTGACCACGCCGGCGGGTAATCCGGCTTCCTGGCAAAGTTCGGCGAAGGCCAGCGCAGTGAGCGGAGTGTACTCCGCGGGCTTCAAGACCACGGTGTTTCCTGTGGCTAGAGCTGGCGCTATTTTCCACGCAGCCATCAGCAAAGGAAAATTCCAAGGGATAATTTGCCCGACCACTCCGCAGGGCTCGTATTCGGGGAATTCTTTTTGCAGTAGTTGGGCCCAGCCTGCGTGGTGGTAGAAGTGCCGCGCGACCAGAGGAATATCGATGTCACGGCTCTCGCGGATGGGCTTGCCGTTGTCGATGGTTTCGAGAACCGCGAGAAGGCGAGAATGTTTTTGCACCAGGCGTGCCAGAGCGTACAAATAGCGAGCCCGGGCATGCGGAGTGAGCGCACGCCACTTGGGCGACGCAGTCCGCGCAGCTAGAACTGCGGCGTCGACGTCAGCGGCCGAACCCTGAGCAACGGAAGCCAGATTTTCTCCGGTAGAGGGATCGAGCGTGTCGAAATACTCGCCCGCAGTCGGCGGTTGCCACGCTCCGTTGATGAAGTGAGAGAATCGGCGGCTGTGGCGATCCAGCCAGCCTTGCGACTCTTTCGGATCTTCAGGCGCGGGACCGTACTCCATGGTCAGGAATTTTTCGGCGATGCTCATTTGTTTCGACTCGATTCTTCAGTGCAGCAAAATCATCGCGGCAGTCTTCGTCCCTTCACACAAATCCGCTTCACGCAATCGGATGACGATATTCCGCGGAATATCGCCCGGTTGCATGATGTTCCAGTTGCCGCTCGATGTCTCCCAGCAAGCTGCTGGCGCCAAAGCGAAACAGGTCTGCGCGCGTCCATGACAGGCCAAGCTCCTCTTTCATCATGGCCAGCCAATCCGTGGACTGCTTGGCAGTACGGAGGCCTCCGGCCGCTTTGAAGCCCACAGCCATGCCAGTTTGCTGCGCGTATTCACGAATGGCGCGCGTCATGACCAGGCCCACAGGCATGGTTGCGTTGACGGCCTCTTTACCGGTTGAGGTTTTGATAAAGTCGGCTCCGGCCATCATGGCTACGACGCTGGCTCGCGCCACGTTGCGCAAGGTCAGTAGATCGCCCGTGGCGAGGATCACTTTCATGTCCGCGCTGCCGCAGGCCTGCTTGAAGGCGGCCACCTCGTCATAGAGCGCTTGCCACCTGGCGCCGAACACGTGGGCGCGAGTGATGACAACGTCGATCTCGTCCGCGCCGGCTTCCACGGAGCGGCGAATCTCGGCAACCCGCTCGGCCAGCGGCGACAAGCCTGCGGGAAAACCCGTGGACACGGCCGCGACATGTACGCCACTACCCTCGAGAGAGTGCAGGGCGGTTTCGACGAATGTGTGATACACGCAGACGGCGGCGACCTTCACTTCGAGTTCTTCAATGGCCAACTTGCGCAGCAGATCGCGCTGGACGGGATGCACGGCCTTGGCGCACAAACGGCGAACGCGCTCGTCGGTGTCGTCCCCGGAAAGCGTGGTCAAATCCATGCAGGTGATGGCCCGGAGAAGCCATGCCGCCTGCCATTCTTTCTTAAGCGATCTGCGCGCAACCTGCGACTGGGCGCGGCGTTCAATAGCGCTGGTGTTCGCCTGCACGTCCCGCACCCAATGCAGATCGAGAGGAATGCCAGAGTTGGGTTGCAGAGCGCGCCCGGAGAGAACGGCAATCGAGCCGGCGGCAAGATCAGAACCGCGACCGTCGCCGCGCGACCCGCTCCGAAGTTCACTGGCCGGGGCCGGAAGATGGTGATCCACTGACATGGACGACTCTACCTAAGAGCGTACAGATTGCAATTGTACGGCAGGCACTGCAAATCGGGTATTCGATGAAAATCGGCACGCGTGCTCCTTCTTGTTTTCAAGAACGACTTGCGATGGCTGCGCAGGGTTTACAATGACGCACAATTTATCCGGTCCTAATTTATCCGGCCCTAAGAAAGCAAGATGCCCAAGAAAAGTTTCCCCGCCGCGACTCGCAAGCGCCTGGAACAAGCGGCGCGAAAAGTGATGAAGAATGCGCACGCACCCTACTCCAACTTTCACGTTGGCGCCGCGATCTTGCTGGCGGACGGCAAGATCTTTGCCGGCTGCAACGTCGAGAACGCCTCTTATGGGATGACCAATTGCGCCGAGCGGACGGCAATTTTTTCTGCCGTCGCCAAGTTGGGACCGAAGATTAAGGTTCGCGCCGTCGTTGTCGCCAGCGACCACGAGGTTGCGTGCTCCCCCTGCGGAGCGTGCCGCCAGGTGATCTACGAATTTGGCCCCGACGCCGTGGTCTTCTTCCAAGGGGCGAGAGGTCCGAAGCAAGCCCACATTACCGAACTTCTACCGGAAGGATTTCGCCTCCAGTGAGCGAACTGACGGCTTCCACACAAACCTTCCGCGCCATCGACGTGATTCGCAAGAAGCGCGATGGCGGCGAATTGTCGCGGTTCGAAATCGAGTCATTGGTTGCAGCCTATACGCAAGGTTCGATTCCCGACTATCAAGTCTCGGCGTGGCTAATGGCCGTGGTCCTGCGTGGCATGACGCGCCCGGAAACAGCGGCCCTAACAGACGCGATGCTGCGCTCGGGAGAAGTATTGGATTTGTCGGCTATCCCCGGAAAGAAAGTTGACAAGCATTCCACGGGCGGAGTTGGCGACAAGACATCCCTTGTGCTCGCGCCGTTAGCGGCTGTGGCGGGCGTGATCGTTCCGATGATCAGCGGGCGCGGACTCGGGCACACCGGAGGCACACTCGATAAGCTCGAAGCTATTCCAGGGTTCAATGTGAATTTGCCGGTGCCAGAGTTCCGGCGTGTTCTTGAGACGTGTGGCTGCGCCATGATCGGACAAACGGCAGAAATCGCGCCCGCCGATCGGAAGCTTTATGCGATGCGCGACGTGACGGGTACGGTGGAAAGTCCCTACCTGATTTGCGCTTCCATCATGAGTAAGAAGCTGGCCGAAGGGATCGACGCCCTGGTGCTCGACGTGAAGACCGGTTCAGGCGCGTTCATGAAGAGCGAAAAAGATGCAGCGTTCCTGGCGGAACTGATGGTGGAGACCGGAGAGCGCATGGGTAAGCGAACGGTCGCGTTGATCACGGACATGGATCAGCCGCTGGGAAACATGATCGGCAACGCGCTCGAAGTGGTCGAGGTGGTCAATATCCTGCGAGGCGGTGGGCCGCAGGATTTGCGCGACCTATGTGTTGAGTTGGCGGGATGGATGCTGCATCTGGGCGGGGTTTCGAAAACGGTTGCAGAAGGAAAGCAAGAGAGCGCGAAACTGATTGCGTCAGGGAAAGCTCTCGTACGATTTCTCCAGATGGTGGAACTGCAAGGTGGCGATCCTCGAGTGATCGACGATCCAAAAAGCTTGCCGCGAGCTCGGCACTCACAGCAAGTTTTGAGCCCGGGCACTGGATACATTGCCACTCTGCAATGCGAGCAGATCGGTACCGCCTGCGTGATTCTCGGCGGAGGGCGCGAGCGCAAGGAAGATCCGGTCGATCCCGCCGTGGGAATTGTCCTGCACAAGAAAGTCGGGGACCGCGTTTTTGCCGGCGAACCGCTGGCGACGATCTACTACAATTCCGAATCGCGAGTCGCGCGAGCCCAACAATTGCTGAGAGAGAGTTGCCAAATTAGCGACTCACTGCCGACTGAGAAACGACCGTTGATTCATCAAGTGATTGGAAGGTGATCGGGAAGTGATCGGGAAGCCAGGAGAAAACTGAATGGGACGCTTCACCGGAATTCTCGGCCTGTTGACCATGCTGGGGCTCGCCTACGCTTTTTCCACGGACCGCCGCGCCATACGCGTCAAGACCGTCGCCTGGGGACTGGGCCTGCAGATCGCCTTCGCCATTTTCGTGTTGCGCGTGGAGTACGGCCGCCGCATCTTCCAGGTCGCCGGCGACGCCGCCAATCGCGTTCTCAGCTATGCCTTCGTCGGTTCGGAATTTGTTTTTGGCCCTCTGGGCAAACAGGGTTCGAGCATCGGCTTTATTTTCGCTTTTCAGGTGCTGCCCACGGTTATCTTCATCTGCGCTCTGTTCGCAATTCTCTATCACTACGGGATCATGCAGTTCATCATCCGGATCGCGGCCTGGGGCATGACGCGCATCATGGGCGCCAGCGGGGCTGAGTCGCTGAACGTTGCCGCCAGCATTTTTATGGGGCAGACGGAAGCGCCGGTGACCATTCGTCCTTTTCTTCCAGACCTTACCCGCTCCGAACTCATGACCGTGATGACCAGCGGCATGGCGCACGTTTCCGGTTCGATCATGGCAGCCTACTTCGCCTTCGGCGCCGAACCGCGCCACGTGCTCAGCGCGGTGATCATGACCGCGCCAGGAACTATTTTGGTTTCGAAGATGCTCGTGCCCGAAACCGAGCAGCCCAAAACTGCCGGGCGCGTAGTGATGAGCGAAGACGAAACTGAGAAAGAGAGCCGCGAAAACCTGCTCGGCGCTATCGCGCGCGGCACTGGAGATGGCCTGCATATGGCGCTCAACATTGGCGCTATGTTGATCGCCTTTCTCGCGCTCGTGGCTCTGCTTGACGGCATACTGGGCGGCATTCACCACCACATCGCATGGTTCCCCGCGAGCCTGGAGAGCATTCTTGGCGTGCTATTCGCACCGGTGGCTTGGGTCATCGGAATTCCCTGGCATGATTGTCCGGCGATCGGAAATCTGCTGGGCACGCGTATGGTACTGAATGAACTTGTAGCTTTTTCACAGCTCGGCCCTCAGAGGGCGGGCCTCGATCCGCGCTCGTTCACTATCGCGACTTTCGCGCTGTGTGGATTTGCAAATCTTAGTTCCATCGGAATTCAGATTGGCGGGATCGGTGCGCTGGCGCCGAACAAAAAAGGTGAACTGGCCCGTCTCGGCATTCGCGCCATGCTGGCGGGAACCATGGCGAACCTGATGTCGGCCTCGATCGCGGGCATGCTGCTGTAGAGGACTCCTTCGATGAAACGATTTCGGCTTACTTCCATTCTTACTCTTTACGCAGTCGCGGCTCTTCTCACCATCGCATCCGCCCAGTCTTCTCCGCGGCGCGTGATCATCGACACCGATCCCGGCACCGACGACGCGCTGGCGATTCTGCTGGCCTTGAATTCGCCAGAGATCAAAGTGGAGGCGCTGACGGTGGTCCCTGGAAACGTGGTTGCGGCCCAGGGATTGGAGAATGCGCTGAAACTGGTTTCGCTCGCGGGGCGATGCGACGTCGCAGTTGCGGGCGGAGCGCAGCATCCATTGAATCAAAAGCTGATCACCGCGGAATATTGGCATGGACAGAACGGCCTTGCCAACATCGAGTTGCCGCCTTCCAAATGCAAACAGGATCCGCGATTTGGGCCGGACCTCATCATCGAACTCGTTCACCAGTATCCGCATGAAATCACGCTGGTTCCGGTCGGGCCGCTCACCAATATTGCCCTCGCCGTCTCCAAGGATCCAACGATTGCAACGTTGGTCAAAGACATCGTGATCATGGGCGGCTCGATCAGTGGAGGAAATGTGAACGGCGCGGCCGAGGCCAATATCTATAACGATCCCGAAGCAGCGGCGATCGTGTTCAATGCAGGCTGGATCGTGACCATGGTCGGCTCCGACGTGGGCGAGCGGACATTGATGACACGGACGCATCTCACGCAAATTCAATCCACGCACGGACCGGAGAACGATTTTGTGGCCAAGCTCGGCGAGTTCTATTTATCGCGCGCCGAGAAGAACGGATACCCGGGCGCCGCGATGTACGACCCGTTGGCGATAGGAACCGTCGTTGACCCGACCTTAGTCACGCTGAAAGAAATGCATGTCGACGTCGAGACCAAAGGTGAGTTCAGCCGGGGAGAAACGGTCGCGAATCGCATGGGCGCAAACGAGAAAAATGTGTTGCACGGCGATCACTATGTCATTGAGGGCTACGATTACCTGAAGCCAAACGCGAGAGTGTGCGTGGCGTCGGACGCGGATCGTTTCCTGCAGCTATTCATAAGCCGCATCAAAGGAAAATAGAGGCGGAACGCGGCCCTAACCATTCGCCCGCGCCACCAGGAAAATCGCCAGCCCATAGAAGACGAACATGAGCGCCAGATACAACTTGGCGCGCGAGCCTGAGTTTTCAAATTCCTTCCACGCAAGAATCCCCCAGAGCGCCGCGACCATCGGAGCAGACTGGCCGATGGCGTAGGAGATCGCCACTCCAGTCAGGCTGCCGGCCACAAGATTGAAGACCGTTCCTGTTCCCCAGATGAATCCACCCAGAAGACCAAGCAGGTGTCCCGAGGCTGGCCCGCGGAAAAATCCAGCGAAGCTCACTGGCTCCCCAACCAGCGGGTGCTTCATAAAATAAATATTCCAGACGAAGCAGGAGAGCAGAGCTCCGAATGTTAAGAACACGGCAGCGCTATATGGGCCGAGCGAGTTGCCGTGTGTTGTGATGTGAGTCATGGCGCGAGTCATAAACGGTGCCCATAAGCCCATCAGAACGCCGGAAACAACGCAGGTCACGATACTCTTCTTCGAGATGGAGCGACCCGCGGCCGCGAGGCTCCCGTATGCCTTGCCGTCCAAAACTACCGCGATGAAAGCGCAAACAACTCCCAGCGCAAGGAAGCCCGCGTTCCCTTTCGGTTGAAGCGCGTAACTCAACACCACCCCAACCACCAGCGCGATGCCGATGGAAATGGGAAACGCGACGGCCAGTCCAGCCATATCAATCGCGGCAACGAGCAACAGGTTGGCAAGGTTGAACAGAGCGCCGCCGATCACTGCGTTCACAATATTCGAATTGTCCGCGGCACGGACATTGTTCAGAAAGCTTGACGAATCATGCCCGCTGCTTCCCATGGTCAGCGCGAGGATCAGAGAGATGAGGAAAATGCCAATCGCGTAGTCCCAGTAGAAAAGCTCGAAGCGATAATTCCTCACGCCCTTGTAAGTATTTGCCCAAGAGCCCCAGCAAATGGCGCTGGTGGCCATCATGAGGAGCGCAACGCTAAGACTCTGTGGAGTGAACATCTTCTGGCTCCTTTTCGGGCATCGATCCGCGGAAGCGGCCTTTGCGCTGCAGCAGCGAGGTAGCCTACGTCGCGCCGGAAATGGTGTCAAGGCAAAAGCCGATCATGATTTTGCTGGTCGCAATAAAGGTCTGCCGTAGGAAGGCTCGGCCGCAAGAAACGCTCACCGGGGGAATTCATCCCGGACGGATTTACCCCAGCCGCGAGATCTCCGTTGACACTATTCCCCGAGCTGAATAGACTCGGCGTTCTTCACGGTTTCGCACGATATTAGTATGGCGAAGCGGCCACGCATCGCAGTCATCGGAAGCGCCAACGTTGACCTGACGACGTTTACCGATCAATTCCCCAAGCCGGGCGAAACCATCTTTGGGCAGAAGTTCAACCTGGGTTTCGGCGGCAAAGGTGCGAACCAGGCCGTGGCGGCCCGTTTGTGCGGGGCTGAAGTATTCATGGTAGCGCGCGTGGGAAGCGACCTGTTCGGTCCGGCCACCATCGAAAACTTCAAGAAACTTGGCATCGACGCCACGCACGTCAAGCAAGTGGAAGGACTGTCGAGCGGCGTTGCGCCTATCTTCGTTGATCCCAGCGGACAAAACCGCATCCTGGTGGTCAAGGGAGCGAACGACGCGCTGAAACCGGCCGATGTGGACGCCGCCGCCGAAACCCTGAAAACCGCCGACTGCATCGTTCTGCAGTTTGAGATTCCGCTGGAGACGGTTTACTACGCCGTCGCCTTCGCGCGAAAGTATGGCGTTCGATGCATCGTGAATCCCGCTCCCGCGCAACCGGTCGATCTGAAGGCGTTGGCTGACCTCGACTACTTCGTTCCCAACGAAAGCGAAGCCGAGACCATCACCGGAACCGCCGTGCACAGCGTGGAAGATGCAAGACAATGCGCCGCAAAGTTGATCGTGGGCGGCATTCGCCGGGTCATCATCACGCTCGGGGCAAAGGGGTGTCTGCTGGCAGACCGTGACGGCAGCGAGCACGTGCCCGCGTTTCCAATGAAGAGCATTGACACCACCGGGGCGGGCGACGCCTTCATCGGAAGTTTCGCCGTGTTTCTCGGCGAGGGGATACCGGAGCGGGAGGCGGCGCGTCGCGCCAACTTATACGCGGGCCTTTCGACTACCGGAGTTGGGACTCAGAAGTCTTTCCATGATCGCGCGCATTTCGATGCAGAATGGAAGTCCCGATCCGGCATCAGCGCCGTTTCGAGATCGACTTAACACTAACAACTCACAGTGGACGATCAAGCCAGAAGGCGCAAGTATTTGTTGCACTTGGCGCGGATCGAAGCGTGCTCCGTCGATTTGTTCAGACCTGACAAAGTCAACTGCAATTCTTGCATCCGTCGATACGAAACAATAACTGCGCGTAGTATTTATGCACTACCGAAAAGTCTTGACTTCGCAATGAGCGCCCGTTTATAAGGCCCTTCTACGGCTAAGGCCTTCAACTTCCAGGACCAAGGGGGAACTTTTTCGTTCGGTTGGGGGCCGCCGAAAGGGGTTCGAATGCTGAACAAGAAGGCGCTGCTCGTCGGCTTTTGTGGTTGGCTGGTTCTTTCACTCTGCCCTCTCCTCCACAGCCAGGCAAGCGGAAGTTTTTCGGGCACCGTTTCTGACAAAGCGGGCGCGGTGGTGTCGGGAGCGACGGTGAAAGCCACGTCGCAAGGCACAGGCGTGTCGCGCGAGGCGAGAACCGACGATTCGGGGCACTATCTCATCCCCTTGCTGCCCGTCGCCTTCTACACGATTCGCGTGGACGCCCAGGGCTTCGGCCCCGTGGAGCAGAAGGATGTCCGTCTGCAGGTGGATGAGCATCGCGAAGTGGATTTCACGGTCGCGCCGGCGTCGGTTACGACTGCCGTAGAAGTGAACGCGACCGAGGTCGCGGTGCAAACCAGCAACGCGACGTTGGGTCAGGTAATCACGTCTGAACAGGTGGCTGAACTCCCGCTGAACGGACGCGACTTTGTGCAGTTGGCCACCCTGACTCCGGGAACCACGCAGGAGACCAACCCGAACAGCTTCTTCAACGGCGGCCCCAGCAGCGAAGTTTCGGCGCGCGGCACTTATTCGCTTTCGGTTGGCGGATCGCGAGCCAGCAGCACAGATTGGCTGCTTGACGGCAACGACAACAACGAGCTAACCGCGGGTGGCATCGCGATTCTGCCGTCGATTGACGCGATCCAAGAATTCAAAGTTCTCACCTACAACTACTCGGCGGAATATGGTACCCGCGCGGGTCCGACGGTTCTGGTAACTACGAAGTCGGGGTCAAACCAATTTCACGGTTCGCTGTTCGAGTTCTTCCGCAACACCAAGCTCGATTCCCGCAGCTATTTCGCTTCGACGAAAGAACAGTTCAATTTGAACCAGTTCGGCGGCGCGCTCGGCGGCGCAATCAAGAAGGACAAGACGTTTTTCTTCCTCGATTACCAGGCGAAAATGCAACGGCACGGAATACCCGAACTGGGCACGGTTCCGACCCCTGCAATGATGACTGGCGACTTCCGGAAGGATCCAATCATTTCCGGACTTCTCACCAATCCATACGCGACCACTGCGGACCCGTCAAAGAATTTCCAATGCGTGCCGGGCACTGAGCTTCTGGCAACACCAACCGCAGAACCCGTTAATGCGCACGGAGGCCAGACGCTGGGCACTTCTTGCAATTTTATTCCGTCCGCTCTGATCGATACGGTGGGCCAAAATATGATCAAGCTGTACCCCACCGCCAACGTGACCGGCTCTGCTTTAGGTAACTATGCCGATGTGCCGGTGAGGAAGCTGAACGAAGGTGAGTTCGATATCCGCCTGGACCACAATTTTTCCAGTAAAGATTCTATGTTTGCACGCTTCAGTTACGACCAGGCGGTTTCGGTTGTTCCTGGGGGTGCGCCGGCGTTTGCCGAGGCCAACGCCTTTGCCAGCAACCAGAACATCACCAATCACGGACGCAATGTGGCAGTGTCGGAAACTCACGTTTTTTCCGATCGTACGATCAATCAGTTCAACGCCGGCTTCAACCGGATCTTTAACCACATTCTTTCCTTCGGCAATGGCACGTGCGAATCGGCCATCCTGGGCATTCAAGGGGCCGACCTGAACAGTAAGTGTCCGGGCGCGCCTGCGGGCATCGTGAATCAGTCGACGAAGGATTGCATGAGTTGCGGTATGTCTTCGACCCAGATGTTTGGCGGTTATTTGTCTCTGGGCGACCGCGGATTCGCTCCTTTTCAAGGCGGCACCAACGTCTTTTCCGTCTCCGATACGTTCGATATGATTCGGGGCAAGCACAACGTGCGCCTGGGCCTGGGAATTCGCGCCAATCAGATGAATGTGGAAACCAACGCTTTCCAGGACGGCTACTTTCTGATGTTCGGCGGATACACGGGAGATGCCGCGGCCGACCTGCTGCTGGGCCAGATCGGGGGTGCAATCCATGATCAAACGTTCGATGGCGCTACGACCGGCCGCCGCTGGAAGTTGTTCCGCCCATTCGTGCAGGACGATTGGCGCGTATCAAACAATCTGACGCTTAACCTGGGTTTGGCGTGGGCCTTTGTAACGCCGGAGACTGAGAACCACAATCGCCAGGCGAACTTCGACTTTGCCACGGGAAAGCTCCTGGTAGCCGGAAACAGCCCAGCTCTCGCAGGATGCACGATCTGTGTTGCCTCTGACGCCCGTGTGGGTATTCAACTGGACAAGACCGCCGTCGAGCCGCGCGTTGGAATTTCCTGGAAACCCGCGGGCAGCGAGAAGACCGCCATCCGTCTGGGATACGCGATTTTCCACGATTCATCCTGGAATCAGGGAGCGCAGGGCTTGTGGGAAAATCCCCCGTACCTTGCCGAGTCCGACAATTTCAACGGGCTCTGTCTGTTTCAGAACATGGGGACTCCGGGCTGCGGCATCCAGACGGCGTTTCTGCCGGTGATCACGGCGCCTGAGACTCCTCCTGTCTTCCCAGGAACCCTGCAATCGCAGAACCTCAATTTCAAACAGGGTCGAGTGCAGCAGTTCAACGCAAACCTTGAGCGCCAGCTGCCTGGCAACATAGTGCTGACCGCAGGTTATGCCGGCTCTCGCAGTTCGCACATTCTGGTGGACGGCATGAATCTGAACGTCGGCTCGCCCCAGGCGTGCGCCGGCGGCAGTGAACCACAGCCCGGATACACCTTCGGTTGTGGCCCGGGCGGAGCCGCTTTCTCGGCTCCCTGGGGAACCAACCTCGGATACTTTCCCGGTTTCCCGCCAACCATCCTGAATGCCAACGATGCAGGGGCAGCCAAGTACGACTCGTTTCAGATCAAGGCGGAAACAAAGAGCGCAAGGTACGGCATCTACGCCCTGCTCGGATATACCTATTCCAAGACTTATGACAGCGGCTATTCTGACGGCCTGGGCACGAACCTGGGAGCCACGTATTGGCCGCTTCCCGGCACAACCAAGGCGGATTGGAGCCTCTCTCAGATCAATGTAGATAACCAGTTCACCGCCAGCCTCACTTACGATCTGCCGTTTGGGAAGGGCAAGCGCTTCGGGGGTGGTTGGAGTGGACCTGTCAACGTTATCGCTGGAAATTGGGAAGTCGACGTGATTCAGCGCGTCCTCTCGGGATTTCCAGTGTTTGTCATGAACAGCAACGATCAGTCGGGAGTTGCTTTCATGCAGAACGCGAGCAATAACAACCGGCCTAACATGACCTGCAACCCCAAGTCCGGCCATCCAACTCTGACCGAGTGGTTTAATATTTCATGCTTTGCGGCTGCAACTCCGGGGGAGCTTGGAAACGCGCCCCGCGCTCCGGTCAGCGGACCTGACTTCGTGAATACTGATTTCTCGCTGATCAAGCATTTCAAGCTGCCTTATCGGGAAGGAATGCAGCTGGATTTCCGGGCTGAGTTCTTCAACCTCTTCAACCACGCGCAGTTCGGCACTCCAACCGGCGACATAAATGCGGGCAGCCAGTTTGGCGTCGTTAATTCAACCGTAAACAATCCCCGCCTGATTCAGTTCGCTCTGAAGCTTAGGTTCTAGGTGGCTTGATTTGAGGGCTTTTTTTCGGGCAGATCGGGTACGAGCCCGGTCTGCCCTTAAGTTTGCAATCGAAAATCTACGGGAGGAACGAGGCACGATGACGCGGTACACCTGGAAACTCGCGCTGATATTTCTACTGGCCGCTTTCCCTGGGAGTTCTTTCGGGTCTGCGCAGCCGCGTCGCAAGATAATCATCAACGAGGACTGCTCGGGGCCAGGCGGCAGCAATATGCAGACGCTGCTGGTGATGATCCAATCTCCGCAAGTGGAAGTACTGGGGATCACGGTGGTCAGCGGAGATCAGTGGCGCGACGAAGAAGTGGCACACACGTTGCGCTTGCTCGAAATCATCGGACGGACCGACATTCCGGTTGTGCCGGGAGCAGCCTTCCCCTTGGTCCGCAACCGCGAGGAAACTCAACTTTGGCAAGAGCGTTACGGAAAAGTTGCTTACGCAGGCGCATGGGACGACCGCTGGTGGCACGAGCCGTTCGTCGTGCCGGAACTGCCAGAAGGAAAACCGACCACCAAGCCTGCCGACGAGGATGCCGCTCACTTTCTGATCCGGATGGTGCGCAAGTATCCCCACGAAGTAACCATTTATGAAGGCGGGCCGATGACCAACCTGGCACTGGCCATCTCCATCGATCCGCAGTTTCCGGAACTGGCGCAAGAGTTGGTGTTTATGGGCGGAAGCCTGAGCCCCGATACTGACAACCCGGAGTTCGCCAGCAATCCGCGCCATGAATTCAATTTCTGGTTTGATCCGGAGGCGGCGCAGATCGTCTTGCGAGCGCCGTGGAAAAAGATCGTGTGCACGCCGACGGACATTTCGATCAAGACGCATCTGACGCCGGCGATGACAAAAGAGATCGACGCCAGCGGCACACCGCTGGCGCACTACATCGCTCATTTTGCCCAATTTTGGCCGGGCGCCGACATCATGTGGGACGAACTGGCCGCCGCGGCGTGGATCGATCCAACCCTGATCACGAAAAGCGAAACTCGCTATATGAGCATCGATCTCGACAAGGGCGCGGGTTACGGAAACACGCTGACCTGGGCCGAAAAAGACCAACCTAAGCTGGAGGCGCTCCCGGTCGAAATCCAGGTGGACCTGGACACTGAGAAATTCTACAAAATGTTTATAAGCCTGATGAAGGCGCCCACGCCGCCAGCGCATTAGCCGCGGAGCGCAGAGAATCGCTACGGCGCGGCAGGCTCATTCCGCAGCGTGTATACAAATTGCTTGATGTCGTGCCGTTCGCGCTCCACTTGTCCCGCCGAAGCCTTTGCTATTTCCCGGTAGAGTTGCATCTCAGCCTGCGCCTTCGATTTCTCTCCAGTTAGGCGATAGGCCTGCGCCAAACGAAAATACGGTTCCTCCAGTTGGGGACTCGCCTCGATCGCTTGTTGATAGGCGGAGATTGCCGCCGGAAGATCGTTGCGGTCGGAAAGAAGGACGCCCAATTGGAAATACGCAACGCCGAGCTTGGGGTCGAGGCGAACTGCATTTTCTAGCAGCGACTGGATTTGCGCCAGGTTGGAATTGTCCTCGGGGCTTCCCCGGCGCTTCCAGAGGCTTACGGCGTAATAGTAGCTGGCCATCGCATTTTTCGGCTGGAGCCGGGCAAACCGCGCCAGCCTTTCGGCGACCGCATCGGAGGGAGAGGTCTCCACACTCTGAATCTTGCCCAGGAAAAGATAGGGGACAGAGTCAGCCGGACTCAAGTCCGCGGCTTCGGATAGCCGGTGGGCCGCCTCATCGTAAGAACCATGCGCATACCAAGCCACGCCCAGGCTCACCAGCATGCGGACGGATCGTGGAAAAAGTCGGGTGCCTTTTTGGAAGACTTCGATCGCAGGTTCGGGCGCGCGGTGCAGAAGAAGTTCTGTCCCCCAATCAAACAAATTGGGCTCGCTGGAATCCAGTTCGGCCGTGCGCTGATATTCGCGGACGGCCTCCAGTGGATTGCCGGTTTTTTCGTCGATTTCGGCGAGCAAATGATGCAATTCGGCTCGGTCCTGATGAGCGAGCAGGGCCTGCGCCTCTGCGCGCGCTCGTTCATAGTCACCCGTGGCGCAACGTGCCAGCGCTAATTCGTAGGCGTTCCCGTAGTCGCCGGAATTGAGCCGGAAAGCGCGCTCCAGATAGGGCATGGCCTCGCGGCCCCTCCCGTTTTCGAGCAGCAGCCTTCCGAGGTTATGATTGGCATCGAAGCTTTCGGGATGGTGTTCGGCTGCGGCACGCAGTGTTCTCTCCGTGGCGACTGCAGATGCGGCGGGCAATGACGGCGGGTGCGAGCTAGCGGGCGAAGAAATCCCCGGTGACGACGCCCCGAGCGCAGCGGTTTCCTTGGCTAGCGCATCCCGGGTGCGAACCACGGTGTCGGAACCGTGTCCACCCAGGCTCGTGGTATCTGTGACGCCCGCGACGGTAAATCGCGGCTCGTCGAAAAATTCGGGGCTCGCGTTAGAAGGCGACTGCGACGCGGCCGTTCCTGCCGGCTCGAGCTGGAGGTCAATTTGCTTGTCCTGTCTTTCCGCGAGCACTACAGAACTGAGAGTTGCTGCGCGATATCCGGCCATTTCCGCACGCAGAGTGTACGTTCCTTGAGGCACCGCCGAGAAATCGTATCCGCCCTGCGAATCGGTATGCGTGGTGATGACTCGCGTCCCATCCTCGCTCCGCAGAGAAACTGTGGCGGCGGCCACCGGCGGCCCGTGTGCGTCTCGGACGATTCCGTGCAGCGTTGCCGAGGCAAGGGACGATGGAGTCTGTGCTTTAAGCGAAGCGAAAACGAATTGCGAGGCCAGCAACAGGCAAGTCACGGCACGAGCGTGAGTCGGTGAAGGCGCGATCGTGCGGAAACAAATCATCGGGGAGTGGAACTGTGAGTGAAACGTCCCGGCGTGATGACGGAACATTTTAGCCACTGCCGGCACGATACGCAATTTCGCCGTGCACGGAAATGACTGCGCCCGATCCTGAAGCCGTTCACGCGGAGATCAGATTTGCTTCTTCAGCCGGTGCCGTTTACGCGAGCCCGAGTTCAATGACGCTCGCGTCAATGAGCCAGGGGATGGAACAGGCCGTGCACGCCATTCATGCCGGCGCGCTTGCGCAGTTCGCTGAGCAATGCGGTGGCGGCGTTACGATACGTTTTGCTGGGGTCGGAGGGATCAGCCCACACGGCATCGTAAATAATCTGTGCAGCTTCTTTCAGGTCCATGTGTAAGACCGCTTCGCAAACGTCCAGGCGCCCCTGCAGGCGTTCATGGCAGGACAGGCAAACCTCGGCAGGTTGGGACCCAGCGGGATGGTTGTGATCGAGTTTGCAGGTGTATGCAGGCGAATTAGTGGACTCTGCATGCATGGCAACCAGTTCAGATTTGACTTCGCGAAGAAACTGCTCGTGCTCTTGTTCCGGGCTCTTGCGAGCAGGTGCAGTCGCCGTGCTGTCCTTTGGGACTTGGCCGGCTCGAATACCCATAACCGCAGCGACCCGTTCTTTACTTTGGCAGGTGGGACAAGCATCCAAGTCGGCTGCGTAGTACAAGTGGCAACTGGCGCAGGGCAGGCCGTACGCAGACGATTTATGCGCAGCCGCTGCTGGCCCATTGGGCAACGCAGAGTGATTGAGAATCCTGGCGTCATTTCCGTGCGTGACGGCGTGGGGTGGTTGAGTGCGAACCGCTCCGGGCTGGGCCTGTGTTGCTTCCATCGTAAATCTCCGGGGAATCTTCCCTTAGTGTAAGCAGATCGCAGGCCAGCCCGAAGTATCAGCAGTACACTGGCGGGTACTGGCCCGGTGGACACTGCCCGGTCTCGGCCGCGCAAGATGGCTGCCAGAGACAAGATGCTTTTTGCAACGGCAACGGAAGGAAGCGCCGCCAGCGTGAAATGGCGGAGTGGTCGATCGCCCACTAGCGAGCGCTGCTGCCAGTGGCTTTCATGAGCTTGAGAAGTTCCTCACGCCGTGCGCGGTAAAGCGTCCGGTCGGGATCAAGCCGAGCCGCCATGTCCAACTCGGAAAGAGCTTCTTCGTAACGGTCCAGGCTCATCAGGCAGGCTGCCAGCGAAAAGTGATTGTCTGCGGAGGCCTTCAACCGCAAAGCTTCGCGGAATTCTTTTTCAGCGGCGTGCAATTGCTGTTGCTCGAACAACGCTGTTCCCAGGTAGTGATGAGCCACGTCGGAATCCGGGTTCAGCGAAACCGCCAGGCGCAACTCGCGCAAAGCCTCTTCCGGCTTGCCATCCAGCAGAAGAGCCTGGCCCAGAACACGGTGCTCGGTGGCGCCCGAAGGATTCTGGCGCAAGGCTAACTGCAATTCCGCAACCGCATTCTCGTATTCTTTCTTCGCCATGAACGCGCTGGCTAGGCAACCGTGCCCCTCCTGCCATTCCGGGTGCTGGCGGTAAAGCTCGCGCAGCTCGGCGATCGCTTCGTCAAAGTTCCCCTGGTCGCAATAGGTATTGCCCAGATTGTTCCGGACAGAAGCTTCTTCCGGAGCCATTTTCTTGGCCTTGCGATATTCCTCCGCGGCTAGCTCAAGCTTGCCCTCTTCGTGCAGGGTCAAGGCCAGATTGGAGTGTGCCTCCCAGAAGTTGGGGCGGAGTTCGATGGCCCTTTGGTAAACCGCCAGCGCCGCGGGGAAGTTGCCCTGGGCGTGCAATGCAATGCCCATGTCGTAATACGTATCGGCGTTCTCGGGATCGAGCGACAGAGACGCGGCAAACGCGTGGACCGCCGCGGCATACTGGCCACCTGAGTAAAAGCCCAGTCCCAGATATTGATAAGCCTCGGAATTCTGCGGGTCCATGCTCAGCGCCGTGCGCGCCTCAGCGACCGCATTCGCGCCGTCGTCCAGGCGATAAAAAATGTAGGAGAGGCTGCCGTGGCTCTCGGGGAAATCGGGCATCAACTGCAGCGACTGGGCGATCTCATCGAAGGCATCGTCCCATTGGTCCTGCTGACGAAGCATCGCGCTGAGGGCGAAGTGCAAGGCACCGTTTTGCGGATCGTCGCGCAGGGCTTCGCGCAAATTCAGTTCCGCTTCGTGATAATTCTGCTGCACCGCGGCCGTTGCGGCTTTCAGCAGTGCCGGCGGGATCGAAGCGTTTGCGATCGCCCCCGGAGCTTTCAGGGAACTAAGAACTCGAAGCAGATTCTCATCCGCCCCGGCCGATCGCAACTGACGAAGTTCGTCTTTCCCCGGAGCGCTGGCCAGCCCGCGTTCCCGCACCAACCACACCAGCCGGCCGTTGGATACACCGCCAGTCAACCACGCTGCGAGCTCAACTGAAGTGATCGGCTTGACTGCGGCAGAATCGGCAGCGCAGGCGACCGCTGAACCAAGGAAAGCAAGAAACACCACAAACCTGAATTTCACCGGACTCCCCGACCCCTGGTTTGGAATAATGACGGTTCGCAATAACGACGGTTTGCTCTAACGTTTTGGCCTGCTACAGTTTGGACCGCTGGTCGCACCCTTCGAGAGAATTGCCGATCCCAGAAAACGCCTCTTAAAACATAGCCTGCCGGCAAGCCTCGCGGTAAGGTCACGGAGGTAACTTGGGGTGACAATGCGAGGAGTGGCTACGCTTCCGGCGCCTTCGCGAGGGCATTCCTGGGAAACCTCTAAACTGAACGGATACAGCCTCTTGCGGGCTAATGGGGGGCAGAGTCACAGGCGTCTGTGATTCAATTGACTTCCCCAGCATCCTTCCGTACGCTATAAGTTGCTTATGGCTGGAGGCTTCGCATGTTAGAAGGTCTATTTCAACCGATGCACCTGTTGGTGATTTTCTTTATCGCCCTGCTGGTGTTCGGTCCGAAGAAACTGCCTGAACTCGGAAAAGGTCTGGGTGAGGGGATCCGTGCCCTGAAAGATGGCATGAAAGATCAACCGCCCACGCAGGCTTCGACCGATCAGAGCAAAAAACCTGAGACCAAGAGCTGACTCGATTCCTGCCGTGATTCTACGTCGCGGTTGTTCGTGGTGGCTCTTCGTCAAGGGAAGCCCGCAGCAGCGTCACTCCGGTGAATCTCTGCCACTTTCGTCAGGTTTCCTGAGTTTTTCCATTCGGTGAATATCCAGCGAACCCGGGCCCATTGATCGTTAACGAAATTGCCTTTTATCCCTGGAGGACCAGTCTGTGTTGCGCGAGCTGCTGCGTGTTGCCCTGTTCGTCTCCATTTCGTCGACCCTGATGCTGGCTGACCAGATCACCCTGAAAAATGGTGACCATCTGACCGGCAAGATTGTGAAGTCCGATGGCAAGACGCTGGTTCTGCACACCGAGTTTGCAGGAGATGTAACCATCCAGTTCGCTGCGATCGGGCAAATCACTACCGATCAGGAATTGCACGTTGACCTGAAGGGCGGGAAGACCGCGGTCGGCACGGTTACGACCAGCGACGGGAAATTGGAGATCGCCACCAAGGCCAGCGGCACGGTCGAGACCCCCAAGGAAGAGGTCACCGTGATCCGGAACGATGCGGAACAGACCGCCTACGACAAGTCGTTGCATCCGACTCTGCGGCACGGATGGACCGGAGGGACCGACATCGGCTTCTCGCTGGCTCGCGGCAACAGTCAAACCGAGAACCTGGCGCTGGCGTTCAATGCGGACCATCCCACGCTGAATGACAAAATCTCGCTCTCCGCGAGTTCGATTTACACCAAGAACAACGCCCCGGGAGCGATTCCCAGCACGATCGCCAATCTGGTGACGGGCGGCCTTCGCTACGACCGCAACATCAATCCTAGAATGTTTGGCTTTGTCGGCACGGACTTTATGAGCAATCAGCTGCAGTTCCTGGATCTGCGCGCTGTGTACGACGGCGGTATCGGACTCCACGCCATCAAGACTGACAAGACGGTGCTCGATCTTTTTGCCGGCGCAAACTTCACCCACGAGACGTATTCAAACGGCCCTCCGGTAACGCCACCCACCACGCCGCCGACATTCACTTCGTACGGCAAGACCGATAAGTTTGCCGCCCTGACCTTGGGTGAGGAGCTATCGCGAAAACTGGGAGCCAGCACGGTGGTGACGCAGAAACTGTATTTCTATCCCGACTTGAATGACACCAGCCAGTATCGCGGCACTTTCAACTTCGGAACCGTGACCAAGATCAGCAAGTGGCTGGGATGGCAAAACCAGTTCGCCGACGTCTATGTGACCAACCCACCTTCTACGGCGAAGAAAAATGACGTCATCTTTAGCACTGGCTTGAACATTTCCTTCGCGCACTAGGTGGGGTCAAGCACGAAGCGCAAAAGCCGCCCCATCAGGGCGGCTTTTATTCTTGGCTGTTCGGGAGTTCTAGTTGATGCCGTGGATCCTCATGCTGACCAGCTGATCAACGCTGAGGTCGCGGATTCCTCGCGCTTTCATGTCACTGATGTATTCCGGGGTGACGCCGTGAATCCGCATCGCGATCAGCTGATCGGGATCGGGGTGGGGATAGCCCAGGCCTTGCACCTTCTCGATGAACTCCGGCGAAACCCCATGAATGCGGAACGCGATCAACTGATCGAGAGTGATATGGTCGTAACCCCGTTTCTTGAGCGCGTCGATCCACTCCGGAGTCGCGCCGTGGATTCTCATCGCGATCAGCGTATCTTCATCCGGAGAATATCCCGCCTGGTGAAGGCTGCGAATCATCTGCGGAGTGACCCCGTGGATGCGGAACGCCACCAGTTTGTCGCTGTCGGAAATCTTCAGTCCTTCCGCACGCAGGTCTTCGATGAACTGCGCATTCACGTTGAAGATGCGGAATGCAATCAGCTTTTCGGTGTCGAGTCCGGTGAGGCGCTCGTCCCTCATCTGCCGGGCAAACTCCAGGCTCACATCCTGCACGGCCATGCTGAATTGTTTTTCGTCATCCACGGGAAAGCCGATAGCCTGCATTTCGCGTGGATAGTTTGGATCGGACTGAAAATGAAAGATGCCTGCGCCCTCGCCATCGTGCAGGAAACCCTCGCATTCGATCTTGCCCGCGTCGCGGGAAATGGTGAAGCGCACGTCCTGCCGGCCCGGCTTCGAGAAGTCCACTCCTTGAAAAGCGCTCGCCGGCCAGTCCGACTGGTGGCTTGACATGCCGCCGTGGTGACGTTCGATCAGAGAAAATTCAACCTTGCCAGGCTCGTCCGACTTGGCGACAGTCCAGTCGCCGCTCCGCGTCTCCGCTGCACGGTTCGCGACCACTCCGATAATGATGCAGAAACCGAATACCAGGAATGCGAGGGTTTGGCGAAGTCTCATAAGTCGTCTCCTAAATGTCAGCCTGCGGTTCGAGAACATTCAGGCGCTTTAGCTCAATCAGTTTCTCCAGGTCGAGATCCTTGAACCCGTGCTTGCGCGCCTTCTCGATGAACTCGGAGGTAAGGCCTTGAACCTTCGCGGACACCACGTCATCGATATCAACTTTGAAACCGGCCGACATCAGCGACTTGATGAACTCCGCAGTAACGCCCTGCACTCGCATGGCGATCAGATCGTCTCCGCCGGGTTTAAGGCCCGTGGCCTGGATCGCCCGAATGTATTCCGGACTGACACCCTGAACCTTCATGCCAACCAGGTCGTCGGCATCGGGCTTTAAGCCTAGCTCATGGAGATCGTGCACGTAGGCGGGCGTGATGCCCTGTACCTTCATGGCGATAATCTGGTCCGCGTCCGGGTTCAGATCCGCGGAACGCAGCTGCTTGACGTAGTCCGGAGTGACTCCCTGCACCTTAAGCGCGATGATCTGGTCAGCGTTGGGTTTAAGGCCGGCGTCTTTCAAACCTCGGACGTAACCTGCGTCCACATGCTGCACTTTAAAAGCAATGATCTCGTCGGGATCCGGATCAAACCCCAGCCCGCGCAGTTCGTGGATGTAGGCGGCAGTAATACCCTGAACGCGAAAGGCGATGATGGTATCGGCATCCGGATGCAAGCCCTGTTCGTGAAGCTCGCGGACATAGTCGGGCGTCACTCCCTGGATCTTCATGGCGATGAGTTCGTCGATGGTGAGTTCACCGATGCCCGAAGCTTTCATAGCATCGATATAGGAAGTGGCGGTAGTGGCGGTGCTCGCGGGCTGCGCGTTGCTTTGCGGGCGCGCCGGAGAAGGCTTCGATGCCGGAGACGCCTGAGAGGCCTCGGGCGATTCCTGAGCGACCTGCGGCGAAAAGGCTGCACCCGGAAGAACCGGCCGCGCGTAAGCGAGACCAAAGAGAGCGTTTCCGGCAACCAGCGCTGCCGTCAGGCAAACCGCACTGCCAGTGATTCCGATCCCTCGCATTCCGGCGCCCAAAGTCCTCAGGCCCAAGAGGCGCAGGATTCGATCGGTGAGTGGACCGCGATTGGCAGCCATGGCGAAAACCGGCACGCTCCGCCATTCCTCCATAAGTGTGAGGGCGCGAGCGTATTCCACGGCATTGCCGCAAAGCGAAATTGCCACATCGTCACAGCAATTCTCGCGCTCGGCTCGAATCCGCCGGTTCAGCCACCACACGGCGGGATGGTAGAAAAGCAGCGCTTCGACGACGACCTGGAAAACGTTGACGAACGGATCAAACCGCTGAATGTGAGCCAGTTCATGCGCCACAACTAGTTCGAGTTGCGCTTGCGAGAGCCCGGTCAGCGCTTGAATCGGCAGGAAAACGATCGGGCGAAACCAGCCAACCACCGCCGGGGCTTGCAGCCACTCGCCTTCGCAATAGCGAATTGCCCACTTCAGTGCAATCCGCTGCTGCAGCGCTCGGCACATCGCAAGCACTCGCGCGTTCACGGCTATGGACTGCTTCCGCCGCTGCCGCTCCAGAAGCAAAAATCCACCCGCCGAGCGCAGGCTGAAAAATGCCACGCCCGCCAGCCAGACTTCAACCATCCAGGAAAACGCATTCCAAGATGAGGCGGCGCTTCGAACTTTCGGAGCAAGAGCATTTACAACGTGCGCGGCGCGATCTCCCGCGAAGCTAACAGACAGAAGAGTTTGATCGTCGTGGGCGGTGGCGAAGCCGGCACTGGGTTGGAGTTGGCCAGTGACAACCAGAGTCGCGACCGGCGCCGCCAGCATCAGCACCAGAACGCTCAGGGCTATCGCGTAGCGCGCCGAAGCACGCCTGCAAAGAGCCATGGCGGCCGCGGCCAACGCCGCCAGAGCGGCGCCCTGCCACAGAAAATGGAGCAGAGCCCAAGCCACGTCACGCATGAGATTGGGGGAAAGCCAACTCGTCAGAATTGTCATCGCCGGTTCCTTTCGTATTCATCCAGCAAGCGCCGCAACTCGTCGATCTCTTCCTGCGACGCCCGCCGTCCCGCCAGCGCGTGCATCATGAGCTGGCTGGCGGACCCCTCAAACACCCGCTGCAATACGTCGCCCGCAAACTGGCGCTTGGTCTGCTCGGCAGGCAGGCATGCTTCATAGACGTGCGCCCTCTGGCTTTCGTCTCGCCGCCGCACAGTGCCTTTCGTCGTCATGATCTGCAAAAGCTTCAGCACGCTGGTGTAACCTAAAGATCGTTTCTCGCTCAACGTGGCATGCACTTCTCTCACGGTGGAAGGGCCGTGAGACCAGAGAACATGCAGAATTTCGAGTTCGGATGCGGTCGGTTTCAGGGGCGAGTTCCTCATAGCGCAGCACCTTACTACGAAGGCCTTCGTAGCGTCAACGAAAATCTTCGTAGGCGCGGCATGTCAGTCATCGGCCAATTTCCCTGTTCCGGACCAAGGCGGAGAAAAGCACTTCACCCGCACCCCTACTGCTTACCAGGACTTGGCAGGAACGTCCTCTACCACGTAGAGTACTGTGTCGACGGTTCCAGGTCCCAAGCCCCACAACAGGAGTTTCTTCATGCGTTACGTAGTGACCTTGCTGATGGCAGTCTCGTGCCTCAGTTTCAGCGCCCGGAGTCAAACCGCCGAAGAGCTGGTCAAGAAAAACATCGAAGCCAAAGGCGGTATCGACAAGATCAAAGCCATCAAATCGTTGCGTATGACCGGCAAACTCACTGGTGGCGGTTTCACGGCTGCTACGGGACAGGACAACGTGCGGCCGAATCTGGTTCGTGAAACATTTTCTCTGCAGGGCATGACCAGCGTGCAGGCCTATGACGGCGTTCACGGCTGGCAGATCCAGCCATTCGGCGGCCACAAAGATCCCCAACTCATGGGCGAGGACAGTCTTCGAGATCTGCTTTTCGACGCCGACTTCGATGGCCCTCTGGTGGACTACAAAGAAAAGGGTAGTTCCGTCGAATATCTCGGGCACGACGTCGTCGACGGGGACGACGCGCTGCGGCTTAAGGTCACTCTGAAGGACGGCGACATTATTTACTACTATCTCGATCCCGATACCTACCTGGAGATTCGCAAGGAGATCCAGGAATTCATTCGCGGCTCGGTGCGCGAGACGGTCGTGGAGTTAGGTTCGTACAAGCCAGTCGCGGGGGTGATGTATCCGTTTTCTATCTCGGAGGGCGCGAAGAGCAATCCCGGCGCGCAAAATACCACGATCGAAAAGATAGAAGCGAATGTGCCAATTGAGGCGAGCGAGTTTGCTCTGCCACCCTCTTTGAGGACGGAAGAAAAGAACTCCGGGATAGTTGGGATTCGCTGATTTACTGGATGGACGCTGCAACGAAAATTACCTGCGTCGAAAAGGATCGTAACATGAAGGCACCCGCTTTTATCCGTTGGACAATGACTGTGCTGTTTGCCGGAGCTTCGCTGTGCCTCCCTGCGCCGGGCCAGGGCACCTACAAATTCGACGCCGCAACCGTTTCAGGCCTTCCGGCGCGCAATATCGGCTCCGCCACTATGAGCGGTCGCATCGCTGCGCTGGATGCGTTTGAGCAGGATGGACGGATCACTGTGTTCGTGGGATCGGCCAGCGGCGGGGTTTGGAAGTCGGTGAACGGAGGCACAACTTACCGCCCGGTATTCGATCGGCAAGATGTTCAGTCGATTGGCGCCGTGGCGATTGATCCCTCGAACACGAAAACAGTCTGGGTCGGCACCGGTGAGGCCTGGATGCGGAACAGCGTCTCCGTGGGCGATGGCGTCTACAAGTCAACCGACGGAGGTGAAAACTGGACCAACGTCGGATTGAAAGACAGCGAGCACATTGCCAAGATCATCGTCGATCCTACGGATGGCAACAACGTTTTGGTCTGTGCGACCGGGCACCTGTGGAACGACAACGAGGAGCGGGGAGTTTTCAAAACCAGCGACGGCGGCAAAACCTGGAACAAAGTGCTCGCCGGAGCGAACGGTTCCACGGGATGCGGATTGCTGGCTATGAGCCGCCAGGAGCCCAAAACGATCTACGCCTCGATGTGGGATTTCCGCCGCCAAGGCTGGACGTTTCGTTCTGGCGGTCCGGGAAGTGGCATCTTCAAGTCCACGGACGGCGGCGACCACTGGAGAGAAATCAATGACAGCAATGCCAAGGGATTGCCGCCCAAACCGTGGGGTCGCGAAGCCATCGCCGTAGCGCCTTCGAATCCTCAAGTGGTCTACGCCAACATTGAAGCGGACCAACGCGGTCTCTATCGTTCTGCGGATGGCGGCGCGACCTGGGTCAAGGAAGATGCCAGCAACTTCGTGGTCTGGCGTCCGTTTTACTTCGGCAACCTGATCGTCGATCCCAAAGACCAGAACAAAATATTCAAACCGGATCTCATCCTGCTGTTGAGCACCGACGGCGGCAAAAGTTTCAACGCGGTTTCCGGCGGAGTCCATGGCGACTTCCACGATGTTTGGATTAACCCCAAGAACCCGAACATCGTGATTGCCGGCGATGATGGTGGCTTGTGGCGCAGCGAAGATGGCGGCAACCGCTGGAAACATCAGATGAACCTGCCGGTTTCGCAGTTCTATCACGTCAGCACGGACAACTCGGATCCCTACCACGTCTATGGAGGACTGCAAGATAACAGTTCGTGGGTGGGCGATTCCTCCTATCCCGGCGGTATCACCAACTCGCGCTGGGAAAATATGTACGGCGGCGACGGTTTCTGGATGTTCGAGGACACCTCCGACCCGGACTACATCTATGCCGAGGCGCAGGGCGGCGACATCGGCCGCGTGAACCGTTACACCCACGAGGACCGGACCATCAAGCCGTTTCCGAACTACGGTGAGAAGAAATTGCGCTTCAACTGGAACGCGCCCATTCATATGAGCCCTAATGAAAAGGGAACGATCTACATCGGCGCGCAGTTCCTGTTTCGCTCGCGCAACCACGGGCAATCGTGGGAGCGCATTTCTCCCGATCTCACGACTAACGATCCAGAGAAGCAGAAGCAGGAGGAATCCGGCGGCGTTACCATCGACAACTCCTCCGCCGAAATGTACACGTCGATCTATTCCATTTCCGAATCGCCAAAAAATGGACAAGTCCTCTGGGTCGGCACAGATGACGGCAACGTACAGATCACACGCGACGGAGCCAAGACCTGGACCAACGTTGTGGGCAACATCAGCGGGCTGGGCAAGAATTCATGGGTCTCAACCATCGAGGCCAGTCGCTTCGACGAGGCCACTGCTTACGCCACGTTTGACCGGCACATCTTCGGCGACCTCACGCCCTATGCTTACAAGACTACCGACTACGGCAAGACTTGGACTGCACTTCCTTTGCAAGAAAGCGGAGTGCGCGGATATGCCCACGTAATCAAGGAAGATACCGTCAATCCCAGTCTGCTGTTCGTGGGCACGGAGTTCGGCCTTTGGATTTCAGCGGATGGAGGCCAGCGCTGGGCACAATACAAAGGCTCGGATTTCCCCGCCGTCGCCGTGCGCGATATTGCGGTGCAGGCTCGCGAAGGAGATCTTGTGCTGGCGACGCACGGGCGTGGCATCTGGATTATTGACGACATTTCTCCCTTCCGCGCCCTCACGCCTGAATTGATGTCGAAAGAGGCCGCGCTAATCGCAGGCCGGCCAGCAAGGCAGTACTTCGAGGCCGGAGGAGGCTGGCCAGAAGGAAATGAGAATTTTCGCGGGCGCAATCGGCCCAACGAAGCCATGATCACTTACTATCAGAAGGGTCGCCACATTTTCGGTGATCTCAAGATTGAAATCTTCGACAAGGATGGGAAGCTGATCGACAGTGTCCCTGGAAGCAAACACCGCGGCTTGAATCGCGCGAGTTGGTCGATGCGATTGAAGGCCCCGGCAGTTGCTCCCGCGGCCACAGCACTCGGCGAGGCCACGGAGGGCCCGCGCGTGCTGCCCGGAACTTACACCGTGAAAATGACCAAAGGAGATCATGTTTATACCGAACAGCTCGAAGTTGCGCTTGATCCTCGCGCAAAGTACACAGTGGAGGATCGCAAGGCTCAGTTCGATCTGGAGATGAAGGTCTACAAGCTGATCGAGCGCATGACGTATTCGGTGAGTGTGATCGGAGACGTCCGCAACGCGGCCAACGAACGCGCCAGCAAGCTAACAGAAAAAGACCTGCTGCGCCGACCGTTGCAACAACTTTCGGCAAAATGCGACGAACTCCGCTCAAGGATAGTTGCCACCAAAGAAGGCGGAATGGTCACCGGCGAAGAGCGCATCCGCGAGTTGCTCGGAGAACTCTATGGCGACATTGACGGCTACGACGGCCGTCCCACGGACTATCAGGCGGCTCGCAGCGATTCTCTTGGGCATGAATTGGAAGATGTGATCGTGGATTTTCGCAAACTGACGGAGACCTCGCTACCCGCGATTAACGCTGGCCTGAAAAAGAAAAAACTGGAAGCGATCGCGGTGCTGTCCGAAGCAGACTGGCAGAAAAAGCGCGAAGCCGAAGCGGCTTCAGGCTCAGGCGCGGGAGCGGAGTCGGCCAGAGACGCGTGGGAGAAAGATTAGAGTTGCAGCTTGCTCCACCCTCCATGATTTTCGCTCCGTGAAAGCCTGTGGCGTCTGCATTGCCTGACGGCCTCGGGTGCGAGTAGATTGGTGTGGCTCACAACATACTGTAAGGAACTTCGGAGATTCCAATGCTGAAACCCACGATGGTTTCCATATTTCTGCTCCTCTGTTTCCTAACGCCCGGCTTTGCCGCCGATGAAGATCACAATGCCTGCACCGGCGATCCGAACCAGTGGCGGCAAATCTACAACGGCAAAGATCTCACGGGATGGAAGCACGTTGGGCCCGGCGGCGACACCGTGGAAGACGGCCTGATCCGCACGCACGGCGGCATGGGGCTGCTCTACTGGACTGGTGGCAAGATTGGCGATTGCATCATCCACGTCGTTTATAAGATGCGCGACGAAAATGACAACTCGGGCGTTTTCATTCGCATTCCGCTCGAACCGCGCGAAGAGTGGATGCCGGTTCACTACGGATTCGAAGTGCAGATCGACAACCACCCCGAACGTTCGGATCCGTCCGAGGATGAATATCACTCGACCGGAATGCTCTACTCGCTGACCAAGCCCCTGGCCAAAGCGTGGAAGGCTGGTCCCGAGTGGAACACCATGGAGATTACCCTCGATGGATCGCACACCATCGTGACGCTCAACGGCGTGAAAGTGACGGACTATCACGACGGCGATCCAGTGCCCGACAAGAAGTTCGGCTTCGAGCCGCAACGCGGTCCGCGCCCGAACTTCGGCTATATGGGACTGCAGAATCACAGCGACAATGACATCGTGTTTTTCAAAGAAGTTGCCATCAAGCCGCTAGCAAAAAAGTAGAGTCACCGTGGGGTTTGGCACTCTCTGGGCGGCCAATTCATATCAGCCACCTGATATCGGAGGATTCGCATGAAGAAAGATCTTTCGCGACGCGCGTTCTTGCAGGGCGGAACGGCCGCCGTTGCTGGTAGCGCACTGCTTCCCAAGACTGTCCTGCTCAACGCCCGTCCCCTCACGGGCACGCCGCAATCGGTGGCACCGAGCGACCGCGTTCGCTTCGGCATGATCGGCATCGGGATGCAAGGCTCCGGCCTGCTCACCGGCGCAATCACGATTCCCGGGGTCGAATGCGTCGGCGCGGCTGATTTGTACGACGGCCGACACACGCTGGCCAAAGAAATCACCGGCAACTCTAGTTTGCCCACCAGTCGCCATTACCAAGACTTACTCGTCCGCAAGGATATCGACTGCATCGTCGCCGCAGTCCCCGATCACTGGCACAAGCGCGTCGTGGTCGACGCCTGCGACGCCGGCAAAGACATTTACTGCGAGAAACCGATGTCGCATTCCGTGGCGGATGGACTCGCCATGGTCGACGCGGCCCAGAAGAACAACCGAATCGTGCAGATTGGCTCCCAACGCGTGAGTTCGGTTCTCTGCGCCAAGGCACGCGAGATGTATCATGACGGCGCCATTGGCGACGTCGAGATGGTCGAACTCACCTTGGGACGCAACGATCCCACCGGCGCTTGGGAATATCCGCCTCCGTTCGATCTTTCTCCCGAGACGCTTGACTGGGACACTTGGCTCAACGACGCGCCCAAGATTCCCTTCAACAAGTATCACTTCGCGCGCTGGCGGTGCTGGCGCAACTACGGCACCGGTGTGGCTGGAGACCTGATGGTGCATCTAATCAGCGGCATGCTGGTCACGCTGGGGTGGAACGAAGCGCCGCGCTCGGCCACGGCCATGGGCGGCATCTTCCGCTGGAATGACGGCCGCGACATGCCCGATCTGCACACCGTGCTCTTCGACTATCACGGCATCCCGGTTTATGTTCGCCTCGGCCTCGGAACGGAAACTCCGGAACTCGCGCGGTTCATGGGACCAAAGGGAATTCTCGATGCCGGCGAGTTTGAGCTTCGCCACTCCCCTCAAGCCGGGATCGACACGGACCCGAGTTACTACGCGTCCTCATTCCCGAGCAAGATGAGAGAGGAGTATTTCAAGCAGTGGCATGCCGAACACGATCCGCAACTCGGAAAAGAACCTGTGCGGGAAGACACTGTGTATCGCGGCCACGATTGGGATGACATGCGTCCCCACTTGCACAATTTCTTCCAGTCGGTGAAGTCACGCAAGCCCGTCGTCGAGGACGCAGTCTTTGGCAACAACGCCGCCATTGCCTGTCACATGGCTAACGAATCCTACTTCCGCAAGAAACCAGTCTCATGGGACGCTGCATCAAAGACAGTCAAGTCGTAAGCGGAAATTGAAGCTCGCCGGAGGGCTGCGGATCCTATGCGACCCCGTGCCCTCTGTGGTTCAAGTTTTTTTCGAAGACTTGATCGGGGGGCGTTTTCCGCAAATCACGGATCGATCCAGCGTGATTCACACCTCGGTTTCCGGCGACGCTGATGCTGGCACAATGATGTGAAGTCCGCATTCAGTTTTCGCAAACCCTGGCCAGCGGCCCGCGCGCGGATCTTCTCCCGGTCTTACCGGGCTAGTGCAATGCGTGCAACCGATGCTCGGATAGCTCTGGTCGTGGAGCGCGTTATAGGGCACTTCGTGTTGCTGAATATAACGCCACACTTGTTTTGAGGTCCAATCCACAATCGGGTTGATCTTCACTAGCCCGAACTTTTCGTCCCACTCGATCTTTTTCGCTCCTGCTCGCGCCGACGTCTGATCTCGACGGATGCTGGTAATCCACGCGTCCAGTTCGCCCAGTTTCCGCTTCAGCGGTTCGACCTTCCGCAGATTGCAGCATCGGTCAGGATCGCGGCTCCATAGCGCTGCACCATGTGAGCGCTCCTGTTCTTCGGGCGACAGCAGCGAGTACACTTTCTCGATTGCGATTCCGTAACGCTGCTCGATCCTGTCCATGAGTGCGTAAGTTTCGGGAAACAGGAATTCCGTGTCAACCGTGAACAAGCGGAAATCTTTCTGCGTGCGCGCGGCCAGGTCGATCAGCACCATGCCTTCGGCGCCGAATGCCGAAGAGATCGCCACACGATTGCCGAAAACCTTGAAAGCCCATGCGAGCGTCTGGTCAGGTCCCCAGGCCTCGGCGGCGGATTGCACCTCTGCGATTCTTTCTCTCACCGAATGGACTCCTCTTCGAAGCTCGAGCCTTTGACTTGAGGAAGAACACTCACTGCAGACAACTCGTTACCGGTCGTAGAGCCCACCATCATCGACTGCTCTAACAAAACAGCTGGATCCGCGAGACGCACAACCTCACCCACGACGAGCAGCGTCGGCGAGGCCAGACGGGGGGCGCGCGGGAGATCTGCAATAGATGTTCGATGCACCTGCTGATGCTCGGTCGTAGCCTGCGAAATGACCGCGCACGGCAGCTCGCGTTCGAGTCCCGCCGAAATCAGCCGATCGGCGAGATCGGCATAATTCTGGCCGGGCATGTAAATCACCAGTGTGACGCCGCTGCCCACAAACTTGCTCCACTCTGAAGGATTACTCTCGAAAGCTTGATGCCCCGTGATCAGCACCAGGGCATGCGAAGCCTGGCGATGGGTGAGCGGAATTTGCGTAGCCGCGGCTGCACCCAAAGCCGAGGTCACGCCCGGAACAATTTCACAGGCAATGCCGGCCCGGCGCAGGGCGTCAATCTCTTCCCCAGCGCGGCCGAAGATCAGAGGGTCGCCGCTCTTCAAACGAACCACGTCAAGTCCGGAAGCGGCCAGTTCGATCATCAGAAAATTAATTTCTTCCTGCCTGATTTTTTTGCGTCCACTCCGTTTGCCCACATTGTGGATCTGAGCGGCCGGGGACACGAATCTCAGAATCTCGGGCCCCACCAGATCATCGTGCAGCACAGCTTCTGCTGTCCGCAGCAGGCGCAGGGCCTTCAGCGTCAGCAACTCCGGATCTCCCGGCCCCGCGCCCACCAGATAAACTTTCCCCTTCATGCGATCTCTCCTTTGGTTGTAACCAGGGCCGGAGCTTCAGCCAGCGCCGCTTCCAGCGCTTCCCTGCTGGCCAGCGAGAGCAACAGATCTCGCTTGCGTTCGGGAGCCAGGTCGCTGGCCTGTACCAGCCTCCGGGTCTCGCCAAGTTCCGCGACCCACGCCGCATATCCGGGCCCAAATTGTTGATCGAGTTGCTGCCGAAGCTTTCGTGCGAGCGCGGGACTCTGCCCAGAGGTCGAAATCGCGATTTGCAAATCGCCCCGCCGCACCACAGCGGGATAAAAGTAATCGCAGAACTCCGGCACATCTACCACGTTGCAAAGCACGCCCCGCAGTTGCGCTTCCCGGTAGATAAACTCATTCAAGTCGCGCGATGCGGTCGCGACCACCGCAATAAACGCGCCATCGAGATCCCCCACAGAGAATGACCGCAGGTCCAACTCGATTCGCCCATCGCGGGCCCACTCGCGGACAGCAACGCTAGCCTCGCGCGCCACCACACGAACACGAGCGCCTGTGTCAAAAAGCCCAGCGATTTTGCCTTCGCCAACCTTTCCCGCGCCCACGACTAGCGCCTGCCGTCCCGCAAGCTTCAGAAACATCGGAAACAAGCTGCTCATCGGTTTTCCACCCCTGATTTCCTCATTCGAACTTTCCACGCGATTCGTTGCCTCCCTGCTAAAGTTCCAGCGCGCGTGGCACCGGCCCAGACGGGATGTCGCGTACTACCGCTTCGACAAGTTCGCCAGCCAGGCACTCCCGCAGTTCCGTATCGCTGTGACGAGCGAAGAACTGGCGCAGATTCTCTCCATCTCCTCGCTCCGCCAGATACTGCCGCAGCAGTCGTTCAATTGCGTCTGGAACCGCAGTGGCTGCGCAGCGATATCCGATGGGCCGAGCCGTCGCCTGATGCAATCCGAGCGCCCCGCCCACGCAAAAGTAATAAGCGTCGACCATGCGTTCCTGCACCTTGGTCTTCTTTCCCTCAATGCCGATATCGGCAATCCAGTGCTGCCCGCAGCTGTTTGGGCAGCCTGTCACGTGCAGCTTCAAATGCTGATCGAACCCAGGCAATCGATCCTCCAGTTCTTCCACCAGCCAGCGCGAGAAGGTTTTTGTCTCCGTGATCGCCAGCTTGCAAAACTCCGTTCCGCTGCAGGCGATCGTTCCTCGCGCGAACACAGAGGACTCAACCCGCAGCCCAACAGCGTCCAGGTCTTTAGCCAGCACATCAGCGTTAAGCAGGGGAACATTCACCACAATCAGGTTCTGCATGTTGGTGGTGCGCAGTTCGCCGCCCGCGAAACGCTCAGCCAGATCGGCCGCCGCGTGCATCTGCTCGGCGGTAATTCGGCCGCGCAGCACACTCGCTCCCACGTAGCAATAGCCGGGCTGCCGTTGCGGATGAACTCCAATGTGATCTCGATAAACGTCGGCTGGCGGCTGTTCTGGTTCGGCAGGATCGAGGTGAAATCCGATGCGGCGTTCCAGATCTTTCAGGAAGGTCTCCGCATTCCATCCGTGGCGCAGAAACAAGAATTTCAAACGCGCTCGCTCACGATGTTCGCGCAACACGTCTGAGGCGCGGAACAACTCCGCAATTCCACGAATGACCGGCAGCACCTGGCTCCAGCGGACGAACGCGTTGAGGCGCGCGCCCAGGTAAGGCTCGGTGGAAAGTCCGCCCGCCACGCGCAGAGAAAACCCGACTTCCGGTTTCCCGCTGACAATGCGGGTAATTGCAGTGAGCCCGACGTCATTTATCTCCGGATAAGGGCACCACACTTGGCATCCAGTAACCGAAATCTTGAATTTGCGCGGCAGATTGTAAAACTCGGCGTTGCCCGCCAGCATGCGCGATGCCTCGATCGCGAGCGGAGAAGCATCGCAGATCTCGTCTGCGTCGAATCCCGCAACAGGGCAACCCGTCACATTGCGCGTCACGTCGCCGCAAGCGCCCATCGTGTTCAGATCAACCTTCCAGAGTTCTTCAAGCAATTCCGGAAGCGCCTCGATCGTGACCCAGTGCAGCTGGATATTCTGCCGAACCGTGATGTCGGCAATCCCTTTCGCATAGCGCTGCGTAACATCGGCGATGGTGCGAAGCTGTTGCGACCGCAACTGTCCATTGGGAATGCGAATCCGCACCATGAAGCAAGGCAGCGCTTTCCCCTCTCCGTTCTTTCCCCCGGTTACGCCGGTCCCATCGCCCTGCGTGTAAACTCCCCACCAACGGAAGTAAGTGCCGATCCACTCCGGAGGAATCGAGTCGAAGCCCTTGCGCGCAAAACTTCGAATCTCCTCCAGGCCTTCCCAGGGGTTCTTCTCCCGCTTCAACCGCTCCACTCGCTGCGCTTTAGTTTCTTTCACCGCTGCTGAACTTGTCATATTTAGGGACCTGCGGAAAATAAGAAACCCACCGCCAGATTGCTCTGGCGGTGGGTTATGAGTGCCGGTGTTAAGAAGAAACTCTTAGGTCCGCAGCCTCCCCACGCCAGAGCGCACGCATGCACAACAACAACAAGTGCACATACACATCTGACGTAAATTTTGGCTCATGGACACAGTGCTTGCGATTCTATTGGCCCGACGTTGCGCCGTCAACGAACTAACGTAATGCCTTGGATGAATATTTTCGATGCGAGGAATCATAAAAATCGCAGAGTGATTCCTGGGCAGCTGTTTTGTCTGTGGAATCAGTCACTTATCGGCCATAACAGCTGTTGCCTGTCTGCCCAGGTAGATGAACCGCGGCGGCGCAGACCGCAGAACGCGAGATCGAGATTGACAGTTGCGTTCCTCTCGCCTAGCATTTCTCTGAAATGACTTTGCTGGCACATCGCCATCACCACCATCATCACGCCTCGAGCGTGTCAGCGGAGGAGCGCGGATAAGAAGCTAGCACTTATCGAAATCCGAGCCCGCTGACGCGAGAATCGCATCAGCGGGCTTTTTTGTTTCCGATAATGCTTAGAACGTCGACGGTAAGAGGCAGGTATTGAGCGGAGGTCTCGAATGAAAATTGATTTCGACAAAATGCAAGGACTCGTGCCCGCGATCGTGCAGGAAGCAGAATCCGGCGAACTGCTGATGCTCGGCTTCCTGAATCACGCTGCCCTCGAGGCCACTCTGCGCACCGGCCTGGTCACCTTCTACAGTCGCACCCGCCAAACTCTGTGGACCAAAGGAGAAACTTCCGGCAACTACCTCCATGTAGTCAACGCATGGACCGATTGCGATCAGGACACGATACTGTTCAAGGTTCGGGTGTTGGGAGAAGGCAAGGTCTGCCATACCGGGAGCCGATCCTGCTTCACCGAAGAATTGCCCTTGGCCGCAGACGCCGCGACTCTGCCCGCAGGGGCTCGGTCATGAAACTCCGGCTAGGCATTCCCAAGGGCAGTCTGCAGGAAGCCACGCTCAGCCTCTTCACTCGTGCCGGACTTCGCGTCTACACGAACGCCCGATCTTATTTTGCAGGCACGGACGATCCCGAAATCGCGTGCATGCTCATTCGCGCGCAGGAGATGGCACGCTACGTCGAACACGGCGCGCTCGATGCCGGACTCACCGGCCATGACTGGGTGCTGGAAAGCGGTCTGGAAGTGGTGACCGTCACGGACCTGATTTATTCGAAGCAGAGCATGGGCAAAGTGAAGTGGGTGCTCGCCGTGCCCGAGGATTCCGCATTCCGCAAGCCGGAAGACTTGGAAGGCCGCACGGTCGCGACCGAACTGGTTACGTTCACGCGGAACTATTTCGCGACCCGCAACGTCGGCGTGCAGGTTGAGTTTTCCTGGGGAGCAACCGAAGTCAAACCGCCGTTGCTGGCCGACGCAATTGTTGAAGTCACCGAGACGGGCAGTTCGTTGCGTGCCAATCACCTCAGAATTATCGAGACGGTGCTCGAGTCCAACACTCAACTGATCGCCAACAAGGCCGCGTGGGCCGATCCCGCGCGGCGCCAGAAAATCGAAAATCTGGCCGTGATGCTTTGTGGTGCCATGGCTGCACATGGCAGGGTCGGTTTAATGCTTAACGTACGCAAGCCTGATTTGGCAGCCGTGCTGAGCCTGCTGCCCGCCCTGAAGAACCCGACGGTCGCGCCTCTTGCCGATGGTGAATGGGTCGCCGTCAACACGATTATTGAAGAGCAAACCGCCTGGACTCTGATTCCCAAGCTGAAACAAGCGAACGCGCAAGGGATCGTCGAGTATCCGCTGAACAAGGTGGTGATGTGATGCGCATTCTCGAAGGCGCACGTTGTAATCGTTTTGTCCGCGCGCTCGAGCGGCGCGCGACAACCGACTTCGCCGACGTGGAATCCACCGTTCGGTGTATCGTGAATGAAGTTCGCAAGAGCGGTGACCGCGCCCTGAGCCGCTACACCGCGCGCTGGGACGGTTTGAGCGAGAGCCAGCCCTTGCGAGTCCCAGAAGCGGAGCTGCAGCAAGCGTGGCAGCAAACATCCCCGGAACTGCAAAATGCAATCCACCAGGCTGCGGCAAACATTCGCCGTTATTGCGAGTGGCAGAAACCGCAGGAATGGCAACGCGAAATCGAGCCGGGCGTTTGTGTGGGCCAACTGATACGTCCGCTGGAATCCGTCGGCTGCTACGTCCCCGGCGGCCGCTATCCTTTGCCCTCTACGTTGCTGATGACCGTAATTCCTGCGCAGGTTGCCGGTGTGCGTCAGATTCGTGTGGTCTCGCCAAAACCCGCCTCCATCACTCTTGCCGCGGCCGGCTTCCTCAAGGTCTCTGAGTTTTATTGCGTGGGAGGCGCGCAGGCCATTGCCGCGCTGGCTTACGGAACAGAGACTATCGCGCCGGTCACGAAAATCGTTGGCCCCGGCAATCGCTATGTGACCGCGGCTAAGAAGTCAGTTGCGTTCGACTGCGCCATAGAGTTTCTCGCCGGGCCCACGGAAGCAGCCGTGATCAGCGAAAGAGGCGACCCGGCCTGCATCGCCTCTGACCTGGTAGCGCAAGGCGAGCACGATCCAGACGCGCTCTGCGTGTTCATCACGCCTGCGCGCGACCTGGCGAAGAGTGTGCAAAAAGAAGTGCAAACGCGCACCCGCCAGAACCCGATTGCCAGACAGTCGCTCACTTGCCGTGGCGCCATTCTGCTGGTTGCATCTCTTGAGGAGGCCATCGAAACCGCGAGCCGCATCGCGCCTGAACATCTGACAGTTCCGGCGGCGCTGGTATCGGCCATACGAAATGCCGGTTCCGTTTTTCTGGATGAGTTTTCACCCCAGGCTGCGGGCGACTACGTCTCCGGCCCGAATCATGTGCTGCCCACCGGAGCCATGGCTCGCGTTCGGGGCGGACTGAGCGTGCTCGATTTCGTTCAGATCATCGCGTGCCAAAGTGTCAGCCCACAAGGCATTCGCCAAATCGCACCCGCAGCAATTGCTCTGGCGGAAGCGGAAGGCTTACGCGGACACGCCGAATCTCTCCGGGTGAGGTGCTCCCATGCTTGAGGCCCGGGCGGCAGTTCGGAAGTTGCAGGCCTATCATCCGCCGCTAGCCGGACGGCAAGGCCTGCGGCTCGATTTCAACGAGAACACCGTAGGCTGCTCACCCCGTGTGCTGGCCTGTATCCGTTCGCTGGATGCAGAAACCCTGGCGCGCTATCCCGATCGCGAGCCAGTCGAACGGGAAGTCGCCCGCTTCATGGGACTCGACTCCGCGCAACTCCTCCTCACCAACGGCGTAGACGAAGCCATTCATCTTCTCTGCTCAACGTATCTCGAAGCGGGAGACGAAGCGATCATCGTGACGCCAACGTTCGCCATGTATTCACTCTTCGCGCAAGCTGAGGAAGCGCAGATCGTCGAGGTTCACAGCGGTCCAGATTTTTCATTCCCCATGGGGGCGTTACAGGCAAAAATTACCCCGCGGACGCGTCTCATTGCGGTTGCGAATCCGAATAATCCCACTGGCGCCGCGGTTTCGGAAACGCTCATTCTCCAGATCGCGGAGGCCGCTCCCCAAGCCGCCCTCCTGGTGGACGAAGCCTACTTCGAATTTCACGGTGAAACGTTGCTGGCCAATTCTGAGCGTCCAGACAATCTCTTCGTGGCGCGCACATTTTCCAAAGCCTACGGTCTTGCCGGTTTGCGAATCGGCGTACTCGTGGGCGAAACCGAGCAGATGGCAATGGTGCGCCGTGTCGCTTCGCCTTACAACGTGAACGCGGTTGCGCTCGCGGTGCTACCCGAAGCGCTGCGCGATACCGATTTCGTCGAACGATACGCCGCCGAAGTGCGCAGCAACCGGACCGTGCTGGAAGGAGAACTCCGCGCGATGGGCCTCCGTTACTGGCCCAGCCGGGGCAATTTTGTTCTGACGCGCATCGGCCCGCTGCACAAGGAATTCGTGCGATCTCTGCGGGATCGTGGAATTCTGGTTCGCGATCGCAATTCGGACCCGGGATGCGGAGGCTGCGTCCGGTTGACCGTGGGGTCGGACGAACATACCCGCATCCTGATCGCTGCGATGCGCGGCGTGGCCGACGACCTGGCTCTGACCCGGGAGGTGCGAGCGTGAGGCGAGCCAGCGTGCACCGTAAGACTGCAGAAACAGAAATTCGTATTCATCTCGCCATTGAGGGCCGGGGGAAATATGAAGTCTCAACTGGAATCCGTTTTCTCGATCACATGCTGGAACTCTTTGCACGGCACGGCGCCTTCGATCTGAAGCTCACCGCACGCGGAGACCTGGATGTCGACCAGCACCACACCGTAGAAGATGTTGGCATCGCCCTCGGCGAGGTTTTTGACCGGGCTCTTGGCGACCGCCGAGGCATTCTGCGGGCAGGCTATTTCCTGATGCCCATGGACGAAACCCTGGGACTCGCAGCCGTAGATTTCGGCGGCCGCGCGGTTGCGGTGGTGGACACCAAAGTCCGCGCTTCCCGCGTGGGTGATTTGCAGACGGAACTTGTGCCCGACTTTTTCGAGGGCTTCGCACGCAGCGCTCGCGCTAACATTCATGTGCGCGTGCTCTACGGCCGCTCCAGCCACCATAAGATTGAAGCCATCTTCAAAGCGTTCGCCCGAGCATTGCGGGTGGCATGTTCGCGTGACAAGCGACTAGGCCGCATGCTGCCCAGCACCAAGGGGCTCCTATGATCGCAATCGTGGACTACGGCGCCGGCAACTTGAATTCAGTGCGGAAAGCGTTTGATTATCTCGGCGCAGAGGTCACCGTAACCAGCCATTCCGCAGCCGTGGCTGCGGCCGATAAAATCGTGCTTCCCGGCGTGGGCCATTTTTTCGCCCTGTCCGCGCTGGACCGCGCAGGACTGCGTGCTGCCGCGCTCGAAGGCATCCATGCCGGCAAACCATTTCTTGGAATCTGTCTCGGAATGCAATGGCTGTTCGAAGGCAGTGAAGAAGCTCCAGATCTTCCCGGGGCTGGATTGCTTTCAGGAAGATGCCGCCCGTTTCCCGCGCAAGTAAAATCGCCACACGTCGGGTGGAACAGCCTTTCGCCGAAGGCGTCACCGCCCAAGCAGTCCAGGCTCCTTCGCCATCTGCCTCCGGATTCCTTCGTATACTTCACGCATTCATTCCACGCGCCCGTGACCGAGCACACTTCAGCCACCACCGATTATGGTCTGCCGTTTTCCTCCGCAATTGAGCGGAACAATATTTTCGGAGTGCAGTTTCACCCCGAAAAGTCGGGATCGGCGGGCCTTCAGATTCTTAGGAATTTCTGCGAGGTTTAGTTGCTGACCAAGCGCATCATCGCCTGTCTAGACGTCACCGAAGGCCGTGTGGTGAAGGGCATCAAGTTCAAGAACCTTCGTGACGCCGGCGATCCCGCGGAATGCGCGGAGGCTCACGCCCGCGATGGCGCCGACGAAATCGTGCTGCTCGATATCACAGCCACCAGCGACAATCGTGAAACCATGCTGGACGCCGTTTCGCGTACGGCACGCACTCTGTTCGTGCCGCTCGCGGTCGGCGGCGGTGTCCGCAAAATCGCCGATGCAGCCACCGTCTTCGACGCCGGCGCGGATAAGATCGCGATCAACTCCGCAGCCGTGCAACAACCCGAACTGATCAGTGAAATCGCCGGCCGTTTCGGTTCGCAAGCCGTCGTGGTTGCCATCGACGCTAAACGGGTGAATTCAGGCTTCGAAGTATTCGTTGCCGGTGGGCGAGTACCCACCGGCCGTGATGCCATCCAATGGGCCCGCGAAGCCGCGTCCCGCGGAGCGGGCGAGATATTGCTCACTTCCATGGACCAGGACGGGACCCGCGCCGGCTTCGACTGCGAACTGGTTCGCGCCGTGGCGCAGGCAGTTTCTATTCCCGTCATCGCATCCGGAGGCGCAGGTTCTGTCAGCCATTTCGTCGATGTTTTCCGCTACGGCCGTGCAGACGCGGCGTTGGCCGCATCCATTTTCCACTTTCACATCGAGAGCATCGGGCAACTGAAACGCGAACTCCACGCCGCTAACGTGCCGGTGAGGTGGCCATGCTGATTCCCTCCATTGACCTGCTGGGCGGCAAGATCGTGCAACTTGTACAAGGCGAAAAAAAACAACTGGAGTCCTCGGATTTCGAATATTGGATTGGCCGCTTTTCGAAATACCCGCTGGTACAGTTGATCGATCTGGATGCAGCCCGCGGTACGGGCGACAACCGTGCCGTGATGCAATCGATTCTCCAGCGGCTGAATTGTCAGGTTGGCGGCGGCATCCGGAGCCTCGACTCCGCGCGAAGTCTTCTTAAGGCGGGAGCACGCAAAGTAATCCTTGGCTCGGCGCTAATGAAAAACGGCGAGGTTGACGCGCGGCACGCGCAGCAACTTGCCGAGGCTCTCGGCACCGCGCCCCTGGTTTTTGCCATCGACTCCAGGAAAGGGCGGGTCGCGATCGAAGGCTGGCGCAAGCAGACCAGCGTCACCGCATGCGACATGGCCCGCGCATTAGAACCTTTCTGCAAGACTTTTCTCTATACCAACATTGAAACGGAAGGTCTGATGCGCGGCCTGCCTTTGGAACCTGTTCAGGTCCTCCAGCGCGCAACGACACGCCACCTAGTGGTCGCCGGCGGCATCACCACTCAGCAGGAAATCGAAGTGCTGCATGCCATGGGCATCGACGCTGTCGTAGGCATGGCCGTCTATTCCGGCAAGGTCCCTGCTTGACCCAGTCTCTCGACGGGCAAAGATAGGGGCATGCGAACCTTTCTCGCATGCCCTCATCTCGGCCTTTCAACTTTGGTTCTATTCCTTCTCGCCGGTACTCGGATTCAGAAAGAGAACGCCGTTGCTCCTCATCTTTGTGAAGTTGAAGAACTGGGTCAGGGAGTTCGCGATTCCATCGTACGATCCCTGGCCAATGCGCTGACCGCCCAGCCAGTTATCTTCCACGAAATGAATCACGGAACTCTGGTCGGTCACACTGTGGTCCACGAAGTTCTGTTTCGCCCAGGGTGAGATCACCAGCAGTGGCAACCTCGGGCCGTATCCGCAGCGTCCGAGGGCGTGTGGGTTCGCGGGATTGAAGCCAGGGAGTGAGGTGGCTGCCGTGCCGCAAGCGCCGGGTCCAGTCAGAGCGTCCGCCGGGCCGGTGGAGGTATTTACGATCGGCCCCATTTGATGGTCGTACCAGCCGTCGGAATCGTCATACACGATCACCACTGCGGTGCTGCTCCAGGAGGGCAGTGATTCCAGGAAGTTAATGGTATTCACCAGGAACGTCTGCTCATCCAGAGGATCGGAATAGCCCGCGTGGCCGTCTTGGAAAGCCGACGCCTTCAGGAAGCTCACGGCCGGCATGTTTCCCGCGGCTGCGACGGTGAAGAAATCCTGCAGGTCGTACTGGTGATTAGCGGGACCGGCGTTTCCGATTTCGGCAAGCGAAGCCGGTGGAGTGTGCGCATAGTTCGCCGTAGAGCCGTAATAATTGAAGAAGGAGTGATGGGGGATATAGTCGCTGGTGGACACGCCGTCGACTTGATTCACGGAGCTGCGATGGCAGCCGCTCGTTCCATTGGGATTCACCGTGGATAAATTGAAGCCGCCCATGAACGAGCCCCACGTCACACCGGCAGCGGTCAGCAGATCGCCTATGTTCTTGCTTCCCATGGTGGCCTGAGCCCGGGTCGGACTGGAGCACACGTCGCCGAGCGGGTCGGCATCGTTGATCAGGGTCAGAGAACCATCGCTGCCGCCGTTCACTTCGTCTCCCGTACCGTTTAGCGTCGCGACCACTCCGTTGGTCTGTCCGGAAACCAGGTTGACCACACCCGGGCTCGACGGACCAAACGTTGTGCCGTAAGAGTTGTCGCTCATCGCAAAATTCTGGGCGTAATTCCATTCGGCGGTAACCGTATTGCCGTCAAAATAGCCCATCACGATACTGCTGCCGCCCGACCCCGTGTCCAGCGGAAACACATCCATCAGGCCGGCATCAAATGCTGCCTGCTCTGCCTGGTAGTTGTGATCCTGGTCCGACGTAACTGCTTGCGAACGATCCAGCCGGAAGGGGTTGGAAGCTCCCGACCCGTTAGCAGGGTTCAAGTTGGGATTGTTGTTGAGCAGGGCATAGGTCAGCCCGTTGACCGTTGGAGTGTTGGCCGCCGCTTTGAATTTCGGCTCGCCTTTTGGGTTCAGCGCGTTCGGATAGGTGCCAAAGTAATGGTCGAAAGAAACGTTTTCCTGGAAAATCACAACCAGGTGCTGAATGGGAGTTGCCGTCGAGATCAAAGCAGTAGCTGCCCTGACCGGCTTCGAAGCCGCAAAAGCGGGCAGGGCGATTGGTCCTAGCGCCGTGGTCAACGCCAGCAGCAGAGCCGTCGTTTTCCGGGGGGCTTCCGATAAATTCAGCGTCTTAAACATTCGTCCTCCTCAAGTCCCGTCAATCCAAGAGATCGCCGTCGCATTGCTGCCAGGAGATTTACGGACTCCGTCTCTTTCCGGGTAGGAGAGGAAGATAACCGCCCAATGTTTCACGGCGGTTGCACGAAAATTAATTGAGCGTGAATAGAACGGGAAGAATGCTGCGTTTCAGCTGCTCAGACGCTCAGGCGGTCCCGGCTGGCCGAGTGGGCCCTTGGAGCAGAACGCCTAACAAGTATAGGTTTCTGTTTTTGCCGGAGTCTGAATCGGGCGCGACGCTAACGCGGCTGCAGTGACTCATCGACCACGGCTTTGCCGCCCTTATCCACCGTCACCACTCGGCTGACGGGAGCGTATCCACTCATTGTGATGTCGATCACATAATTTCCAGGATCGAGCATGATTTCAACTGGAGACGCTTTTTCCAGCATGTGCTGGTTCACCGCGATTTGCGCTCCCTTGGGCTGAGTTCGAATACTAACCGTCCCCTGACCGGGTTGGGCGCCATTGCCGCCGAACAGCTTTTTCATTTTCCCAACCGTCCGGATGTTGTCCACGTTCCCCATGGGACGCAGAGTCGGCGACATCGCCACGGTTTGTCCCAAAGCAAATTGGGCTGACGCGGTTTCGTCGATGTATCCCATCTTGCGAATCAAGACAATGTGTTGGCCTTTATCCACACTTACCTGTGCGGGCGTAAGTTTCCCCATATCCTTGCCGTCAACGTAAATGTTGGCGCCAGGGGGATTGCTGGTCGCGGAAAGAGTCGCCATCAACTGCACGAGATGGACGATTACCCCAGCCTTGCTGCCAGAAACTACTTTCACGGTGCGTGAATCGGTGACGTACCCGGCTTTGCTTACCGTGATCGAGTGCGACCCTGGATCCAGGCTCGACACAGCCAACGGAGTCACCCAGGTCGGATCAGTTGCCCCATCGAGGCGCACCTGCGCGCCTTGGGGGGTGGAGTCAACCGTCATTTGCCCAGGAATAACGACGGGCGCAGCAGCGGCCTTTTTCCTGGCATTTCGCGCTTTGGCAGACCGTGGCGTCTCCGGCTCCACGGCTTCCGAGGTTTCTGCCGGCGGCGCTGTCGGCGCCTGATGAGTTACGGGTGCGCTGCGCGGCGCGGGCGCCGGTTGTTCCGGCGCGGGCTGTGTTTCCGCTGCTGGAGTCGTCGCGCGAGCGGAGCTGGAATCGTCATCGCCATTCATATTATGGATGTGGATCCAAAGCCCGATGGTGACCACCAGAATCAGCACGACCGCACCTGCGATCGAGTAAAGCATCAACTGCGGAGGGACGCTCTTGACCTCTTTGATTGCCTTCTGCGCCACTTCCCGAGGATTCACCCGCGGCTTATCGTCGATTTCCACGTGCCCCGAGAATTCGGTTCTGCCCGGAGCCGCCGCAGGAACTGGAGGCGGTGGCGGAGTCTCGGGTCGAATCACCACTTCCTTCAGTGGAGGCAATTCAGAAATTTCGGAAAAGCTGGTAGACGCTGCCTGCGCTGGCGCGTCTTCGGCCATCATGGGATCAAACTTAAGCGCCGGAGTGCTCGTCTCCGTCGGCTCAAACGCGGGAGGCTCGGCCACCGCAGAGGACATGTAAGGCGACTCTTGCTCTGCGCTGCCATAACTCACTACCGGTTCCGACTCTGACACTTCGATCGAATTGTCGAATCCCGGCACGGTGGAACTCGAGGGCGATCCCGCTCCCCATCCCGCAGCGGCCGCGGCAGCCTTCGGCGTGGATGACTCCGCATTAACTGGAGTCGAGACCGATTCTCCTCGCTTGGGCGCAACACTCGATCTGGCTGCGGCAGGCGCAACAGACTTTTCAGCCGGTTTCGCGACCGGAGCAACCCGGGGCGCAACCGGCGCAGCGGGACGCGTCGGCGCAGGCGGTGCGGAAACTGCCTTCGACGCAACGGGCTTGGGTGCGACGGGTTTAGCTGCAACCACAGCCCTCGGAGGCGCAGCCACTGGAGCTTTCGCTACCGGCGCCGCTTTCTTCGCTGCCTGCGGTTTCGACTCCTTGCAGTTTTCCAGGTCGTCCAACAAAGCCCGCCCGCTTTGGTAGCGTTCCGCAGGATCCTTCGACAGCGCCTTCATGATGAGGTCGCTGAGGAGCGGATGAAGTTTTTGGTTCAACTGCACGGGAGCGACCGGCGTGCTGTCGAGAATGCACCGGTGAACCGAGTCTGCGTCTGGGCCATCAAACGCTTTGCGATCCGTCACCATCTCGTAGAACATCGCGCCCATGCTGAAAAGATTCGACCTGCCATCGATCTTGTCGCCCAGCACCTGCTCCGGTGACATGTAATGCAGAATGGAGGGCGTGTCGCCGGGCATGCTCCCGACGAATTTCCCCGCGCTGGAAGCGCCCATGCTCAGAATCTTGATGCTGCCATCCCACGCGCACATTACCTTGGCCGGTTCCAGGCTGTAGTGGTGCACTTGCGCGGCGTGCGCCTTGTCCAGGCCGCTGCACACTTGCCTGCCGATATCGAGCAGGTCCCAGATCGAGAATCCTTCTTTGCGCGCCAGCATTGTTGCGATGCTGTTGCCTTGCACATATTCCATGGCGACGCAGAACTGCCCTTCGATTTCGCCCGCGCCGAAGATGGGCGTGATATTCGGACTCGATAGGCTCTTGGTGCTCTCCGCTTCTTCCAGCAACGCCTGCTGCAACGGTCCGGCATTTTCCCCAAAGGCGCTTAACTGAATCGCCTTCAACGCGACCGTCTGTCCGCTCTCCGGGTCGTTGGCTTTATACACCGTCCCAGTTGCGGATTTCGCGAGCTCACTTAAAATCTCGAAGTGACCGATCTTTGTGGACATTGCTTTTCCAGCCTCGTTCCCGACACGCCTTTCCCCTCTGCGCGAACGCACAATTCGGGCGTAATCCGGAGTGAGTCAAACCTAGGATATATCTGGAGGGTTTCAGGTTCGAGTTACCGAAGTACCCGAAAAAGCGGCTTGGAAACAGCCCCGCAGAAGTCGCCCGGGAGATCGCCGCCGGGGATTTGTGGGGCATTTCACGACGAGCTTGTCGCAGGAAAGAGCGGGAGGATGGAAAAGCCCGGAAAAAAGAAATGGCACACTCGTGGCATAGGCCGCGAGCGTGCCCGTCTACTAAGAATTCACTCAGCTTAACGTCGCTGCCGATCCTGCGCTGGAGTTTTCGGTGATCGGCACAGCTGCGTCGGCAATCCAGTGCCACGCCCGCCGTCCGTTGTTGAGCACCACCGCCTGAGCTTCGCCATAGTCGACCAACCGGTTGAGCACCGTGGTCACGGACGCCACCGGATCCTTATGCCGATCCAGCATGGGCGGCATTTTTTTGTGGATCTCATCGCACACGTCGCGCGCGCTCAATGCCCGCCCCGCTTCCATCAGAATCATGCGGCACGCCTTGGTGAAACCCGGCTGACGCCCGTTGCTCTTGCGATCCACCAGTTCGAGCAACTCCTCGCTCAACACCCCATCTCCAAATAGATTGGCCAGCCCACTGATGGTTTGCTTCACCGTGCCTATGCGTCGCATCACATCTGCCCGCTGCTTCAGCAACTGGCGCAGTTCCTCATGCGCCTGGCGTACTACTTCCTGCACGTGGCCATCCCCGTAATTCGCAATGGACTTCGTCCCACCGTTTCCCTTGTGCTCGCTCAGCATAGAACCCCCTTTGACGAACCATGACCAACATCGACGTATCCGGTGCTCCCGAGCAGGCAGGGCTACCCCCACTAACCTGTACGCAAGATTCAGTCCCGGCGTTCCCCGATTTTCTTGCTGCAAACCATCCGATCCGGAAACGTGCCGCGTTTCGCTTTGTTAGACGCCCGAACCGGAATTTGGTTAACCAAAGAATCAGCACCCGGAACTGGCCTGCCTGCCCAATTTCCTCCGCAGCCGAGCTGTTTGGGACCCAACTCGTGTCCAAATTGGTTCATGTCCCAAATCGGACAGGCGATTCCACTCCCCTCCTAACTCGCTCGTCCCAGGGTCAACCTTCCGCCCTTGCGTTCCGATGAAAAGTAATATGGCAGCATCTGCGCCGACGGCTGCAAGCCCCGCGCTCTCCACGGCGCCTCTCACGGTATTGCTGGTGGGAAACCAGGAAGAAGATTTTTTTCTGATCCGCGAGATTCTCACCCGTAACAAAGCCGGGTTCTCAGCGGAACTGGATCACGCCAACTCTCTGGACGAAGCCAAGGTCATGTTGCTGCGCAAGGCTTACGGACTCGTGCTTTTCGACTATGCGATCAAAGATGCCGCCGCCGTCGAGCTTCTCTCGCAGTTTCTCCACGGCGGATCGCCGATCCCCTTCATTCTTTTGACCGAGGACGCCAATGAGAAGTCGGTGGCCGAGATCATCGGAGCCCGCCTCTGGAATTGCATGGAGCGGTCGGACTTGAACGGAGCGAACCTTGTTCGTACGATTCGCTGCGCCCTGGCACTGCATGCCATGCAACGGGAGACTTTGTCGACTCACGATACCCTGCGCAAACTTTCGCTCGCGGTCGAGAAATCCGCGGACACGGTCATGATCGCGGACCGTGAAGGCATCATCCAGTATGTCAATCCCGCATTCGAGACCCTTAGTGGATACCTTCGCGAGGACGTGATCGGCAAGACCCCTCGCATCCTCAAGTCGGGGGAGCACGGTCCTGAGGTGTATCAGGAACTGTGGAAAACCCTGCTCGCGGGCAACGTCTATCGCGGCATTCTGGTAAACCGTAAGAAAAATGGCGACCTGTTTTGCGTGGAACAAAGCATCAGCCCGGTGCTTGATGAGGCGGGAGTCATCACTCACTTTATCTCCAACGGACGGGATCTCTCGGAACGTCTTCGTCTGGAGGCCCATCTGCTACAGGCGCAAAAAATGGATTCGATTGGCCGCCTCGCGGGCGGAGTTGCGCACGATTTCAACAATCTGCTGACCATCATCACCAGTTACTCGGAGCTCGCGCTCGACTCGGCCAATCCCGGAAGCGACATCGAGAACAAGCTGAAGGAGATCCTTTCCGCCGCGCGCCGCGCGACTCAACTAACCCGGCAGTTACTGGCCTTCAGCCGCAAGCAGCCGCAAGCTTTAAGGGTCGTCGATCTCAACCAGGTAATCGCGGAGATCACTCAGCCCTTACGCCGCCTGATCGGGGAGGACATCGAACTGACCTTTGCGCCGGCGGGACAGAACCGGGTTCGCATCGATCCCATCCAAATCGAGCAGATTCTCCTGAACCTGGCCGCCAATGCCCGCGATGCCATGCCGCAAGGCGGGCATCTCACCATCGAAACCTCCGATGCGCATCTCGACGACGCCTATGTTCAGTGCAAACAGGCCGTGGTTTCCACCGGACACTACGCTCTGATTTCCGTGACTGACACCGGCGGCGGCATTTCCCCGGATCACCTGCCGCACATCTTCGAACCGTTCTACACCACCAAGCCCTCCGGCGAAGGCACCGGCCTCGGACTGGCAACGGTTTATGGCATCGTGAAACAAAACCGCGGCTTCATCTGGGCTTACAGCGAGGCGGGCGTGGGCACCGTTTTCAAGATCTACCTGCCCTGCGTGGCCGCCAGCGGCGCTCACATCGAAGTCGCCGCCCCCCTGATCGAACTGCCCTTGGACGGTTCGGAGACCATCTTGCTCGTGGAAGACGAGAATGCGGTGCGACGCGCAGTCTCCGAGTTCTTGAGCCTTCACGGCTACACGGTTCTCGAAGCGAAAGACGGTCTCGATGCCCTTGCCATCGCCAAGGATTACGGATCCACCATCCATCTGGTGATCAGCGACGTGGTGATGCCGAACATGAGTGGAGGGCAACTCGCCAAGGAACTGCGCATCCGCCGCCCAGAGAGCAAGGTCTTGTTTGTCTCGGGATACGCCGGGAAGACTCTGATCGATCACAAGGTCGTAGACCTCGATATTAATCTCCTGCAAAAGCCTTTTTCGCTGAAACAGCTATGCGGAAAAGTCCGCTCCATGTTGGGCCACACCCCTGTGAGCCCGCCCCTGATGAAGTCTCCGCAATAGTCGATTCTCATTCGCAAGCCTTATGCTGCAGTGCGTCGGTATAATTACATGCTTGCTGTAAGGCTGTGACTGCGCCCCACAACTCGATGGGCGCATTGCCGATGCCTGCCCTGCTCATGGCTTCTCACAACTTGTTTCAAGTCTCGGAAGAAGCCTTGGCTGCCGCGCTGCTTCTTATTCTTACCGGTGCGATCGTCTATTCATTTCTATCGATCGTGGCGGCGCAGCGCTATCTCGCAGTTCGTCCACCTGAATTGCGCGGGTTTGAATCCATCAGCATTCTCAAGCCACTAGCCGGCCTTGATCTCGATCTCGAATCGAACCTGCGCACTTTCTTCGAACAGGATTACCCTTCTTTCGAAATTCTGTTTGCAGTGCGGGAGGAGACCGATCCCGCAGTAGAGGTCGTGACCCGTTTGCAGCGTGAGTATCCCAAGATTTCTTCGCGACTGCTGCTCACGGGCGAACCACCGTACCCCAACGCGAAGGTCTACAGCTTGCAGCAAATGCTTCGCGCCGCCGCTAACGACTTGGTTGTGATGAGCGACAGCGACATGCGCGTGACTCCCGCACTGCTGCGCAGCGCGGCCGCCGAGTTTCAGGACCAAAAAATAGGGGTTGCGACCTGCCCTTACCGCGCTGTGCCGGGGCCCAGTTTTTGGTCAGGCCTCGAAGCCCTAGGCATGAACACGGACTTTTGGGCAAGCGCCCTCGTCGCCAGGATGATGGAAGGTATGCGCTTTGCCGTTGGTCCGACGATTGTAGCGCGGCGACGTATTCTGGAATCCATTGGAGGATTCGAACGCCTCAAAGACTATCTGGCCGAAGACTTCGTGATGGGAAAGTTCGCCGCTGAAGCCGGGCATGGCGTCATCCTCTCGTCCTATGTAGTCGAGCATCACATTGGCAGCGCCACATTTCGGCAGAATGTGGCACATCGCCTGCGCTGGGCCCGCAGCACGCGCCGTTCCCGTCCTGCAGGATATGTCGGGCAACTCTTCACCATGCCGCTGCCCTTGGCCATTCTGGCATGTTTGGTGGCGCCGGCGTGGTGGTCGGTTCTGCCGGCTGCGTTTCTGGTTCGCGCCCTGGCAGCGTACATTGTTTCGCGCCGCGTACTGCACACCCGAATCAACTGGCCGCTGTTGCCGGTCGAGGACCTCATGAGTTTCTGCTTCTGGATCGCAGGATTTTTCGGAAACACAATCTCGTGGCGCGGACGTCGCTACCGTCTGTTTTCCGACGGCAGGTTCGAGCTCATCGCGTCGCCTCCGGCGAACAAGTAGATGGCAAGTGGATCGGTGACGGTGTGAGGCGGGCACTCTTGCCCGCCAACTCTATCCACAAGCTAACAGCCTATGAAAACGCACCCTGTTATGAATCCGTCCGGCTGAGCTTGCCGTTTTTCAAAACAAATCGGTCACCCCGCCAAGTCACGCTGTGTCCGGCCAGGCCCGCTACCCACACTCCAACCGCGACCAGATCCCGAAGCGGAAGCAACCAGAGTTGCCCGATGAGTTGCCGGTCACCAAGAACGCGCCTGCCCACCACGATCGCGACCGCAACACGCAAGAGCAAAGTAGTTCCAGCTAAGGCCCAAGCCCATAGCGCGGCGCCAGACGCAGCCATCAGAGTGCACGCCCACAGGAAACCGAACGTGAGCGCCAAACCCAAGTAGCCGCCGACGCGCGAATCGCGCACGCCACGCGACCAGCGCAACTGGTGCGAGAGAAACTGAGACAGGCTGTAGGCCGGAAGATTGGTTTCAACCACTACGTCGGAGAGCCTTACCTCGAGTCCCTGATCGGCAATCCGCCTGCCTAATTCATAGTCGTCTGCAAGATAATCGGCGAACGACTCGAAGCCTCCGATCTTCTCCAGGTCGGCGCTCCGGAACGCCATGGTCGACCCTAATCCAAACTTCAGTCCGCCCTCCAGCTGACGGGCCGCCAGCACTCCCGCGCAAAAATCAGTGCTGATTCCCAGCGACTCGATTTGCGAACCCAGCGTGTGTGCCGCCGCTCCCCGGTAGAGGCACGTCACCATTCCGACCTTCGGATCCGCGAGTGGCGCCATAACGCGACGCAAATAATCGCTCTCCACGCGAATATCGCTGTCGTTGACCAACAGGAGCTGATAACGCGCCTCCGCCAGCATCTGCGCCAGGTTGCTGACTTTTATGTTTGCGCCCAGAATCTGACGGCACACGATTAACCGGATACTCAGTCCAGGAAACTCGCTCTGCAACTTCCGCACGCTCGCCACCGCTGAATCGTTAGGATCGCTAACCCCAAAAATGATTTCGTACTCGGGATAGTCCTGCAGACAGTGACTGCGAAAGCTCTGATAGATTTCCGGATCGGTACCCTTGAGCGGCTTGAGCATGGAAACAGGCGGCAGGATCTGCCCCGATGCAGTGCCGCCGCGCCGTTGTTGCAAAAACGCGTTTGCACTCCACAGGCAAAGAAGATAATAAGCCGAGCTGCAAGCCGCGCCGAAAGCCGCAACCGCCTCGATGAGCCTGAAGATGAAATGATTCATGCGTCCGCGCGGGCCGTTCTATTCGTAGCGCAGCGACTCAATGGGATCGAGGTTCGCGGCCTTCCACGCCGGGTAGATCCCGAAGACCAACCCAACTGCTGCAGCGGAGCTGAAGCCAAACGAGACCCAAAACATCGACATGCGCGCTGGCAGCGAGGGCCAGACCATGGGAATCACCCAGACGACCAGGGCTCCAGCAAGTATGCCGATGATTCCCCCAACGGCCGTCAGCATGATCGCTTCCAGCGTGAACTGCAAAAGGATATCCCGCTTGCGCGCGCCGATCGCTTTGCGCACTCCAATCTCGCGGGTCCTCTCGGTTACGCTGACCAGCATGATATTCATCACGCCCACACCGCCCACGATCAGGGCCACGCTGGAAATCGCAAACATACCGACAAACAAGGCGCCCGTAAGCTGGTTCCATACGTCCGAAATCGAATCGGAGGTCATTACTGCAAAGTTATCCGGCTTATCGAACGCAACTCTCCGCCGGCGCCGCAGCAATTCCCGAATCTCGTCCATCGCCTTTGGCATATCGTCGTGCGATGTGGCCTTGACGCTGATCACATGCTGCTTCATCTCGGGGTGCAGGGTCTTGAAGGTCTTCAACGGCAGGATGACCCTGTTATCGTTCGGGTCCTTCCCGCCGCCGAAGACTGACTTGATCTTCGTCACCGTGCCAATCACCTCGAACAGCCGGCCCTCGATGTTGATCTCTTTGCCGAGCGGATCCTGATCGCCAAACAGTTCGTGCTGCGTCTCGTAGCAGACCACAACCACCCGCGAGTGGTGCTCGTCGTCAAAGTCGCTGAACCAGCGGCCGGTGGCCATCGGCAAGTCGAACACGTTCTTGGCCGATGCCATGTCTCCTTCGAGGATGGTGTTCTTCACTTTCTTGTCCTGATACTTGACCGAGTAGCTGCCGATTCCCAACTCGGGCCGGAAAATTCGTAACCCGGCCGAAACTGCCTTTACGTGGGGTAAGTCGCGCATCGCCAGCGCGTCGTCATAGGTAAGCTCCTTGCGCATGCGCATTTCGTCGGTCATGCGGCCAAAGGTGAAGAAGTCCAGGTGGAATACGAAAATAACATTCGATCCGATGCTGGCGACCAGATCGCGGACATTGTCGTCGAGTCCGCGCCCGATAGAAGAGACCCCGATGACCACCGCTACCCCGATCACAACCCCCAGCACGGTCAGCGACGAGCGTAGCTTATTGCCGCGCAGGGTGTCCGTCGCCATCCGCACAATCTCGCCGAATTCGTTTTTACGCATCATAAGTTCGGCTTCCAGCTCCCGGCGATCGTTGATCGACGATCGTTGACCGAATTTGTTTCCCGGAAGCCGGACGCCCAGAGCCGGAAGCCGGAAATCACATTTCAAACCGCAACGCCACAATCGGATCCAGCCGCGCCGCCTTGCGCGCGGGATAGACTCCGAAAAAAACTCCCACGCTGGCCGCCACCAGCAATCCCGAAGCTACCGCCCACAGCTTGATCGACGAAGGCATCCCGATGGCCAGAGTGACCAGCGTCGCCACGCTGGCACCGCCCAGCACTCCCAATGCTCCTCCGACCAGCGCCAGCACAACCGATTCGATGAGAAACTGCAGCAGCACGTCTTCACGGCGCGCGCCTAGCGCTTTCCGGATGCCGATTTCCCGCGTGCGTTCGGTCACTGACACCAGCATGATATTCATGATCACGATGCCACCGACCACCAGCGAAACACCCGCAATGCCAATGGTCGCCATAAAAAAGGTATTGCTCAGGCCTGACCAGATGCCGAGCAGGCTGGCATTGGTTTCAATTTCGAAACTGTCGTCCTCGCCCGGACGGTCGTGCCGGTGCGCGCGCAAGGCCACGCGAGCCTCGTCCATGGCCTCATTCAGCGGCACGCCGGTGGCCGATGCCTTGCCCCAAATACTGATGCTGTTATTGTGCGACCCGTACTGTTTCAGAAATACAGTAATAGGAATCAGCGCATAGTTGTCGGCGCTCTGGCCCAGGGTCTTGCCTTTTTTCTTTCCGACTCCAATCACCTGGTAGGTCGAGCCGTCGATGCGAATTTCCTGCCCGATCGGATCGGCGCCCGCCATCAGGTGCTCCACAATGTCGGTGCCCACCACGGCCACCGGCGTACGGACGTTCATATCCGTTTCATTGAGCATGCGCCCGGCGGTAAGATCCGTGTCCAGGATCGTCGCCATCGAAGGCGTGATTCCTTGGATCGTGGTATCGCTGATCGATTGTTCGCCGTGCTTCACCTTCCCGCTGCCGCGCAGCACCGCGCCCACCTCTTCACAATCGCGGCAAGCCTCCGCGACGGACTGGTAGTCCTCGAGAATCAGATTCTTCCGTTTCTCGGCCGCCAGAAAGTGATCCACATTGGTCTCAACCGCAGACATCTTCGAGATGATGAACACGTCGGCACCCAGATTGAAAATCTTATGGGCGACGTAGTCATTGATGCCGGAGACGAACGTCACCACGGCAATCACGGCAGCCACGCCAATCACCACCCCCAGCAGCGTCAGTACAGAGCGCAGCTTGTTCGCCCACAGCGACTGCAAAGCAATGCGGATGGCTTCGAGGGTATTCATGAGGCGGACCTCGGACCTCAGCCGTCGGACTTAGAGCTCGGACCTCGGTATTCTGGCCCCGACCAGGGCGAGATCAGTTTATCAGCGAATCCAGAGCCGCTGCCAGAACAGGGACGCCCGGGTCTAGGCCAGGTCCGGAAGCTCCGTGCGGGGCTGACGTCCGAGGGCCGAGGTCCGAAGTCTGCTCTGACATATAATGACTAAGTTGGCAGCTGGACCGGACGGTCGCTTCCCGCGCTTTCGGGCGCTGGGAGAGGAAAGTCCGAACTCCACAGAGCGGTGTGCCGGATAACGTCCGGGAGGCCGGGTTCAAGCCCGGTTGACGGAAAGTGCCACAGAAAACATACCGCCCCGCAGCCGTGGTGAGTCCGTCGCGCGATAAACGTTCCACCGCAACGATTAAGCTCGGCGGATTGACCACGGCGGCGGGGTAAGGGTGAAAAGGTGCGGTAAGAGCGCACCGCCGCGGCAGTAATGTCGCGGGCAGGGCAAACCCCACACGGAGCAAGACCAAATAGGGAGGAAGTTCTCGGCTTGATTCTTTTGAACCAGGCCGCGAACACGTACCGACTCGGTGCGTCAAACCTTCGGGTAGGTCGCTAGAGCCGCGCAGCGATGCACGGCCCAGAGGAATGACCGTCCAGCGGGAGCAATTCCGCGGACAGAATTCGGCTTACAGGTCCGGCTGCCACAAACTTTATGACTATTCAATATCCTGGAAAGCCGCGGTTCTGAGAGTGTGATTTTGAACGCTTCAGGGGATTGCGGGGTCGCCAACGCTACAACCTTGGAGAAGTCAACGTCACCACTGAATTTCCCGGCAATGCGATGCTCGCTGCCTTGGCGCCAAGTCGAAGCTCGCACGTTCGATCCGGACCCGGGTTAGTGACCACTGCCACCAGCGATCCATCTGGATTTTCGAAGGCGCAGTGATGAAGCTGCGTGGTCGAACTCTCCGAATCAATTCGCCGGGCGCCTCTTCGGACAAATCTGGAAAAATGTCCGAGCGCCCAGAACATGCCGCTGTAGGACACTTCCTTCGTCTGTGAGTGAATGATCATCATCCCGCCGACGCCTGAAGGATCGCTGCCAACGTAGGGCCTCCCATGCTCGTCGGTGGCCAGATTCCAGGTCGTAATTGAGCGGCAGCAGTTTCGCAGAATCTCGGTAAACGTCCTTCCCCAATTTGCCCACTCTTTCAAATAGTCCGGCGCTTTGTAGTACGGCCCGCCTTCCGTCCAGTACATTTCAACGTCCGGAAATGCATCCTGCACGCGGTTGATCCACTCGGGCTCGCCGACATAGCCGTGCCAGGCAATCGCATTCGTAAATTTGCGCACATCAGGAGTTTCCAACTCCCCCATCGCACGGCCCCAAAGGTTGTAGTTGTGATCGATAATCCAGATCTTTGTTTTCACTCCGCTCTTTTCGAAAAGCGGTCCAAGATGCATGGTGACAAAATCAGCTTCGTAGTCCTGAGGCCACGCACAGGCTGGCATTTGGCCGTCCTGATCGGTATCTACTTGGTTCTGCACCGTGATCGCCTGCACTGGCACTCCCTCGGCCGCATAGCCACGGAGAAACTTTAAAAAGTAGTTTGCGTAGGCCGGCATGTATGTGTGCCGCATGCACCCGCCCAACATCGATCGATTCGACTTCATCCAGCCCGGCGGGCTCCACGGTGAAGAAAAGAGGAACAGATCGGGGTTCACTCCCCGCGCCTCGCGCAACATCGGCAATACGTATTGACGATCCTTCTCGATTGAAAAGCGCCTCATGTCAGGGTCCATATCACCGTCATCGTAGCTGTAAACCGTGGCTGCCGAATCGGCGGACCCGATGCACGTCCGGCAAACATTCAGGCCCATTTCCGAGGGGTGAAACAGCGTATGAAATAACCCGGCACGCGCCGTTGCTGAAAGCTGAATGAACATGTAGCAGGTAGCGTCGGAGAAAGCCCCACCAAATCCAAGAATCTCCTGATACTTCTTCTCTGGGCTGACAGTGATCGAGTCCCGGGCTACTCCAGTCTTGGCGTCCGTCCAGGAAATCGGCGGGGCCGCGGAGACCCTGCGGCGCTCATCCGTCACCCACACGCTCAGGCTTCCCCGCACCGAATCAGCGCTGGCGAAGGATGCGGGCTGCTTCGCCTCTGACACAGCCGCGGTCGGGCTACTAGCTAGCGATTGCTCGACATGTATCCCCAGGAAGTCACGCCGGGTCTGGTTCGTCACTTTGGCTCCTAGTTTTCATTGCGCGGTGACATGGTTCGGAGGTACGCCAACGGGCGCTGGGATTCAAGTCGATGCCCGGCCGACATTGGAACCAACAAGTGTCACCACCGAATCGCCCGCCAGCGAAAGGTTGGCCACTTTACCGTTGAGTTGAATCTCGCAAGTCCTGGGGTGACCGGGGTTGGCAATTACGATCACCAGGGATCCATCGGGATTTTCGAATGCGCAGTGAAAGAGATCTTTCGCCGGACTTTGGGATTCCACGCGCACCGCTGCCCGCTTTATGAATCGCGCAAAATGCGCCATGGCCCAGAACTGTCCGCTGTGGTAGATCTCCCTGGTTTTTGAGTCGACCGTCAGCAACCCCCCTAACGGGTACGGGCCCACGTTCGGCCGGCCATGATCGTCGGTGGCAAAGCACCAACCCGTAATCGAACGGCAGCCATTTTGCAAAATTGTCGCGAAATTCTGAGCCCACGGCGCCCATTTAAAATAGTCTGGATCGTTATAGTCCGAACTGCCCTCCGTCCAGTACATCTCGATGTTGGGAAACACAGCCTGCACCCGCTGCATCCATTCCGGCTTGCCACTATAGCCGTGCCAGGCCACAGCATTCGTGTATTTCCGCACGCCCGGCGTTTCCAGTTCTGCAACCGCACGGCCCCACAAGTTGTAGTTGTGATCGATAATCCAGATCTTCGTTTTCACTCCGCTGCGCTCGAACTGCGGCCCCAAATGAAGGCGGACAAAATCGGCTTCGTAGTCTTGCGGCCAAAAACACTGCGGCATGAGCCCTTGCTGATCCGCGTCCACCTCATTCTGTACGGTGATGGCCTGTACTGGTATTCCCTCCGCCTCATAGCTTTGCAGGAATTTCACCAAGTAGTTGGCATAGGAGGGCATATACGTATGTCGCATGCACCCGCCCAGCATCGAGCTATTGTCTTTCATCCATCCCGGCGGACTCCACGGAGATGAGAAGAGAAACAATTCGGGATTGACGCGCCGCGCCTGCCGGAGAATCGGGAGGATATAAGCGCGGTCGTGCTCGATCGAAAATCGCTTTAGCTCCGGATCCGGTTCGCCCTCATCGAAGCTGTAGACCGAAGCGGAATGATCGGACGACCCAATACAGGTGCGGCACACGTTCAGCCCCATCGCAGAGGGATGGAATAACCCGTGAAACAACTCTTCGCGCGCCGCCGGCGAGAGCTCATTGAACAGATAGCAGGAGCCATCCGTAAACGCCGCACCAAAGCCGAGCACAGACTGAAACTTCTGCTCAGGCCGCAAGCAGATTGAATCCTGTGCGACCGTGCCACCGCGATCGGTCCATGCGATCGGTGAAGCAGCGGCAAGCCGCCGATCGTCATCTGTGACCCACGCCATCAACTCGCCGATTGGCGAGTCCGCCCCGGCGGGTCGCGGCGCCAAAATCGCTCCGGGAGTGGAGGCAGCGTTCACCATCACGGCCGCTCCCACTCCGGCGGTTTTCAGGAAATCACGCCTTGTCGTGCTTTTTCGCATTCGTCCTCAACCAGAAAAGTGGCTTAAGTGCTATTCTTGCCGTGTAACGCCCACGACACTTCTCGCAGCAAGATGATCTAATGAATCAGAAGCTTCACGGTGTCAATCTCATAAGGACCTGCCCGCAGGACCTTCAATTCTCCCGTTTTAGAGTCCTCCTCCAGCAGGTTGGTCTGTCGAAAATTGTGCTGTTGTCCCAACAATAGTATCGGGCTTTCGGCAGGTTTACCCTCAATCTCAAAAGTTCGCATAACGATCGCGTTCTCTCGGTCGCCCTTCTTCAACGCCGCAAGTACCAGATTGTCGGCGCTGAGCGATGCGAAAGACTTCTCCGCGGGCAAAGGCTTCTCGGAAAGAGCATTCAAGGAACTTACTGGAATCAATGGCGCACTGAATGCCATTCCGGCGCGCCACGATTGTGCGGCCGACCAGCCACCTTTGCCGGAGGTCAACGAGTATTTGAAAACATAAGTACCCGCCGGGGGCCGCGCATCCAGAATTTGCCGTCCATTCTGTATGGTCGTGGCGGGGCTAAAGCGAGTGCCGCGCAGCATATCGGCCCTTATCGCCGAATCACTTACCTCTATCAAATTATGATCGGCGCTCAGCGTGAAGCCCCACTGGTTGGTGCCCACGAATACCCAGTCCTGGATTTGGCGCCATTTTTTCCATATCTCGGGCGCGACTTCGTCGTCGCCACGCGGGCCGGCCCTCGCCATGATGTCGGTGGCCGCAGCCGTCCCAAAAGGAATCCCATTACGCGCTTCCGCATCCCGCTGCACAACAGGAAAGAGCTGTTCGATGTTCATGGATCGGCCGGGTTTCCAATCAATCGTGTTCTCCACATCGATTTTCTTGATCCCTCGGTACAAAGTAACCCGCTGAACGATCGGGATACCCCCAACGTTGCCATCGATGCGCAGAACCGTCCGAACCGGGCCGTTTTCTTCGAGGTCTATCGAGCCGACAAGGTTGATGATGGTCCGCCCACTCGGCAGAATGATGTTTTGATCGTCCCCGCCGCGCTCCTCGACCGCGGAGATCTCGATCCCCTTGCTCACTGCCTGGTTCAGTTCTTTGTCGAATACTTCAATTCGTCCGGTGGCCCGTTCGACCGAGACACGGTAGTAAATATTTTCCAAAACGTCCGAGCCTGCGGCATCGTTTGCCTGTCTCGCGTCCTCGTTAGTGTCTAGCTTCACTTGGCATGCACTCGATGAAGTCTCCGGGCCGCTGGCGGGGACCAGGTAATAGGCCTTATATCCCAACGACGGGACTCCAAGAGCAACGAACACCAACTCCATGGAGCGCGAACTTCCGTCAGTGTAACGCTCCACCTGGAATGGTACGGATGTGCCGTTTTCATCCAGCAACCGCATCCCTTTTTTGTAGTCGTCAATGTCAGGGGTTTCAACTTCACCAAACAGTGTCAGGTGCGCTTCCACAATGTCATCCCTGACCCAACCCATCGAGTTGAACACAATGATGGGAGTGCTTTTCGGAAACGGCCCGTGTACCCGCTCGGCAAGGTTGCGTAGTGAATCACGAAGAATCTGGCCCGCGCCCAATAAGGCTCCTTGCGCGTAGCCTAATTTGCGTTCGTCTCCAATTTTTCCGCCTTGGCCATCGTTATTGTGGTCCAACGATTTCAGGTTATCTTTCCACAACGACTCGAACGCCTTGTCAGGGTAGGCAGCATACCCCAGCGCGTAATTGATCGCCGCAAATTTCTCGGCGCTAAGGAGCGTGTCGGTGGCGGACATCGCGGGCAGCCAGAGTGGAACCAGCGAGGTTGTCAGATTGGCCCACGAAGAAGGAATTTCGCCCGGCAAGTCGGGGACCCCCTTCACCCCGGCTGCAGCACGGAAATACTCTTCGGCGGTAGCCAACTGAAAGTGGACCGGTGAAAAATGTTGATTCAGTACGGCAATATTTTCAATCAACTTTTCGTTCGGTGCAAAAAAGGTCAGTGCCCCATCCCATGTAAATTGGACCGCTGGTTGTAGCCTCGACCTGCTTGAGATCACCCGCGATCGCTTGCAGACGAGCAGCGTCCAGATCGAGGTGCAGGCCCAGGCCCACGCCCCATCCGTACCCATTGATGGTGTTCCACACGAGTACGGCGGACCCCTCGGGAGCCTTCCAATGAAATAACGACAAATCGCGCGGACCCATCCGGGTCATCACCATGTAAGGGACGTCAGCCTTACTCAGGATCTGTGGATACTGGCGCGTGAACCCTGGGATGTCCGCCAGATGCGCAACTTTGGGATCCACTCCAAAGACATCACGCGCGTAACGCTTTCCGTAAACTACATTTCGCACCAGGGCCTCGCCAGGTGTTTGATTCTGATAAATCGCCGCCCACAGGGGCGCAATTTCGATGTGGCCGTCCTTTACCAGCTTCTTGAAATCGTCCAACTCCTTTGTGCCGCGATGACTATCCACAAAATGTGAAACGAAGACTTCCGTCTCCAGAAAATAGCGATACTGTGGGTGCAGCTTAGCCAGTTGAATTGCTTTGCTGATGATGAAGTCGCCGCGGCTGAGGCACTCTTCCTGGGTGCATGCCCAAAAGAGATCGAGGTGCGAGAATGGGACCACGTAGACTTCAGGATGGACATGATTCTCCGGCTGCGCTTTCGCCGCGGCCGGCCACACCCCCGCGCAAAGCATCAACAGACTGAAAACCATTGGTCGCATCTACGCTCCTTCGGGAATCGTTACCCTACCCTGTTGCTGGCGCCCGAACTCTTGCGGCGGTTGAAATCTGCGAGTCTCATTTCGGACTCTCAGTTGCCTTATAGCGGTCGAGCATATCGTGAGCAAACGTATCTGCCATGTCCTGGTGCTGATCTCGTTCAGCGTTCGCTTTGTCGGTCAACTCTGCCTGAAGCGCCGCTGCCTGCTTGAGTCCGAGCGCCTGATAGACACGGCTCAGTCGATAGTGATCTTCCGCCGAATTGGGTCGCAGGCGGACGCAGCTCTCTAGCCAGTGCCGGGCTTGGTCCAAGTTCTCTGCCCATTCGAGGGCCCGCCCCAGCCAGCAAGTGGCTGCCGCGTCGCGGGGAGCCAGGTCAGCCACCATATGCAGACGCCGAATTACGTCTGGGGCGGCAGCTTGATTGCCGGCGAGATAGGCCTTTCGGAAGAGCAATGCGCCGCACCATTGGATGGCGGTCGATTCGGCGCTACTCGAATCAGCCCGGCCACAAATCGCCTCGACTGCCGCTGGAATAGGTCCAGCGGGATTATCAACCTGCGTCGCACCCAGATAGGTAAGCGCCCGTGCCCCTCCGCCGTCGAGTTTATCCGCCCGCAAAAAAGCCGACACGCTTTCGTCGTATTTCTCCATGAAGTAGTCAGTCATTCCCAGGCCGACATAAATTCGAGCGGAAGCCGGAAAAAGCTCGGCCGCCTGCTCAAATACCAAGAGAGCAGGCTGGTAGTCGCCATACTTGAGGAGCTCTGCTCCGAGTGACAAACGATATCGTTCCTCTTCAGGAGCCATGGCGATCGCGCTCTGATGGCTGTGAACCGCAGCCTGACGGTTACCCCTCTGTTCTTCCACGTCGCCGAGGAGATCTTCGACTTCCGCGGAATCTTTCTGTTCACGCAGCAGCGCCAGCGTTGCAAAAGCCGCATCATATTGCCCAGCACCGTACTGTTCGACGGCAAGATTGTAAAGGAGGGGAACTTCGCCTCCGCCTGCAATACGCAATGCCGCTTGAAGTTCCTCCGCGGCTTCTTGGTGTTTGTCGGCGGCAGCGAGGATCTCTGCGGAGCGGACCCTAAGTTGCAGCTTCTGGTCTTCGGGCAGACTCAGTGCGCGAAGGCTTTGCAGCGTAGAAGTGAAGGCAGCGTGGCTGGCTAATTGCGCCCGCAGCAGAACCAGGCCGCTGTCGGGAGCGGCGTGCCTTTCGTATAAAGGGGCGACGTTTCGGAGGCAGGCTTGCCATTCCCCGGCCTCCGCTTCCGCAATCGAAGCTAAGAGTTGCAGTTCCCCGTCTGACGGCATTGCCAGCAAAGCCTTCTCCATGGCGTGGGCTGCACCAGCCGAGTCTCCGAGACCAGAGTGAATCGAGGCCACCAACCGGAAATAGCGAACGCGGGAACTTGCATCTGCGGGCGGCGGGAGCAGGCGTATGTTGGCATCCGCCTCCGCATATTTACGCTCTCTCGCCAAAACGAGAGTTAGCTGTGCACGAGCCTCGGTCAGCTTTGGGTGACGGCCTACGGCGTCGTTCAGCACCTGCTCCGCGGCATCCAAAGATCCTGCGTTGAGATAGAAAACGCCCAGCGCCAGCTCTGCGGAAGGGGCAGAGGGACGGAGTCGCAGCGCTTCGCGGAATTCATGCTCGGCTTTATTATCCTGGCCGTTTCTTGCATAAATTTCTGCGAGGGCCAACCTTGCATCGAGATCCGCGGGGCGGGAGGCGAGGGCGGCTTGCAACAGCTTTGCGGCTTCTTCGGCATGTCCAGAGCGGGCCAACTGGTTGGCTTGCTGCACTACAGACACCTCGCTGTCCTGTCCGGTGAGTGCGGGAAGCGCCGTCGCAGCAGCCAGCACGGCCAGCGCGGTCATAGAAACAATCGGTGAGACGCGTTTTAAGGCTTTCACGGCCAACTGACTCATGCTCGATTTCGGAACAGAATTGATTTTAGCTGCCACCCGGGCCTGCACCGCGTATGCATCGAAAGTCACCGTGAGCCCGCTCGAAGCAGCCACTCCGGCTTGGTGTTCGCGGACATTGTACTCCTTCGTCCCGTAATACGGACTACGTTCCGCATCGTTTTATATTGACGGTCGGAAGAGGATTTTATAGCATGGGCCGGCTTGGTTCCGCACTATTCACCGGGTTCGCCTAAGTCCATTCTGGGCAAGGCATCGGAAAGTGTACGCCGGGCGGACCATTGCATTCTGACGAGAAACCTTACACAGCTCGGAAAGTCGGGGGAAAGAAACGAATGATCAGGAGCAGAATGTCCAGGAGCGGAATGTCCAGGCGAGATTGTTTAGCGCTGCTGGGCGCGGGCGCCGTGGCCTCCTTAGGATCGGCTGTCGGAGAGACCAGCCAAACTGCGGCCAAGACTGCGCCCGAAGCGACGGGTCGACGGCCGGGCACGGTCGCAATACAGAGCGCGCAAGAGGAATTGAAGGAACTGGGCGCTTTGCCGCTTCGCGTCTTTGCCCCAACCCCGGTCCAATTGAGACCTGAGTATGCTGCAGTGGGAAAGTCGGGCGGCGGGGGCTGGCAGATGAACCTGCAGGACGGCTGGGAGTTACTCGAAGCAGACGACTCTCTCCCCCCGGGGCAATATGCTGCCGACGGTGCCTGGATCAAGACCCAGATGCCCCGGCCGGTTCAATACGCGCTGATGGCCGCTGGTGAAGTGCCGAATCTGTGGTACAGGGACAATTTCAAAAAATTGCAGTGGATTCAGCAGCGCGACTGGTATCTGCGGCGGCGCTTCCTGATTCCCGAGGCGTGGCGTGATTCAATCCTCCGTCTGCGATTTGACGGCCTCGACTATCTGGGCATGGTTTGGCTGGACGGCGAATATTTGGGCGGACATGAAGGATTGTTCGGCGGCCCAACCTTTGACATCACTCTGCGAGTTGTCCCTGGGAAAGAGCATGAACTACTCGTAAGATTGGTTCACGAGCCCCACGATTTGCTGCCTAACTATGACAGCTCCAGTGAGAATCGCAATCCGCGCGTGGTGAAACCCGATGCGCAGGACGCAGAAAGCTATCAGTGGGGAAATCGATACCGGTCATTCGGCTTGTATCAACCCATCCGACTCGTAGCTACCGGACAGGCTTATATGGAAGCGCCGTTCGTGCGAACCGACGCCATCGGTCCCGATGCCGCAACCCTGTGGGCCCAGGTCATGTTGACCAACACCGGGACTGCCGCCTTTGACGGCCTGATTGATGCGCAGATCGTCGAGGTGGCGAGCCAGCAAGTCGTCTGGCGCGGCAAGTCGCGTCAAAAGGTTCCGGCGGGCAACTCATTTTGGGAACGTGAGATCGAACTTGACCATCCCAAATTGTGGTGGCCGAATGGACTGGGTGACCAGCCGTTGTACCGGTTGGAGCTGAATCTCACTAGAGACGGCACGCAAATGGATTTTGTGACCAGTCGTTTCGGAGTGCGAACCCTGCAGCTGAGACGGAATCCCTCAAACCCTGACACACCCCGAGCCGTGCCCGCTGATAAGACACTCGAAGATGAAGCTTACATGTACCTCTGGGTGGCCAATGGCAGGCCATTCTATGCCAAGGGCTCATGCTGGATGACAAGTGACGATGTTCTGGCGCTCCCGCCCGAGCGCGAGGAGTGGATGATCCGGGCGGCCAAGCTTAACGGTCAGAATCTGCTTCGTCTGAACGGCGGTACTTCGATCATTGAGACGGAACAGTTCTACAACCTTTGCGACGAATACGGCATGATCGTGTGGCAGGAAGTGCCCTTGAACTGGGCCGACACTCCGGGGACAACGACCCTGGCAGTGTGGCGGGAACAATTGACGCAGAGCGTTCTGCGCATCCGTCAACACCCCTCGATCGGTATCTACGTCGGCGGCAATGAATACGATCCCTTTCAAGATGGAATCGAGGCTTTCCTCGGACTGGTGCGGGAGGTGTTCGCCGGCTACGACGGCAGCCGTCCCTTCCGAATGAATTCGCCTTGCGGCGGCGATTATCACGCGTACGAGCCTCAGGATATCTATACTGCTGACGAAAATTGGTATCACAAGATCTTTGATCGAGGGCACTATTTCATCTCCGAGTGGTCCTTCAGCAGTTTTGCCAACCTATCCCTGCTGAAGCGCGTCATTCCTTCGGCTGAACTCGAGATGAAGCCGGTGGGCTATGACGTCGAAAAGTTCAAACGCACACACCCAACCATTCGAGATCGCAGTGCCGAACTGAACTACACTTTCGTTAAGAGTTGGCAACGGGCCTCTTGGTACGGAGATTTCGGGAAGGCGGATCTCGAGCAGTTGATTGAGTGCAGCCAGATGGCGTATGAACACAACATGGGATGCGTGCTCGAGCACTGGCGCGCTCAGTTCCCGTACACGGGTGGCGAAACGCTTTGGACCTATAATTCCCTCGGGCCGATCGCCAACAGTTGGCACTTGATTGACTGGTGCGGTCAGCCCCAAATACCTTTTTACGCTGCCCAACGCGCCAACGAACCGATCCATGTGATGGCGGATACGGGATTCTTCTCATGGGGACCGGGAGATACATTCCGAGCCTCAGTGTTCGCTCTGAATGACCACGACCATGTGCTTAAGGGCACCCGCATCAGGGCTCGCATTTACGACCGCCAAATGCAGGTTGTGCATGAAGAGGAATGGGAGAGTGACATCCCACCCAACGGATACCCAAGTGAGGGGCGCGAGGTGCATTGGCCAATCCCATCTGACATGCCCGAGGGGTATTTATTTTTTGAGCTGAGCCTGAGCGACGCCCAGGGAGCCAGACTTTCGCGGCGCATGTATTGGTTGCGAATCCTGCAAATGCTCGCCGATCCGGAGGCCCGAAAGCGCTGGCAAGCGGCTCCTGTGGCCGAACCGTTGACTCAGACCGGACCCTGGCTGAAACCCCAAATTGAGGCGCTCGCCACCTCATTGCAAGCAACCATCAAGGTCGAAAGTCAGACACAGAAAGAAGCTGAAGTAAGCGTCACGATTGAAAATCTTGGTAAAATCCCTGCCTACCCGGTGCGCCTGCAGCTTTTGCCCGACGTTTATTCCGCGCTATGGACCGACAACTTTTTTTGGCTGGGAGCGGGCGAAAAGGTAACGCATCGGGGTACAGTTCGCCTGGACATGAACGGACTCGACCCAATCACAAAACCGCCGGTTGCTACCCGGGGAGACCTGCGGATCCGGGTCTCCGCATGGAACGCTCCGGTAATGGAGTTGCGTCTGCGGTGACCGACATGCCGCGCCAGGGTCCCGTTTGCACGTCTCACGATTCGAACTCTTGCGATAGCCGTTTTCGAGGGAGTCAAAATGAAACTCGCTTGTTTCCGTCTTGGGGTATGTCTTCTGATCGCAATGTCGTGTTGGGCGCAAGACATCGAGGGAGCTTGGCAAACCTCAGTGCAAGAGCATGGAAAGCCCTTGCGCTACGTCGTCCATATTTCGAAGGTGAATGGAGCGATGGCCGCGACTCTGGACGTTCCAGAACATTTCCAGTTTGGCAATTCAGTGGATTCCATCTCTTTCGATCGGTCGGTCCTTAGCTTGCGTGCGGGGCAGGCCACTTATGAAGGGTTGCTATCTTCAGACTCGCAATCCATTCAGGGTGACTGGTCGCTCGGCGCCGAGAAGCAAAGTGTGACGTGGAAGCGTGTGACTAGAAGTCCGGCAAACCGCATGGAATCGGTAGCAACGCGGCTGAAGTCCCTGATGTACCTTCCCGAAGAGGAATGGAAGATTCATTCTGGTGACATTCCCCACGGCGAGGCGGTCGATCTGGACGACAGTTCCTGGAAAATCGTGGGGCCGAATAGCACCGGCCCACACGAAGCACTTTGGTATCGGCGTTGGATCGAAATCCCCAAGACACTGCATGGCTATGATCTTACCGGGGTGAAGGTTTGGTTCGATTTTCAGGATGACGCGAACGGGCCGGCAACGCAGATTGTTTATTTCAATGGACGCCGCGTTGCGATGGGCGACGATCTTGAACCCATCGTCCTTTTCGACCCCGCAAAACCAGGCGACAGAATTCTGGTAGCAGTGAAGCTCCTGCAAACCGTGGATCAAAAACACTTCACGGGCGCCAACCTGCGGATCGACTTTTCGAGCAGCCGTCCCAACCCCGCCCGTTTTTTTCAGGAGATGGGGAGCGTCTCGATATTGGAGCCGTACGCAGGACAATCGGCTGCGACATTGCGAGCTGGACTCGCGAAGGCGGCCGATGCAGTCGATTTGGACGCGTTGGCACGAGCCGATCAATCGAGCTTCGATGCGTCGCTCATTCGTGCGCACGCTGTACTCGATCTCCTACAGCCCTACTTACAGCAAACCTCGGTTCGTCTGACCGGGAACTCACACATTGACGCGGCGTGGCTTTGGCCGTGGACGGAAACCGTGGACGTGGTTCGACGAACCTTCGGTACGGCGCTGCAGCTCATGGACGAGTATCCGCAATATACTTACACGCAATCTGCAGCCGCCTACAGTGAATGGATGTTTGAGAAATATCCATCAGTTCACAATCAGATTCTGGATCGCGTCAAGCAAGGCCGATGGGAGATGGTGGGCGGGATGTGGGTGGAACCCGACCTGAACATGCCTGACGGCGAGTCGCTGGTACGGCAGCTTCTGATCGGCAAACGGTTTTTTAAGGATAGATTTGGCACGGATGTGAGCATCGGATGGAATCCCGACTCCTTCGGATATAACTGGCAGTTGCCACAAATTTACAAGAGATCCGGGGTGGATTACTTTGTCACGCAAAAATTGACGTGGAACGACAGCAATCAATTGCCTATGAAACTGTTCTGGTGGCAATCACCGGACGGAAGCCGCGTACTCACGTATTTTCCACACGACTACGTCAACGACATCGATCCCCTGAGAATTGCCTCGGATGTCACCGCGCTCCAGGCTGCGCATCCGGGAGTCCCCGAGTTGATGCATCTCTTCGGCATCGGCGATCACGGAGGCGGCCCGACGCGGGTAATGCTCGACGACGCGAACTACTGGTCCCATCCCGGCGTGATTTTCCCCAAGACGAGCTTTGGCGTTGCCCACGGATTTTTCGCGGATGTCGAGGGCAAAGCCGATACCGCGCACTCGCCAGTATGGAACTACAAGTCTCTGGCAACGGGAAACACGCAGTTACCGGTTGCTGCCGCGGGGAAGTTCACCCTGCCGGTCTGGAACGATGAGTTATATCTGGAATACCATCGCGGCGTGTTTACCACGCAGGCGAATCACAAGCGGAACATGCGCGAAAGCGAAGAACAACTGCTCAATACGGAAAAGTACTCCTCATTGGCATGGCTTTCAGGAGTTCCTTATCCAGGCGCGGAATTAACCGAGGCGTGGAAGAAAGTTCTCTTCAATCAGTTTCACGATCTCGCCGCGGGTTCCGGCATTGCGGACATTTACCGGGACGCACAGCGCGACTACGATTTCGTGCGCTTGCAAACCGAGCACTCGACCTCCCAGGCTCTGCACACGGTGGCAAGCCGGATCGACACAACAGGCCCGGGCGTCCCGGTACTGGTCGTGAATCCCCTCGCCTGGCAGAGAACCGATCTGGTTTCCATCAATGTACAACTGCCGGCGCCAGCGGCAGCTGGGCTGTCGGTTCTGAACTCGCGCGGCGAGCCCCAGCCCTTTCAGGTGTTGTCGAAAAATTCGACTCTGAATTCGTATCAACTGCTAATCGAAGCCAGGGACGTTCCCTCCATGGGCTATCAGGTTCTTCACGTGGTTCCCGGCGCGACCCCGTTGCAAACCGACATACACGTAGATGGATTGACGCTCGAGAATTCCGCGCTGCGCGTTACTGTTGATCCGAAGACAGGGTGTATCTCCAGTCTTTTTGACAAGAAATCCGGGTTCGAGTCCATCGCGCCAAAAGGTTGCGGGAACGAATTGATTGCCTTCAAAGACACTCCAAGGGATTACGATGCCTGGAATATCGACGCTGATTTCGAGCAGCACTTCACAAAACTGAATATGGTCGACTCAGTCGAGCTGATCGAAAAAGGTCCCGTGCGCGCCACCATACGCGTCACGCGGAGTTGGCAAAGTTCCAAGTTTGTTCAAGATATTTCGATCTATGCCGGGCTCAATCGAGTTGATGTTGGGAATGAGATCGACTGGCACGAAACACACGTCTTGCTGAAGGCAGCGTTTCCGCTGGCAGCCTCGAGCAGCGCGGCGACCTACGAGATTCCTTATGGCTCCATCGAGCGGCCGACCACCCGCAACAACCGCTTCGAAATGGCCAAGTTTGAAGTTCCCGCGCTTCGGTGGGCTGATCTCGGGGATGGGAATCACGGCTTCAGCCTGATTAATGAGTCAAAATATGGGTATGACGCTAAGGCTAACGTCCTGCGGATCTCTTTGCTGCGCTCACCCACGTGGCCGGATCCTGATGCCGACCGCGGCCACCACAGTTTCCACTATTCGCTCTACCCTCACAACGGCGATTGGAAACAGGCTCTGAGCGTGCGCCGCGGGTATGAATTCAACTACAAGCTGTCAGCCCTCCAGATTGATCCTCACGACGGATCTCTTCCTGCAGCCCATTCGTTCGTGGACATCAAGCAGGACAACGTTGTGCTTACGGCAATGAAGAAAGCGGAAGACGGCAATGCTCTGTTGTTCCGCTTCTATGAGTGGGCCGGCAAAAGTGGGGAAGTGCAGCTCACCGTTCCTCCGGGAGCGACAGATGCGACCGGCACCAATCTGATGGAAGCGCCCGAAGGCCACACGCTGCCGCTGAATGAAGCTAATCAGATCACTGTGGCGGTCCACCCCTACGAAATTGTGTCTGTCCGAGTGGACTATCCTCCCGCTTCAAAGTAAGGAGTCACTGGTGCGGCTCCTCGATCGTCATAACCCGGTCTGCATCGAGGTTGTGCAGTTCTTGCTTGATTCCGCTGGGCCAGCGAATCTGAATCTGCTTGACGCGCCGGTTTGCTCCCAAGCCGAAGTGCACGCGCGGGTCGCTGGAAGACGCGTACCCAACCGCGGTGGCGACCTGGTTCCATTGCGAATTGCCATCTTCCGTTGTGATGCGGATCTGCGCGCCAATCGCCATGCGATTGCTTTTCCTGCCCACCAGGTTCAGCAGGATCCAATGGTTGTTACTCGCCGAGATGTTACGAAATAGCTTGACCGGACCGCTCAGCACAGAAACCACCATGTCCACGCGCCCATCGTTGTCGAAATCTCCGAACGCTACGCCGCGATGAGCCGCTTCCAACTGAAAATCAGACCCAGCCTTGGAGCTAACGTTTTCGAACTTGCCGTTACCAAGATTCCGGAAAACCGAATTCGGTTCGGCATAGCGCCGGTCCGGATAAACGAGGCTGATGTTGTCCATCACATTCGAACGGGCAACAAACAGGTCCTTCCATCCGTCGTTATCGAGATCGTAGATCCCATTGCCCCATCCAGAACTATTTACAGTGGCCTGAGCCAAACCGCTGTTTACAGTCGCATCCGAGAAATTTCCGCCGCCGCGGTTCAAGTAGAGGGGAAACGTCTCATGCTCGATGGCGGTATGCCAGATGTCGGGCCGCCCATCGTTATTGACATCGCGGAAATCTGACCCCATACCGGAGAGCGCTGTGCCATAGGCGCTATAGGCCACGCCGGCCTCCAGGCCGATCTCTTCGAATTTCTTGCCGCCGATATTATGGAACAGGAAGTTGCGGGTTGTATCGTTGGCCACAAACACATCCAGAAATCCGTCGCCGTCGCAGTCGGCGAAGGAAACGCTCATGCCTTTGCCCATTTTCCCCGCGATTCCAGTCTGCTCGGACACATCGGTGAACGTGCCGTCTCCATTGTTGCGGTAGAGCGTATTGTGCAGCGGAGCATAAAACTTGGGATGGCAGTAGCCACGGACTTGGCTATTGAGGGGGCAAATAGGGTCTTGATTCACTTCCCACTTGCAGTAGTTCACTACGAATAAATCCAGCAGGCCATCGTTGTTGTAGTCGAACCAGCCGGCGCTGACGGACCACATCTTCTTCCCGTCGAGCCGAGCCCCGCTCAGGCCAGCTTTTGCCGTAATGTCGGTGAACGTTCCGTCGCGGTTATTATGAAACAGCTGATTCTCAGTCACGTTCGCGACGAACACATCCGGCCATCCGTCATTGTCGTAGTCGCCTACCGCAACGCCCATCCCGTAGCCGGTTCCGGCAACTCCGGCTTTCTCCGTCACGTCGGTGAAGGTGCCGTCGTGGTTGTTGTGAAACAGGCGGTTCCAATACTGTGGGGATTCTTTCTGCAGCGACGGGATCGCCGCGCCGTTCACCAGATATAGGTCGAGGTAGCCGTCACAGTCATAGTCAAACAATGCGACTCCAGCAACCAGCGTCTCAATCTGGTTCTTGTTCGGGGTCGGACAGTTGGCCGTCACAAAGTGCAGCCCGCTCTTCGCCGCGATCTCCTCAAATCGAATCGGTCCCGAAATTGCGGCCGTTTCAGCAGGTTTCGTCTGGAAGGCCCACACATCCTGCGGCCTCAGAGACAGCAGGCCTGCAGCCGCTGCCGCTTTGCCGAGGAACTGTCTTCTGTCCATAACTGACTACAGGGTAAATCATGGACGTAGTCGCGGTAAGGTCGTCGGAAGCCTGTGCAGTCGGGAGCTTGGAGAAAGCTTGGAGCGGGAACCTGATTTGCCCAGGTTCCCGCTTCCGAAAACTCTAGAACGTATAGCGGAGCGCGAACTGAATCTCACGCTGGTTGTCGGGCAAAGTGCCATTGATTCTTGCGCCACCATTGGCGCCCCCCTGATCGGGATTACGACCGGGCAGGCCGAATTGGGGATGGTTGAAGATATTGAACAGTTCGGCTCGGAATTGCAGCTGCTGCCGCTCGTTGATTTTGAAATTCTTGAATGCCGAGAAATCAAAGTTCACCTGGTCCGGTCCGAGAAGGTCGCCATCTCCAGCAGTGCCAAACTGGTGTGCGGAGACTTGGCCCGAGGCGAGTGGCGGCACGACAAAGGCAGCCGGGTTGTAAAAACATATGAGCGTCCGATGACCTGGGTTATCACAACCGTCTGTCGCTTGCTGGGCGATGTTGAAAGAGAAATCAGTAGGATCGTGGATTTTATTCGGCATAGCGGCGGTACCTGTGTTGGTGGGATCGTAGGAGAGGAAGGCAGTGTAATGCTCCCCGGTCCGCATCGTGGTGATTCCGCCCACTTGCCAGCCGCCTGCCACGGCATCAGCAATGGAGTTCACATTTGCGCCGTAGGCTTTGCCCCTGCCGAATGGCAACTCGTAGGTGTAGCTGACGGTGAGCCGATGGCGGTAGTCTGGGTCGACGTTGCCCCTCTGGGCGTTGGGATCGGTGGCAATCTGAGTATTTCCCGTATGCGCTCCCTGGAAACTGCCAGTGTCATGCGACCACGTGTACGAGGCCAGAAGGGTGAAACCACTGGAGAATCGCTTTTCCAGCTTGGTCTCCAAACCATGAAATAGAACGCTAAAGTTTGGATAATCAATCGGATTGATTACCGACAGGTTGGGCAAAACACTGAAGTAGGGGCGACCCATATTGCCGGTCGGATCGCTGAAGTTGGTATCCAGCGGCTGGGTGGGCTGGTTGAGATTGCTGTCCTCATTGTTCCAGATGCCGGTGGCATGGGTTCCAACATACGCGACATGCAACACCCAGTTCTGCGCCAGTTCGCGCTGGACCGACAGGTTCCATTCCAGAACGCGTGGAGCTTTGCGAACCGGGCCGGTGGTTTTAACCTGGCCCGACGGGTTGGCAGGGTCGCTGGTGGGCAGGGTCGCGGGGAACCCTGAATCAATCATTGTGGCCAGAGTGGGGATGGTCAGCGGGGGAGTGCCTAATTGGTAAAATTGAAGAGCTGGAGGGTTTTCACCGATATCGTTGAACTGATTACCCTCCGGCGCGTAGAACATGCCGAATGCGCCGCTAATTACCGTCTTGCGGTTGTCGAACGGTGACCAGGCAAAACCGACGCGTGGTCCAAAGTCCTTCTTGTCGTAACCCACGCCCGCATTCGATTTTCCGCCAGGCCCAAAGTTAAGGTCGACAACGTTGGTGGCCAGATTAAAATTCCCCACCTTGCCGCCCACGGGAGAGAAAATGTCGTAGCGCAGGCCCAGATTCACTGTCAGCTTGCTGCCCACCCGGATGTCGTCCTGGATAAACCCTCCAAGCTCATAAAAACGGGTATGGTCTTTGTAGGCCAACCCATCCTGCTCTCGATAATTAGGCACTCCTAGCAGGAGATCCGCCAGCCCGTTCCCGGTGCCGTTTGGATCTTTTCCCGTTAGGTCCTGGGTGAACTGTCCGGAGAAGGAGAATTGTCCAAAAGCCGACTGCGATTGGTAGAAGTTGCGCTGGTAACGCCGATAATCCAGTCCCGCCTTGAGCGCATGCTTTCCGCGGATCCAACTCACCGAGTCCGCGATTTGATATGTGTTATCTGCCGACAGCTCAGGGATCCAGTTCGAATTGCCCAGGTTGTTGTATCCGCTGTTAATGTTGATCGCAGCCAGACCGGAAGTTTCTTCGTTGCCGCGATTGGCGTTCGGAATACCCACCTGGTCTGAGATGTTCTGGCCAAAGTCCACGGGCGTGGAGTGCACGGCGTAGCGAATAAAAGCGAAGCGAAGATTGTTGAGCACGCTGTTGCTGAAGGTGTGGGTATAGCCAATGGCGTGATTCTGTTCGCGCATGTTCTGATTGCCGCCACAGCAGCCGCCGGCCAGACCTGGTAACGGCACCGGCGCATACTGAGGATGATCCTCGAGCGAAACGTGGGCAAACAGCTGATCCTTGTCACTGATCTTGTGATCGATGCGAATATCGAATTGGTTGCCGGTCAAGGTCGCAACCGGGTACAGGATAAAGTTGCTGTTGGTGGCGGTGAGGTAGCCTGGCCGGTTGGGCATAGGGAAAAGGTTGACGAGGTTTTGTCCAATCTTGTCAATGCGGCCGGCGGGGATCAGCCCCGGTGTGGCAGGATTTAGAAGTGTCCGGGCGCCGTTGGCCTGGGTCGTGTTGGGATCGTAGAGATTCACTCCGCGATCGGTGAAGTCCCCCCCACGTTCGGCCACCGTAGGAACGGTGGAAATATCGATCGCGGCTTCATGCAGCCGCGAGCCTTGGTAGTCCCCAAAGATGAAGGTCCGGTTCTTGACGATCGGTCCGCCGAAGTAGGCGCCGAACTGGTTGCGGTGCAATCCGGCCTTGGGCCCGTTGGTGGTTGGGTCAAAGTAGTTTCTGGCGTCGAGGGCGTCGTTCCGCATGTATTCGTAGACGCCGCCATGGATTCGGTTGGTTCCCGACTTGAGCGTGGCATTCACTGCGGCACCGCCGCGGCCAAACTCCGCCTTCATGGCATTTTCTTCGATGCTGAATTCTCCGATGGCATCGGGAGACGGATTGACGGAGATGGTGCCGTCGCCAATTCCGTTGTTGTCCACGCCGTCCAGGAGGAAGTTGTTGTCAAAGGCCCATAAACCGTTCACCGCCAACTGGATGCCGGCGCGATTATCATCCGTAGAACCGCTGAGTCCGATACCCGAACTCGATCCGGGGGTGGTTCCTGGCCCCAGCCAGGCAAGTTGCGTGAAGAGACGGCCGTTCAAGGGCAAATCGACAATTCTCTGCTGAGTCTCGACCGTTCCCAGCGATGACGTTTCTGTAGCCAGCAGCGGGGGCACGCCGGTCACTTCCGTCACCTGATTTGCCGTTCCTACCAGAAGTCGCAGATCCACTTGGGCGACCTGGTTGACATTCAACTGAATGCCGGACTGGAGAGTCTTTTGAAAGCCGCTGTTGGTGGCCGCCACGGAGTAGGTGCCGATCTGCAGAAGACGAGCCGTATAACTGCCGTCGCTCGCGGTGGTCAGGGTCACGGACTGATTAGTGCCCAAGTTGGTCACCGTAACCGTCGCACCGGCAACTACGGCGCCGGAGGAGTCTGTGATTGTGCCAGAAATGGTCCCGCGGTCGACCTGCGCCTCGAGGGTGCCAACGGCGATGAATACAGCTACGAAACACGCCACAACGCGAATTGTGTTGCTATGTGCTGTCACAGTTCCTCCACCCGCCGACGATTTCGATCTGGGCATCAAAGCGCTTAGGTGCGCACACCAGTTGTCGAACAAACCGGCTCATCCTAATCAAGTCTCTACGCCAGCGTCAACAAAAAAATAAGGAACTGCATCCGTAATACGGAATTCGGCAAAAAGGTGGGATGCGAATACCCAAAAAAGTGGTGTGCCGGTCTAGCTTAGGCGAGGCTGCCCGTACGGGGACGCCGCATGCACTCCCATCGCACTCGGCGAGAGCATTCGGGACAAAGTGACGGCCGAGTTCCGGATCTCTTCCTGGACCTGGGTAAGTTTGGGCTCCATGCGACTGGCCGGGCCGGAGACGCTGATGCCGGCAATGACGCTACCGGCCTGGTCGAAGATCGGAGCGGCCACACAAATCACACCGGTCAGGTTCTCTTCCATATCGAGGGCGACGGCGCGTTCCCGCACTGACGCCAGGTGCTCAAGCAGATGTTTCTTCTGGGTGATCGTCTTTGGGGTCTTCCGAATAAGGGGATGACGATTGAGGATCGCCTCCACCTCGTTTTCGGGAAGGAATGCGAGCATGGCCTTCCCTAAGGATGTGCAATGAACCGGATTGCGTTCGCCGGGAATGGCGGCGATTCGCAGCGCGCTTGGGCTTTGCAGAACCTCGATGTAGGCGACCAACCCGTCCTCGAGCACTCCCAGATTGATGGTCTCGCCAAAGCGAAGCAGCAGATTCTGCATCACGCTTTTCGCGACTGACTGTAAGCGCCGGAAGTGGATGGCTGGCCCGGTCAGATCGAAGAACTTAGACGCCAGTTGATAATGCGCTTTCAGTTCGTCCTTTTCGATATAGCCCAGTTTTTCGAGGGAATAGAGAATCCGGTGGACGGTCGTTCGGGCAAAGGGGACCGCACCCGCTACTTCAACAAAAGCCACCGACTTCTGTTTACTGCCCCGTTCCACGAAGTACTCCAGGACGGTAAATATCTTTCCTGCGACTTCGATGTAGTTCTTGTCGGCTTGGATACGCGGGACCTTGCCAGATTTCTTCTTGGGCATGTCAACCTCTCTCTTTCGAAGGTGATCAAACTACGAGTTTGGCATGCAGGGCGCTCGCTGACATCCCGTTTCGTAATTCATGCTTCGTCTTCTCCATAAAGAATAATCGATTTCAGCGACCGCCAGCCTGACGCTCCACGGTACGGGCAACAGAGTGAACTGTAACCTAAGGACCTCCAACAGGGTTCCACGAGTTCTCGATCTCTTCGAGGGTCCGTCCCCGCGTTTCGGGCACGATCCGAAGCGAGAAAACAAAAGCAACCACGCAAAGGCCGGCGAACAGCAAGAAACACCCTCTCATGCCGAGATGCTCAACCACCGTGAGGAAGGTGGCTGTCACCAGAAAATCTCCCGCCCAGATCGCCATCGTAGCCAGAGACATCGCTTGAGCTCGCACGGTAGTGGGATAGATCTCGGAGATCAGAAGCCAGAAGATGGGACCCATACCGAGGTCGAAAGCGGCTAAGTAGACGAGAATATCCGCAACTACCAGCCATTTTTTTGGATGCGGGTCGCCCAGAATCAGGGCAAGATGGAGCAGCGCAATGCCCATGCCGCTGAGACTGATCAGAAGCAGGATCCGCCGGCCAACCTTATCCACCAGAAACATCGAGATCACGGTAAAAAGCAAGCCCACAAATCCAATGAGAAACGTAGCGAGAATCGCGTTCCCCGCATTTGAGAAACCTACCATCTGGAAGATGGTAGGGGCATAGTAAACAATGGTATTGACTCCGGTGATTTGTTGAAAAATCGCCAAAACGATGCCCACGATAAGGGGTTTGCGAAACCGGCGCACCAACAGGTCCTTGAACCTTAACTGGTCGATTTCAGTGACGTGGCGCAATTCCTCCAGATCTCGCGCGGCCTTCTCCGGAACTTCGATGCGCGCGAGGACGGTTGCGGCCTGGGAAAACTTTCCGTGTGCCGCCAGCCATCTTGGAGTCTCCGGCAGGAACATCAACCCGACCAGGAGAACGACCGAGGGCACAACGGCGCTCATGAACATCCAGCGCCAGTTGCCCGACGCCGCCAGCAAGTAGTCGACGTAGTAGGCAATCACGACGCCGGTCGAAATCGCCAACTGGTTGAGGGTCACGAGCGCGCCTCGGATACCCTCAGGAGCAAGTTCTGCAATATACAGCGGAACCAGCATGGAACTGATGCCAACGGCCGCCCCCACAAAGAGGCGTGAAATGACGAAGACCCAGGGTCCGGTGGCAAGGCCGGTGGTCAGAGCAAAGATTCCATAGACCAGAGCCGTCATCAGAAGTGTCGGCCGCCTCCCGAACCGATCTCCCAAATATCCGCCCAGCGCCGTTCCCGCGAAGGCGCCGGCCAAAACAATGCTCACAGCAACCTCAGTTTGCACCGAACTCAAGTGAAACTGGTCCCGCACAAACAGAATTGCTCCGGAGATTACGGCGGTGTCATACCCGAATAAGAACCCCCCGATAGCAACGGTAATCGAGGTCAGCACAATGAAACTGCGCCGACTGATCGGCGATGACCTGTTTCCTGTACCCGATGGTTGATCGCTTGAGTCCCGAGGATCGATTTTACTGGCGGCGGCGTTTGACATGCCGAGCAGTATAGTCGGGGCGCAGACACTGTCAACTATTAATCCGGTTTGTCATCCGTACTACGGAGACCGATGAAATGGGTCGAGGAGATCAAGAAATGCACGGATTTCCAATCGGAAAAATGCCCGTCACACTCGCACAGGAGATCGTATCCACAGGGACTTCAAGAGTTTCCAAGGAGGACTAAGGATGCCACCCAAGGCGCAAAGGAGCGACGTTACAAAGATCTGTAATTCCGTATAACGGACGGCTGTTCATATTGACTTATTCAAAACAAGCCCTTATGATCCCGCGATGCCGCTGAGCCGAAGGGAGCGCGAGCCAGGGTCTAAGCAGATAACACGGCGGGGGCGCTCCCGCAGTTCCCTGTTTTTCTTGAGATTCCCTTGGCCCGGCCGAACATGTTCCCGAGTTCTACAGCTTTTCTACGAGCGGCAATTTCGCCTGAATGACTGAAGCGAGGACGTCCGTGACAAAAAGCCGGTTGCGAAAGAGATTGCGCGATGGAGGTTTTGTAAAGGTAGTAGGAATTAACCGCGTCACCGAACCGTGGCTGGCGGAAGTCGCCGGCAAACTCGGTTTTGATGTGATCTGGTTCGACATGGAACATCGCTCCCACGGCTATGAAGTGATCGATCGGATGTCGTTAGCGTGCCGGGCTACGGGCCTTGACCTGATGGTCCGAATCCGCAAAACCGGTTATACCAGCGCCATGCGCGCGCTGGAGTTTGGCGCCAATGGAATCATGGTGCCCCATTGCTGCAGCGTTCAGGAAGCTCAGCAGTGGGTGAATTGGACGCGATTTCCACCGGCGGGAAAACGAGGCTTCGATGGTGCGGGCGCCGACGGAGACTACACTCTTTCGAATCCTCTGGAATACCTCCAGGAGAGGAATGAGGAAACGTTTCTGGCCGTTCAAATTGAAGATCGTGAAGCCGTGGACTGCGTGGAAGAGATCGCTGCAGTGAAAGGGGTTGATTTGTTGTTCGTTGGCCCGGCGGACTTGAGCATCAGCTACGGTGTTCCCTTGCAGCGCCAGCATCCCCTGGTCCAGCGCGCGCTGGACAAAGTAGCGAATGCCGCGGAAAAAGCGGGCAAGTGGTGGGGAACCGTGACCGATACACCAGAACTCGCGCAATTGGAACTCGACCGCGGGGCGCGCATGGTGACTTGCGCGGATGATCATTTCCTTCTTGTCCAGGGATTGCAGAACGCCTATCGGCAATTTGACAAGATCAAGATTGTGGCCAAGGGTTCTCTCACGCAAGACGCAGGAAGATAGAGGCCATGGAGATCCATCCTGGGGCAGACTTGATTGAGTGTGAGATCGGCGGTCGGCCTTTGTATTTACCTCTACTTAGGGAAGGACGCGACTCGCTCCTGCTGGACTGCGGAACGCGCAACCATGCCGCGAAGGATGTGCCCTCATATCTGCGTAGCGTGGGTCTGGGTGCGGAAGACCTGACGTGGCTGCTGATGACCCACCCCGATGGCGATCATTGTGGTGGATCCGCCGAGATCAAGCGACAATACCCCAAGGTTCGGCTGGCTTGTGGAGACGCCGACCGAGCGATGATCGAATCGCCGGATTATTTGTTTACTTTCCGTTACGATGCCTACCGGCAAAACCACGGGATATACTTTGATTCGAAAACTGCGCAAGAAATCAGGGATTGCTCCACGAAACCGCAAGCCGTGACTTTCGGTTTTGTCGGTGGCGAAATGATGCGCCTCGATGGAGACCGGCTTCTCGAAATTTGGCATCTACCCGGCCACAGTCATGGACATTTGGGCGTATATGACCGAAATAACCGCGTACTGTATTACGGCGATGCGATTCAAGGAGCAGGATACCGATCCCTTCGTGGAGGCTGGTCATTGTGTCCGACGTATCTGTACGTGGATGCATACCTGCAGACGATTCGCACCATCGAGAACTCCGATGCGCAGATCATAGTTGGCTGCCACTGGCCGGTGCTGCGAGGCAAACAGGCGATTCGGCAGTTTTGCGCCGAGTCGCGGAACTTTGTAGATCATGCGGATCGGTCAATCACCAACTATCTCCGCGATCACCCTTCCGGTGTGACACTGCGGGAGTTATGCGAGAACTTGTCCGCACAACTGGGGGAATGGCCGCAAGAGGTGAGTCTCGAATTGGCCAATGCGTTCTCGGGACATCTTGACCGGGGCGTGGCAACCGGCCGGTTCGAAGTCGATTGCTCCTCTTGTCCATTTGTCTACCGCATTCGTGAGATAGGCTAAACGAGGTCTGCTGAGCTGAAACGCAGGGACCATTTGGTAAGGAAAAAAGAAATCGAACTCGAGTCAAAAACCGCCAGCAATGGACGGCGCGCCGTGGTTACAGGTGCGGCCAATGGCTTGGGGCTTGCGATCGCACGCCGACTCAGTGCCGGTGGGGCTCATGTCTTGCTGGTGGACAGTGATAAGACTGTCCTATCACGAATCGGTGAGACGGAATTTCCTCCGAAAAGAGCCTTCGCCGTCGTAAAGGATCTTTCTGAGCCGGACGCCGCCCCCTTTGTGTTCGACCAGGTAGCCAAGACCCTGGGCATCGCCGATACTCTGATCAACAACGCGGCCTGGAGCTTTCACAAGCCGATGCTGGAAGTCACGGTGGCGGAGTTTGACCGTGTAGTGGGCGTGAACCAGCGAGCTCCCTTCTTCCTTGCCCAGGAATTCCTGCGGCAGATCTCTCGATCGGATGTGCGTCCGCGGGATCCGGCCATTGTCAATATTGCTTCGGTAAACGCGCTCGCCGGAAATCCTAACCTTGCTCCCTACGCGGGCACGAAAGGGGCATTAGTGGCCATGACGCGAGCAATGGCCGTGGAGATGCGAGAATTCAATGTTCGGGTAAATGCCATCAGCCCCGCGGCTGTTGAGACCTTTGTTACCAAGAATCTGATTGCTTCGGGCGTGATCGATCCTCCAAAGTTGCTCGCAAATTATCTTGTGAAACGATTCGCCAGCTGCGAAGAAATAGCCGAGTTGGTTGCTTACTTGTGCAGCGAAGCGGCAACTTATGTAACTGGCGCGAACTGGGTAATTGATGGCGGATACTTAGCGCAATAGCTTTCAGGCGACGCCCAGAGCTCCGCACACCAACCTCATTGCAGAAGGAAAAGGATCAGGCAGGTCTAAATGAAGGTCACAAAAGTTGAGGCATTTCTTGTCGGCGCCGGGTGGCGAAATTTTACTTTCGTCAAGATTCAAACGGACTCGGGGCTGGTTGGCTGGGGCGAAGGAACTCTGGGATGGAAGGAGACCTCCGTTCGCGAATTGATTCTCGATTTCGGCAGGCGCTACGTTGTTGGTCAAAATCCATTCGATATCGAAGACCTTTGGTTTCGCCTTTATCAAATTGAGCACAATACCGGGCCGGTTATGTTTTCCGCAATGGCGGGTATCGAAATGGCTCTCTGGGACATTGTCGGAAAGGCCTGCGGCCAGCCCGTGTTCAATCTTGTGGGAGGAAAAGTCAGAAGCAAGGTCAAAGCCTACGCCAACGGCTGGTACAGCGATATTCAGGACCTGAAGTATCTAGCAGACAGGGCAAGCGACGTTGTCGGTCGTGGCTACAAGGCTCTGAAGTTTGATCCTTTTGGCGAGGGCGGGCGTGAAATCTCGCGGGCCGATTTGAATCAGGCCTGCCGGACCGTCGAAGCGGTTCGAAAGGTAATCGGCGATCAGATCGACATTCTCCTGGAGTTTCACGGAAGGTTTAGCCCGATCATGGCGCTGGAGGCAATCCGCGCCATGATTCCCTACAATCCTGCCTGGTGCGAAGAACCAATCCCAGCGCACAACAATGAGTCTATGGCACAGGTGGTCGCCGGGTCTGCTCTTCGTGTTGCCACCGGAGAGCACATCTACAGCCGGTTCGGATTCGTCGATCTTTTGCAGCGTAAAGCGGCGCACGTCATTCAGCCCGACATTACTTATTCCGGCGGTTTTCTGGAGACCAAGAAAATTGCGGCATTGGCAGAGGCTCACTATGTCAGCGTGGCCCCACACAACTGCGACGGACCATTAAAGACCGTGGCAAGCATTCATCTCGCGGCCAACATACCGAACTTTCTGATTCTGGAAACATTTCAGGACTATGACGTTCCCTGGCGGGAGGAACTGACATCAGGAACTCCGCGCGTGAAGCATGGCTACTACGACGCGCCCACCGCGCCCGGGTGGGGCATTGAAGTCGATGAATCCGTGATTGCCGCTCACCCGGAAGATCCCGATGCGAAATTAAATATGTTCTCAGCGGAATGGGAACACCGAATGTGTCGATGAGTCCCTTCTGGCTGGAATTCACCCCAATGGCAAGTGGAGCGCGCTGATGACCATGTTGGGAAGCCGAATCCCTCGCACACTGCTCGCTGTGGCAGTTCTAGCGGTTGCCGTGAAGGCACAAGAAAAGATGAGCGGAAACCTGGCTCTCACCGCCCGCGCGGTTGCGTCCAGCAATTCCGAGGACACAAAGGCAGAGAACCTCACTGATGGCGATATCGCACACACGCAATGGAATCCTAAAGACGGAACCAATCCCGCCGACACATGGGTCGAACTGACCTGGCCAAGCGCGGTGCAATTCGAAGAAATAGTCATCCGGCAGGACGGAGACCCGAAGCTCTGGCACGTAAATTTGGAAACCCGCGATGACAGCGGCAAGTGGCGACTGGTGCAATCTATCGGCGATTCGCAGCACCTGCTGCCTCGACTCATTCTGGCCCAGTTCGGTGCGCAGAATTCAAGCGGTCTGCGCCTCTCCAGCTTCGCCGGCGCCGTCAGCCTGAATGAAATTGAGGTGTACAACAGAACCGACCCCCCTGTGATCGTCGTCGCTGCCGATCTTTTAAATCACATCTTCGGCATCGTCACCGACGGATTCGGTTCGGTCCCATTCGCGAAAGTCGCTGTACAACTACACGGCACCGCCGGTGGAAAGCTATGGCAAGCCGCGGCGCAAACCGATGAGAGCGGCATATTCCAAGTCGAGATGCCGGTGGGTTTGGGCGATGTAACTGTCACAGCGCAACTGCCCAACGGATCTTCAATCAGAACAAATGTGCAGGCCGGCGATCTTGCTCCAGGACTCAGCCTGCCCGACGACACAACGCCGCAACTGAATCTTGACGGTGTGTGGCGCTTCAAGCCAGATCCGGAGCCTGACTTCTTCCAGACAAACTTCTCGGACTGGGACTGGAAGGACATTACGGTCCCGTCACACTGGATGATGCAGGGCTTCGACAGTAGGACGGGAACGGGCGGATATCGCCTTCATCTGCAAATCCCGGCTGCGTTTCATGGCCGCCGTATCAAGCTGATTTTCGACGGGGTCTACAGTGGAGCGGAAGTTTGGCTCAATGGCAAACGAGTCGGCTCCCACGAGGGAAGCTTTTCTCCTTTTGAGCTCGACGTCACGGATGCCGCACACACCGGTGCGGACAACCTCCTGGCCGTACTGGTCCGTGAAGATACGCTGTCTTCCCACCTGGACGACATGAGTCACTACGCAAATTTTCCCCTCGCGGGAATCTTCCACCCAGTGCGCATGCTCAGCGTTCCGGAAACTCATGTCCGGCGTTTTCATGTGCAAACGGTGTTCGATGCAAGCTACAAAGATGCCGTCCTGACTCTGGATCTTTCGCTCGAAAATGAATCTAGCCGCGAAGTGAACGGCGCCACCCTGGCTTTTCGTTTGACGGATCCGGAAGGCCATGCGGTCGTGCTCGCCAACCATGATATCGACATCAAGTTAGCGCCTTGGGCGCGACTGGAACAGCGCGTGGAATTTCACCTGGCCAATCCCAGGCATTGGGAGGCTGAGCATCCCCTGCTTTACAACCTCAGCGCCAAGCTGTCCGGAGGCGGGGCGGCGAGTGAAGTTGTTTCCCGGCGAGTCGGTTTTCGCCAGATCGAAATCCGGGGAACCCAATTTCTGATCAACGGCGTTCCGGCAAAGCTGCGCGGAACCGGCTATTTTGAATCCGATCCTTTGACGGGGCGCTCGGTCGCGCCGGATCGCATTCGCCGCGATCTGCTGACCATGAAGGAAGCCAATCTCGACGCCTTCCGCACGGAAGTCATTCTTCCCGTCGAAGATGCCTACGACGACGCCGATGAGTTAGGTTTCTACGTAGAAGCGGAAAGCCCGTTCTGCTGGGTAGACGAAAGCTCTGACCTCCGCTATTTGCCAACCTTCGTGCAACGCACCGCCGAGATCCTCGATCGCGACCGCTCTCATCCCAGTGTCATTATTTGGTCTGTAGGCAACGAAAGCACATGGGGCCCCGATTTTGAGGCCGCCCACCAGTTCGTAAAACAGCACGACCTCACGCGCCCGGCGAGCGCCGGCCAAAGCGCGACTCTCGAACTCGATACCATGCACAACCCAATTTCACTGGCGCGCATGAAGGAACGCGAAGACGTAAAAGTACCCATCCTCTGGGACGAGAGTTTTTGTATTTTCCAGGGCGACCTCTGGGGTGACACACGGGAAATGTGGCTCGACCCCGGCGACCGGGATTACTACATCGCACCTCTCATTGATATATGGGACGCTGTACAAACCAGCAAGAATGTTCAGGGAAGCATGATCTGGGCTTGGGTGGACGACATATTCCTGGTACCCGGCCGCGACTCCGAGTATGGGCGCGGCGGAATCGGCAATCCCGAACATGCTCTGGACGGCATTTATCACATGCCGGGACGGGGCATCGTCGGCGACGCGCCGTGGGGCATCGTGGATGGTTGGCGCCGCAAGAAGCCGGAGTTCTGGCACATCAAGATGCTCATGTCTCCAGTGCATCTGCAGGAGCGTGATTTGCCCGCGTGGAAGCCCGGCGGCGCTGCGACTGTCACGGTGGACAACCGCTACGAATTTACCAACCTCTCCGAATTAACTTTGGAATGGTCGGTCGGCGCGCAGCGTGGAACGCTGCATCCTGACATCGCCCCTCGTGCTACCGGCAAGGTCTCCATCCCCGTCGGACCGCAAACCAAACCTGGAGACCCCTTGTCGCTCCGCTTCCTCAGTCAGGGACAACTGGTGATTCCTTATCGGATGCAACTGGGCGTCTCGTCCGTCGCGAACTCAGAGCGCTCCGCGAAGCCCGGTCCACTTCGCTATATACATGAGGGGTTTTGGCTCGGCGGCCCCATGGAGCGCTTCGTTGGAGATCACTTCGAGATTGCTTTCGATGGCGCAAACGGGCGTATTCGACGCGCGCTCGTTGACCGCCATTCTGTGTTGTATGGAACGCCCAAGCTTCACCTCTTGCCGATCGAAGCCACCCTCGCCGAATTTCCCATCTTTGAGACTTGGCGGCTCACCAGGCCGCTGGAGATTCACCCGGCAGGCGGCGACTATGAAGTAATCGAAACCGGCACCTATCGTGATTTCGCCGGGGAACTAAGGTTTCGCCTTACCCCCGAAGGCGGCCTCCTGGTGAACTATGATTTCACTTACACAGGAACGGATACGCGTGCACGAGAGGTCGGCCTTCAGTTTGGCGTTCCGCTGTGGTGTGACAAACTGCAATGGCGACGGCGCGGCGAATGGACTGTTTATCCGGACGATCACATCGGGCGTAATGACGGCATCGCCATGGCGCACGCTCCGGAGCCGCAAACCGTTCCACCGACTCGGCCATTCGCACTCGACGACACGCCCATCGGCACCAATGATTTCCGCAGCAGCAAGCGAAATTTTGTTTTTGCCTCGCTTACCGACAAAGAGGGCTATGGCGTGGGCATCGAGGCCATTGGCTCACAGCATCTGCGCGCGTCCGTAGGTACCGATTTGATCGAAGTGAATGTGAATGACTGGTTTGGCGGCGTCGCCGCGACCTCGTGGGGAGAATGGTGGCAGAACTACGGCCAGGGACGCGATGTCCGTCCAGATGATCCCAACGAAGGCGTCGCTCACAACAAACTGAGTGGAGGCTTGCAACTGTACCTGCTAAGCCCCCGGAATTCGGCAGCGTGGCTAAAAAGAATGCTGGCCGTCTCAACGCTGGAGGAAGCGAAATAACACACCGGCGCTGATTGACTCCATCGCCCCAAGAGCTGCCTTATCGTTTTGAATTCGTCGCTTCAAGTTTTAGCTCAAGCTCCGTCACGCTGAAAGGCACAACCGAGAATGGAAACTCACTCCCCTTCACGCTCGTCGCTTCAGTAAACGTTGTAATACGCTCGGGGTCGTTCCGCGAGTTCATGGCTTCAGAGTCGAGTGCGTTTTCACGATCCTTCAAGACTGTGATTGTTCCTCCTGCCGCCGATGATGAAAAACCATCCAGATGGAATCGCACTGTCTCGATCGCGCTGGTTGAGTTGACCGCGAATATGCGTAACAGCTTTCCGTCGGAACTCAGAGTGGCGCTCAGATCGGGCTCTTCAAGCTCCCAGGAATTCTTTGAAGGCCGCTCAACTTCCAGGGGATAGCTCCCTGCTGCCCGCTGATAAAGCTTCTGCGAATAATAAGTGGGAGTGAGATAAATCCAGCCGGGCCCTGGCTGGATTACTCCGGAGCCGAAGCTGTCTGAAAGGTTCGACCGCGCCGCAATCTCGACCAAATCAGCATACCGGTGCATCAGGTTCTGATACCGCGAGGCGCTGAGCGCGTTGCCTAAAGTAAGTAACATGCCCCGAGTCAATCCCATTTCTCCGGCCGTCGTATTCCACTCCGTGATCGCGGCTCGCACATCTTTTCCGCCAGCGTGCTCCGCGATCTGATTCTTGAGAAATTCAAAGCTCGCCTTTTCCGTCGGCAGGTCCCCTATTTCGTAGTGATGGGGACAAAGGTAGTCGAGAAGGTCTCCGCCGTCGCTGAGCGTTTCATCGGACGGAAATGCTGACAGAACCTTGATGCCAGGGTCGACTTCGCGCATCGCTTTCGCAAAAGCCCGCACCGAGGCATCGTATTCCGAACCTCGAACTTCGTTTCCAATCTGCCAGTATTTGACGCCATACGGTTCGGGATGGCCATTCTGCGCCCGGATCCTGCCCCAGTGAGTCTGAACGCCACCGTTCATGTACTCGACTTCGGCCGCGGCATCTCTGGGTTTCTTGCCACTCCATCGCACACAGATGAGCGGCTCCGCTCCCACGTATCGGGCCAGTTGCACGAACTCTTCGATCCCGACAAAATTCGGCTCCAGTCCTCCCCATGGCCCCGTGACATAGGGAACGCGCGCATCCCACGGCCCGATGGATTTGTCCCACTCGTAGCGTTCAATCATGCTTCCACCGAAACGGATGACGCCGGGATTCAGCGCTTTCAGGGCGTGTGTTACGTCCGGTCTCCACAGGCCGAGGACGGCATCGTCACCGATGAGGTAAATGCGGTCGAGATTCAATGTTCCGGGGCCCTCAAACTCGATTGTCAAGGTGGCATCGATCATCTTGCGATTGGCGCGCAGCACGACATCGGCGCTTTGCCAATTCTCTTCGGCGCGGCCGATTAGCGCCGGGCCGGCGATCAAACCGCCCCCACCCCGCAACGAAGCCCATACGCGAGGATGTCCCAATCCCTTCATATGCAAGTGGAGCCGGTATCCGACATTTTCCTCTAGATAGAAGCCGTCCTGCGATATTCCAGCTCGCGCCTGCGCCACAGGAAGAGAAATCTTTTCCGATCGTTTTCCGTTGTACGGGTCCTCGCTGTCCAGCCAATAGGTTGCTTCATGCACCGCGCCGTCGGGATACCAGGGCCGATGAGGCCAGTCCATATCTTTTTTGTAGCTGGGATTGCACGGCGTCTCCTCTTCAAAACTATCGCCCTCAACCTGCTGGGCAAGCATCGAAGGAATCATGTGACAGAGAGGTTCAATGAACTGCCCTCCCTGCTTCACGTCAATGGGCCGCCGGCTAATTTTGGCATTCTTGATATGCACATCCACGCTCTGTGTGACAGCCAGCGGTTCCAGGCGAACGTCATCGAACCACAACTGTCCCGCGTAATCAGCGAGCAGAGCGATGCGGACGCGGCCCGGCGAGGGCACGCGGAAATTTACCTCTTCTTGCTGCCATGAAAACGTTCCTTTCGGTGACGACGCTCTGCCTTGATTACCGGCGGGCGTTTCAATCTCCAGGGCGCCGGTTTGAGCGGCCCCGGGCTTCGCATCCAGGGCCTGGCCTTTGATCCATACGCTGGCTCTCCACGTGGATCCGGCCGGTAAGAACAGTTCTTGGCTGACGTGAACATCCGACGGCTGCTTGCTCTCCACCTGCAGAGACCGCCTTCCTTCTTTCACTTGGAGATCATCAAGCGTCACCAGAACCGCGTTCGCTTCCGCTCCGCTTGAGACCTCCCATCCCGGGACCTGACCCGCCAGCGCGGTGGCCGACTCAAAACCAGGATTCTGCAAGCGCGGAGCGTTCTGCGCATCGGAAATACTCACTGCCAGTAATACAAATAGCCAAAAAAGCATGCGTCCTGCCCTCGACTGGTTGATGTGCGCTTCTGGCACAGCGAAAGTATCTTCGCACGTGCGCTCGATAGTACCTTACTAGCGGCTCACGGCTGAGTCTCGGCTGATTTTGACTTTATTTGGTTCTCAGCTTTGCGCTCGAAACTTGACTGCAAGACCAGAAGACTTCAGAGTTGTTGTCTCATGCCAGGGAAATTGCGGTGCCGAGTGCGGTGCGTTCCCCGCCGCAGTTCATCCTCTCTCTTGGCGGTCGGCATTCTGGTCGTCCTCAGCGTGCCGGCTGTGGCACAAGATCATTCTTCTTCTCGTCGGGTGTCCGTCGCTGAAACCGGCAGTCAAGTGACTCTGTCGAATGATTACCTGGAACTGGTTTTTGACCGCGCGCGTCACAAAATCCTGCGCCTTGCAGCAGACCACAGTGGGACTCATAGGTTTGCGAAGAATCTGCTCGCATCCGACGGAATCAACTTCGACGATGGAGATACGGCTGACGAAGGTGTGACCCATATTGAATTCGCCGAACGCACACCAGCCAACGTAACGCTCCGCCTGACCTGGACGTCAAAACGTTCACAATTCGAAGGCCCGATTGAACTAATACTCTCCTTGGGTGCGGTGGATCGTGATGTCCATGTCCGGGCCGTATTCCCGGCTTCGCATGGAAGCGCCGCCGCGCGTGGTGTTCGCGTGGCACTTCGGCAATGGTTCCTGCTCGGGTTGTTTGATCGGGGTGCGGTGCAGTATATCGCCGGACAGCGTCAGTTTTTCGCCGCGCACGACCCGTTGCGTCTCTTTTACACGGTCGATCGTGAAAATGGTTCGATTGCCATTGAACCGAGCGATGAGAGTGACCTCGCCGAAACCGTCCTTCTTTCGGGAGACGGACCCTCCGCATCCGGTATCGAATTGCGGCCGCATGTGTCCCGCCTGCCTGCAGACACCTGGACCGCCTCTTCCGATGCAGCGGCTCCAGCATCCGACGCAGCCCCAAGAAGGACGATTGATTTCAACATCTACGCGAACGATCTCCCATTCCCCGCGCATCGCGCCGAAAACATGATCGAGGGCGATGCGGCGGCGCGACGTGACTCCGCCGCGTACTTCACCGCAGTTTACGGAAGCGCCGCGGGTGTACTGGGCTCCTATACGGAGCCAGGCAGCGCATACCCTACATTGGCCTTTCCCGATCGCCCCTACGGGGACGCTTTCGACTTTTTCGATCCCGACGCGTGGTCGACAGTCACCGCACTGAGTTACTCCGGCGATCCACTCCTGCAGAAAGAAGCGCGCAGAATACTGGAGCGGAGCGAGGCCGCTCTACGGCCGGACGGGCAGATGCCGCATCACTTTGAAGGCGGAAAACCAACCTATGTTTCCATCGCTAAATCCAGCCAGACCGGGCCAAATATCTTCTGGGTGATCGCAGCCTCGGAGTATGCCGCCGGCACGGGCAACGAAGCTTGGTTGCGCAACCACTATGGCCATTTACGGCTGGCAACGGATTGGGTGCTGGCAAAATATGATCCGGCACACAAGCTGCTGCGCGCAGACGGTCCGCTCTTTATTGACGTCTTTCGTCGCAGCGGATACGCGCTCGATACCAATGTCGCCGCACTCTATCTTTTAGAGCGTATGACGGAAGTCGCCGAGTTCTGCGGCGACCCGGAAAGTGCTGAACGATATCGCAGCCTGCGGCGCGACTTGTTGCAAGGCATTCAGAACGAACTCTGGGACGGCAAGGACCACTTCATCACACAAAAGAATCTCGACGGCAGCCTGCGCGACTTGGTGGACTACGACAGCAACTTCGCTGCGCTGGCTTTCGGCGTACTCGATTCCGCGAACGCGGCAAAGTTGCTCCATCGACTGGACGCCGGGCCTCATACACATCCTGGTGGGCGCGGCACCTGGGTCTCGGAGCGTCGCTACGAAAAGGATGACTGCTATGGTGGGAACGATGGTGACTCCGACACCGCCATGGCTCGCATCTGGTGGCTCGACATGGCTGCCCGCGTACGCATGGCCGACCGCTCCACGTTCGATGCCCTGCTCGAAACTCTGGAGTCAGACTTGCTGCGCGAGGTTTGGATGCCGGAAAGATACGACGATACCGGTCAACCCGCGCACAATAATTACTACCACGAGTATCCCGACGTCATAACGATGGTGTTGCGCGAGCTGCGCTTTGGTGTGCACGTCGGCATGCGGGAAGTAACCATCGATCCGTTTGGGAGGGCCAACTTTACCCTTCGGCTCGGCGATCTTCGAGTGACATATTCCTCGGCTGCCCTCTCCGTCATGGTTCCTGGTGCGAGCGATCGTTCTCTCACTATTCGCGGCCTGCGTGCGCATACGCATTATGAGGTGTCCGATGGCAGACGAGTTGTGACCGATGCCGAGGGGACGCTGCGCTGCCGGATTCGTGCCGGAAAACTCATCCAAATCCGGCCTGCCCGCCATTGACATCGGGCCGCTTAGAGGTGACTCCGTCGACTATGTATTGGAACGCTAGTCTGCAGCAATCAGCGTAGCCTGTCCTGCAAATCGTGGTGGAAGTCGCGATTGACATTGGAACCGGCATTTGACATATTGTCAAAGCGGTTAGCAAGTATGATCTCTTTCCTCGAAACCAGTCTCAGTAGCGCCAGTAAAAGAATGGGAGTGGAGCACCAATGAGCGAAACCGATTCCCTCGTTCACTCCGAGAATCTGCGCTCCGGACAGGCCGGCGAACTCCTGCACCTGCCCCGCCAAAAGGCCAACTGGGAATGGATGAGTTTCTTCGTTCGGCGGCTTGGACAAGGTGAGGTCTATCGCGCATCCACCGACGGCGAGGAAGCGGCCTTCGTGCTGCTCGGCGGAAATTCTCGGGTGGATTGGGGACAGGGCGCGCAGCAGATCGGCAAAAGGAAGAACGTTTTCGACGGCTATCCTTATGCGCTCTATCTGCCGACCGGAAATAGCGTGACTTTTACGGCAGAGACGATTTGCGAGATTGCCGAATGCCGCGTCCCGTCGCGGGCGCAACTGCAGCCGAGGTTAATCACCCCTAACGATGTCGTGAGCAGTCTGCGCGGGGGAGGCAATGCCTCGCGCCAGATTGTCGACGTCATGACTCCCGCCTTTCCAGCCGATAAGCTGATAGTAGTCGAGGTCTACACTCCGGGCGGTAACTGGTCCAGCTACCCCCCGCACAAACACGATGTACACAATCCGCCCACAGAGGTCGATTTAGACGAAATTTACTATTATCGGATGCACCAGCCGAATGCATTTGCGTTCCAGCATCTCTATGCCGGCCAAAATGCCTCCGATCGAACGCTGAAGACTCGCGACGGGGACGCTGTTCTTGTGCGAAGCGGCTATCACCCGGTCGTCGCCGGACCCGGATATGATGTCTACTATCTGAATTTTCTCGCTGGATCTTCCCGCGCCATGATGGTTACGGAAGATCCGCAGCACGTATGGTTGCGGTCCACTTGGAAGGAAACAGATCCTCGCCTGCCGCTGGTATAAAGACGGTTGACTCCACGGAACGGACAATCGCATCTGAAATCGTTCGATGAGACAGACTGAGACAGGGAATTAAGAGTCGGTTCCATCGATGATGGGCCGGGGGCCAAGATGCAAGCAACAGCCGGGACGGTACCAGCGGCGAAACCCAAACTAAAGAGAGTCCTCGGTCTCTGGGATCTCGTTTACTACGGCGTGATTTTGACCTCTCCGATCGCCGTGGTTCCCATGTTTGGCGAGGCGCAAGTCCTTTCCCACGGCCACGCCGTCATCACTCTTCTGGCTGCAATGGTAGCGATGACCGCAACCGCTGTGAGCTTTGGCAGAATGGCCACCGTCTATCCGTCGGCTGGTTCGGTGTACACCTACGTCAGTCGCGGCTTCAATCCTACTTTTGGCTTCGTGGTGGGCTGGGCGATGTTCCTCGAGTACCTCTTTCAGCCGCTGCAAAACAGTCTTTACGCAGCGCTCACGATTCAGAGACTGCTTCCGCACGTGCCCTTTCCGCTGCTATCGGCGTTGGCAGTTGGATTCATGACAATTTTGTGCTGGTTCGGAATCCGCACGACCGCGCGAGCCAACGAAATCCTGCTGGCCATGATGTCCATCGTTATGGTGGTTTTCCTGGGCGAGGCTATCTGGTACATCATTAGCCACCACCACGTCGTAGGACTGATTTCTACTCAACCGATCTACGATCCGAGAACGTTCAGCGTGCGCGCCATCGCCGCGGGTACCGCGCTCGCCGCCACTACCTATATCGGCTTTGATGGAGTCAGCATCCTGGCCGAAGAGGTGGAGAATCCGCAACGAAACGTCCTGCTGGCCTCGGTTCTCGTCTGCGTGTTTACCGGACTCTTTGCGGCCTTCCAGGTTTACCTGGCGGTTCGGGTGTGGCCCGATTACCGCACGCTCGTCAATCCGGAAACGGCTTTTATGGATGTAGCGAGCGTCGTCGGCGGCTACAAACTTTTCGTCGGCTTCGGCGCCGTACTGCTCATCTCCAGCCTGGCTTGCGGTTTGGCGGGCCTCCTCGGGGCTGTTCGTTTGCTCTACAGCATGGGTCGCGACAATGTGTTGCCCCGTGCAATCTTCGGACATCTTAACGCCGAGCGCGGGAATCCCTCCTACAACGTTCTGATTGCCGGAGCGCTCGCATATCTGGGCACGCTGACTTTGGGCTGGGAACGCTCGGTGGAGATTCTTAATTTCGGCGCGCTGTTGGCGTTTATGGCGGTCAACCTGGCTGCCGTCCGCTACTTTGGGTTCACCCCGGAACTCGCTGGAAAACGGAAAATGTTTCTCGACGTGATCGTGCCCAGCCTCGGATTCGTGTTTTGCCTGATAATTTTCCTGGGACTGCAGTCGTCCACGCTGGTTATCGGAGCAGTCTGGGTGATCGCGGGTACGGCGTATGTATTGCTGAAGACGAAGGCCTTCGGTCAAACTGTGGTGATCGATTTTAGTGAATCCTGATGGCGCCCCAATCAGAAAACGAAACCCGCATGGCGCAGCCCACTGACGACTGGTACCGTCCCGACATTCCCCGCAAAGAACTGAAACAGTTGATGGCGCGAGGAGACGGCAAGGGCCTCGCTAACTTCAGTCTATGGCTGGCATGCCTGGCTGGCAGTGGCTATTTCGCTTACGCTTCGGTTGGCAGCGATTGGGTGCTGCCGGCGTTTTTCCTCTATGGCACCATCTACAGTTCGTGCGATGCCCGATGGCATGAATGCGCTCACGGTACACCGTTTCGAACGCGCTGGCTGAACGAAGCGTTTTATTTGCTTTCCTCAATCATGAATATGAAGGAAGGCACGTACATGCGCTGGAGCCACACCCGCCATCACACGGAAACGATCATGGTCGGCCTCGATCCGGAGATCCAGGTCATGCGCCCGGCAAACCTCGGCCGCGTGCTGCTCGACTTTTTCTGGATACCCGACGCGATCCAAATGTTCCGGACGATGATTTCCCATGCTTTCGGCGTGCCCACCAAAGAGGCGCAGGATTTCGTGCCCCGCAGCGAATGGCGGAAAATGTTTTGGTGGTCCCGTTGTTATCTACTCGTCTATGGGGGAATGGCAGCCTGGTCCATCTCAATCCGGAGTTGGCTGCCGTTGCTGTTTTTCCCCCTCGCGCGTTTTTATGGCGGTTGGCTGCATCAGATTTTTTCTCTGACGCAACATGCCGGCCTGGCGGAAAACGTGCGTGATCACCGGCTGAACACGCGCACCGTGGAAATGAACCCGGTGTTCTGCTTCCTCTACTTCAATATGAATTACCACATTGAACACCACATGTTTCCCATGGTTCCGTTTCATGCCCTGCCGAAACTGCACGAACGGATCCGAGGCGTGCTGCCCCACACTTATTTCGGTTTGATCGACGCTTTCCAAGAAATCGTTCCCGCCCTGCTGAGGCAATCGAAAGATGAAAGCTACTTTGTGCTGCGGGAATTGCCGCCAAGCGTGCCAGCACACGAATCAGCTGCGAGCATAATCGATGCCGGCGGAACGCACTATGCCTGAGAACACGCTTTCCTGGCACGTAGTCTGTCCCGTCAATGAAATCGCCGAGGAGGACGTGCGGCACTTCGAGCACGCTGGACAAATCTACGCGGTTTACCACACGCCCAGCGGATTTTATGCTACAGACGGTCTTTGCACTCACGAAGACGAGGTCCTGGCCGACGGGCTCGTGCTGGGGGAAATCATTGAGTGCCCGCGACATCAGGGACGCTTCCATATTCCCACAGGCAAGGCCAAAGGAGCGCCGGTGTGCATCGACCTGAAAACCTATGCGGTCAAAGTCGAGGCGCAGCAGGTGTACATTTGTATCCCCGATTTGTCATGATTCCGCCGCTTGCTGTTTTCGGGACTCCATCATAAAACCGCAGGATTCGCGGACCCGGAGCTGCGGCAGCAGGCTGACCGTCACGGGATTGGTCCGCTTGCCCTGGATGCGCTCCAGCAGTAGTCGCACGGCGCTATTGCCTAACTCGTATTTGGGCAATTCAATCGTCGTCAACCGCGGACGGAAACAACCGGACCAGGGGTAATCATCGAAACTGATCAGGCAGAAATCTTCCGGGCACTTTAACCCGATTTCCCCGGCAGCACTCATCAAGCCAATCGTCATCAGATAGTTCGCCACCAGAATGGCATCGGGACGCTTCGGAAGAAGAGCATGGCCGGCACGGTGTCCAGACTCGATTCGATAATCGCCCTCGAAGCTCAAGTCGGGATCGTAGACCAATCCTCGCGCCTGCAGTGCCTTGGCATAACCCTGGCGGCGGGCGCGGGCATTGCTGACGCTCATGGGCCCACTGGCAAATGCGATCCTCTTGTGGCCGATGCGCGCCAGATGGTCCACCGCATCCGCTGCGCCCTGCTTGTCATTCGTTTGCACGATGTCCGTTTTCAGTTCGGCACACGTCCTCATCAGCAGTACGATCGGGATCTTGGCCTCATCCAGCATCCGCCGCTGCGCCACGCTGAGCGCCGTGTGAGTTTTGTTCAGAATGATTCCATCGACGCGATTGGAAATCAGAAGATCGAGATAGACCGCTTCCTTGTCTGCCTTGTCGTCACTGTTACAAAGCAACATACTGTAACCCGCCCTCTGGGCCGCATCCTCGGCCGCGCGCACGATGGGGGGAAAAAATGGGTTTGCAATGTCGGTAACGACCATGCCGAGCGTGTGGGTTTGCTGCTTCGCCAGGCTACGGGCTAAAAGATTGGGACGGTAATTAAGTTTGCGCACCGCGGATTCCACCCGTCGGCTCAGGGTCGCGCTGACCCTCCCCGTCTGGTTGATCACCGCCGAAACGGTGAATACCGAAACCTTCGCCTCTCGGGCTACATCGTAGATACTGGGAGCTTTGGAGCCCCGCGGTCCGGCAGCGCGCCTCGATTTCCTGGGCATCGGAGAGTACGACTATACACCTCTCGGTCGGCAATCCGACGAACGACAGAAACCACGACTGACCTGCTTTCGATCACCCTCGTTCGATCTAACCCCTTATATAATCTGGCTTTCCCGTATCGATCATTGCGGCACCCCTCCCTCTACGTGCCTCCTCACGAATGCCATGTCGAGTCTATGCTCAGGAGTGACCCTATTCGCGAATACGCCGAAGAGTTGTTCGGGACAATTGTGGCTAAGCGGTTTGTACTTCTGTTAATCTGCTGGTGCTCAACGACGAGTTGCAGTATCCTGCTTTGGCTGCACACCAGGTCCTCGGGGTAGTGACATGATGCGAAGGCTGACAACCGCACAAGCCATCGTGCAGTTCCTGAAGGCGCAATTCGTTTCGCGCGACGGCAGCGAAAATGCCTTCTTCGCCGGATGCTTCGGCATCTTCGGGCACGGCAACGTAGCCGGTATTGGACAGGCTCTTCAGCAGAATCCCGATTTCCCATTTACGCTGTGTCGCAACGAACAGGCAATGGTCCATACTGCCGCGGCTTTTGCCAAGATGAGCAATCGCCTGCGTACGCTGGTGTGCACCAGTTCCATCGGTCCGGGTGCCACCAACATGTTGACTGGGGCGGCGGCGGCAACCATCAACCGCATTCCTGTTCTCCTTCTTCCCGGAGACATTTTCGCTCGGCGCAATGTCGCGCCCGTGTTGCAGCAACTCGAAGCCACATTCACTCAGGACATATCGGTCAACGACTGCTTTCGTCCCGTCTCACGCTATTGGGATCGTATTCAGCGGCCCGAGCAAATTCTTACGGCTTTGCCGGAGGCCATGCGCGTCCTGACCTCGCCCGCGGAAACGGGAGCCGTCACCCTGTCACTTCCTCAGGACGTTCAGGCGGAAGGTTACGACTATCCTGAAGAATTTTTTCAACGACGCACCTGGCTCGTACCTCGCGCCCGTGCGGACGCGGCGCAACTCAGTCGGGCAATCTGCTGGATCCAATCTGCTCGGCGGCCGTTGATCATTGCCGGCGGCGGAGTGATTTACTCCGGCGCGACAGAAGACCTTGCGAGTTTCGCCGCGCGTACGGGAATTCCCGTGGCGGAGACTCATGCGGGCAAAGGTTCGCTGAACTTCGATCATCCACAATCGGCGGGTGCGATGGGAGTGACCGGTACCTTGGCGGCGAACCGCCTGGCAACCGCGGCAGACTTAGTCATTTCCATCGGCACGCGCCTTAGCGATTTCACGACCGCGTCCAAGACTGCCTTTCAAAATCCTGACCTGCGCCAGATCAATATCAACGTGACCGAGTTTGATGCCAACAAACATGCCTCATTGCCCCTTGTGGGGGATGCGCGTGTGACGCTCAAAGAACTCGCACAAGCACTAACGTCGTATCGCGTCCCAGAAGCTTATGCCTCGGAAGTATCGCGCCTTCGGGCCGAGTGGACGACTGAAGTTGACCGAATTTACGGCCGGCGCCACGGTCCGCCCCTCAGCCAGGGAGAGGTCGTCGGCGCGCTAAATTCCACGCTGGGCGCGCACGACGTGATTGTCTGCGCCGCCGGCAGCCTTCCCGGCGATTTGCACAAACTCTGGCGTACGCGTGATCCGAAAAATTATCACATGGAGTACGGATACTCCTGCATGGGCTATGAGATCGCCGGCGGTCTGGGAGTAAAAATGGCCGACCCCAGCCGTGAAGTCTACGTTCTCGTAGGAGACGGTTCCTACCTCATGATGGCCCAGGAAATTGCCACCTCGCTGCAAGAGAACGTTAAGCTCAATATTGTGGTGTTCGACAACCAGGGCTTCTCCAGCATCGGCGGCTTGAGCCGTGCTTGCGGCAGCGGAGGATTTGGCACGAAGTACGCGTACGGTGATCCCCAGAATCCAGCCGGCGCGAGTCCGGTAGATTTTGTCGCCAATGCCAATAGTCTGGGTGCGCATGCCGTGCGGGCGCGGACTCACGAGCAACTATCGCAAGCTTTAGTTGATTTGAAGAAGCAGCCCCACACGTCTGTCGTCGTCGTCGAAACGGATTTTTACGACGGCGTTCCGGGCTACGACTCGTGGTGGGACGTGCCGATTGCCGAGGTGTCCGAGTCGGAATCCGTGCAGCAGGCTCGCCACAAGTACGTGGAAGGCAAGAAAAAGGAAAGATATTTCTGGCCGTCACAGGGCTGAGATTTTGCGCATTGCGCCCGTTGCGACCTGCATCGAGCATCAAAGTCCTTTGGAGAAACTGAATGCGCAAGCTGGGGATCGGCGTGTTGGGCGTCGGGGCGATGGGCCGTCGCCACGCGGAGAACATCCGCCGCCTGGTGCCGGAAGCGCGCCTGGTCGCCGTAGCCGACATCGCTGGCGACCAAGCCGCGCAGGTCGCGGCTGCCCTTGAAGTCGAGCATGCCTTTGCCAGCTTCGACGACTTGCTCGAGCGCAAGGATATTGACTGCGTTGTGATTGCCACGCCAGACAAGTTCCATTCCCAGGCGATTCGCGCCGCCGCCGCCGCCGGAAAACAGATTCTGTGTGAAAAGCCCCTGGCCCTGAGTCTTCCGGATGCCCATGCTGCCCTGGAGGCGGTAGCCAAGTCTGGTGTGCATCTGCAGATCGGCTTCATGCGCCGTTACGATCCCGGCTATGCTGCGGCCATGCAGCACATCGAGGCTGGTGAAATCGGCGAGACGGTCGTGTTCAAATCCATTGGCCGCGACAAGGATGCTCCTCCTCTCTCGTCCTACCAGTCGAAATTAAACGGAATGCTCTTCTACAACAGCACCATCCACGATTTCGACCTCGCGCGTTGGCTGATGCGCGATGAAGTGGAGGAGGTCCATGCTTTTGCCACCGTGGCAATTCGCCCGGAAGTGGCAGACTATGGCGACATCGTCGCGGGTACGGTGAACCTCAAATACTCTCGCGGTGCCATCGGAAATATCGAGTCTTACGTGCAGGCGGTCTACGGCTATGACATCCGGACCGAGATTGTCGGATCGAAGGGTTCGATTCTGGTAGGAACCCTCCAACAAACGCCCGTGACGTTTCTGACCACCGAAGGCGGCACCCAAAAGCTGGCCGATCATTTTCTCTCCAGATTCGACACTGCCTATGTCGCCGAGATCCAGGACTTCGTTCAGAGTATGCTTCACGATCGCGCTCCTCGCGTCTCGGGAGCAGATGGCCTGAGAGCCCTCGAGATCGCGGTGGCTGCCGAGAAATCCTATCGTCAATCCAAGGCTTGCCATGTGGGCGAACGAAACGAAACTGTTGCCGACGGCGCAAGGAGAATCTCATGACTCAAACCACCGCTCCCTCAACGTTCAAGAGCCCTCTGCATGAAATGACGCAAACCACGCCGACCTGTCTATGGAATGACTCGGCTTCAATTCAGGAGCTCACTTACTCGATTGAGCACGGAGCAGTGGGCGCTACTTGCAATCCGGTGATCGTGCTCGGCGTCCTTAAAAAGGAAATGACAGTCTGGAAAGATCGAATTCGCGCCTTGATGGAAGAGAGCCCGGCAGCTACCGAAGAGGATATTGGATGGCAGCTCGTCCGCGAGGTTTCCGTGAAGGCTGCGGCTTTGCTGAAACCGGTGTTCGACGCCCATCACGGACGTAACGGAAGGCTCTCCATACAAACCGATCCCCGGTTCTATCGCGATCCCGACGCCATCGTTCGGCAGGCGCAGGAATTCGATCGCCTCGCGCCCAACATGATCGTGAAGATTCCCGCAACCCGCGCCGGGATTCCCGCCATCGAGGAAGCAACCTACCGCGGTATCAGCATCAACGCCACGGTGAGCTTCACCCTTCCGCAGTGCGTCGAGGTTGCGGAAGCCGTCGAACGTGGCCTGGCGCGGCGCGAAAAGGACGGCAAGGAAATCGCCTCGATGGGTCCGGTTTGCACCATCATGGTCGGACGCCTGGACGATTGGCTGAAGGTGGTCGCCGAAAAAGAAAATGTCACGATCGATCCGGGATACATGGAGTGGGCCGGCGTCGCCGTCTTCAAGAAAACCTACCGGCTCTTTCGCGAGCGCAAATATCGCCTGCGCCTGCTGTCGGCGGCATTTCGCAATCATATGCATTGGAGCGAGTTCATTGGCGGCGATGTGGTCATCTCTCCGCCTTGCCCCTGGCAGGTTCGCTTTAACGCAAGCGATGTTGAAGTTCGTCCGCGAATCGACCAGCCTGTCAACCCCCGGATCGTGGAAGAGCTCTCGCGCAAGTTCGTGGATTTCCGCCGCGCGAATACCGAGGGTGGACTGTCGTTAGCCGAATTCGATTCCTTCGCACCAACCCGGCGGACCCTTCGCCAGTTCATCGCAGCCTGTCATGAACTGGATGGCCTCGTCCGCGACGTCATGCTGCCGAATCCGGATGTCGCCTGAAAATCGTGCCCTAACACTAACTTCAAATCCTGGTGAAGGACTGACCCAGTGGCAAGTTCAAAACGCATCGGATACGCGGTCGTCGGTATGGGTTTCATCGCTGAAACTTCTGTTTTGCCGGCGTTCCGGCACGGCAAGAAAAGCAGACTGGTTGCGCTGGTGAGTCATGATCCTAAGCGCGCCAAACAAATGGGCGCGAGGTTCGGCGTCAAAGACTGCTACGGCTACGAGAATTACGACGAATGTTTGCGCCATCCCGATGTCGACGCTGTTTTCGTCGCTTCGATTAACGGCGAGCACGCCGAACAGACGATTCGCGCGGCCGCCGCCGGCAAGCACGTCCTTTGCGAAAAACCGCTGGCCAATACCGTCGAAGAATGTCAGCAAATGGTGAAAACCTGCAAAGAGAACAACGTGCGCCTGATGACCGCCTACCGGAAGTACTTTGAGCCCGGCAGCCTGGCACTCAAAAAGCTGATTACTTCCGGCAAGCTTGGCCGCCTCCGGCACATTTTTTCAACTTACACCGAAATCGTCGATCCCGCTAAAGTTCACTGGCAACTTAATCGCCGTCTGGCGGGCGGCGGCTCCCTCGTGGACATCGGCGTCTATTGCGTAAACACTATGCGGTGGCTTGGCGGCACCACCCCCATTGATGCAACAGGACACGTCTGGACTGACGATCCAAAGCGTTTCTGCGCCGTCGAAGACAGCATCGCCTTCCGTCTCACGCATCCCGATGGCCTCGTTTGCCAGGGAACGTCGAGCTATAGCGCGCGAGCGGCCTCCTTCGTTCAAGTTCACGGCGAAAAGGGATGGGCGGCCTTAAACCCCGCCTTCGCTTTCGAAGAGGAACGCCGGCTATTTGGCAAACTCCAGGGAAAATGGTTCGAGCAAAAATTCAAAGTGATGGACGAGTTCGTCCTGGAACTGGACCACTTCGCCGGCTGCATCCTTCGCCAGCGCGATCCGATCTCCGACGGAATCGAAGGGCTTTTGGACGTCGTGACCATTCGGGCAATCTATCAGTCGGTGCGTGAAAACCGCACCGTGAAGATCGAATCCGTCGCCAACTGAGCGCTTGCGGCTGCGGGGCGCGGTGCGATTGGGCCATCGCCGCTAAGCGTCATCGAAATTCCTAATTGCTCCCATCAAAGCGATTTGTGCGGTAAAAAGCGCTTGACATCGCGCTAAGAACCAAGCTATATGATAAGCGCTTATTGGGACTAGTCATTTTCCATTAGCGCTCGGGTCGGCAGCACATCGCGTTTACGAGGGGCAGACTTTATGACAAAACACAGGTGTTTTGTGGTGAGCCTTACGGTGTGTGCCGTGTCGCTGCTTTGGCAATCACCGGTTGCGGTGGCTCAGTTGACGACCGGCGGCATGGTCGGAGTCGTTGTCGACTCGTCCCGGGCCAGCGTGCCCGGCGTAACCGTCACAGCGACCGAGGTCGCTACCTCCACCGTGACCACGGTCACCACAGATTCTTCTGGAAGTTACAGCATTACGCCCTTAAAAATCGGAGACTATACCGTCTCTTTCCAGAAGACGGGATTCCAGAGGTTGGTGCAAACCAACGTGTCGATCGGAATCGGTCAGGTGGTCAGGATCGATCCCGTGCTGAAGGTCGGGGCCGTGACTCAAACCGTGGAAGTCACCGACGCTCCTCCCCTCCTCGAGGGCGAGACTTCATCCCTCGGAACGATTGAGACGGAAAAGCGCATCGTCGAGTTGCCCTTGAACGGCAGGAACTTTTTCAAACTCGCTTTTCTGGGGCCCGGTGCGAATGAAGGCGCGTCAGGAACCAGCGCAGGCGCCGGATCCACTGACAACAACCGCCCCGGAATTGCGCTGGCCGTTAACGGTCTGCGCATCTTCGACAATAACTTCCTGCTAGACGGTTTTGACAATAACGAATTCGGCAATGGAACTGTCGTCATTCAGCCTCCACCAGATTCCATCCAGGAGTTCCGCGTGGAGGAAAACTCGATGAGTGCGGAATTCGGCCGCGGCGGCGCCATGGTAAACATCCTGCTGCGCTCCGGAACCAATCAGGTTCACGGCACCGGTTGGGAATTCTTTCGCAATAACCACCTGGACGCACGGAATTATTTCGCAAGTTCGCCCACGCCCTTCCAGCAAAACCAGTACGGTGGTCAGTTGGGTGGGCCGATCGTGAAAGACAAGATGTTCATCTTCGGCTCGATTGAGCGCTCCGACATCCGCCGCGTGGAGCCGTTCATCAGTACGGTGCCCACTTTAGCGGAACGAGGCGGAGACTTTACGGCACTCGGCATCACTCTTAAGGATCCTTACACGGGTGGGGCATTCCCGGGCGCAACCAGCCCTTACGTCATTCCGTCCGGCGACATCGATTCCACGGGCCAGAACATTGTGAATCTGTTTCCTCTTCCGCCGCCGGGAATCACGGCTCTTACCAACAATTTCACCTACAACGCAAAGTACAAGTTTGACGCAACCGCCGTCGAGACCCGATTCGACTATAACGTGACGAACAAAGACCGCCTTTTCGCCCACTACGCGATTGCCACGCCCCTGGCGACCAATCCGTCGTGGCTCCCGGGTGTCGATGGCGGAAACAGTTCTGGAGTCGCGAGCACTTTGGCCGACCGCGTTCAAAGTTTCGGCGTGGATTGGACCCGCATCTTTCGTGCCGACTTGGTCAACGATGCGCGTGCCGGATTCATCCGCTACCGCGACAATACGTTGCCTATTGACTTCGGATCGAACCCGTCGCAGGCCCTGGGCATTCCCAATTCCAATCGAGGCGGCAACAGTTCCGGCCTGGCGAAGATCCAAATTTCCGGCTACCAGCCGCTAGGCGATTCGCTCTGGGTGCCAGAGACCATCGTCGAAAATGTTTACCAACTGGCGGATACGGTTAGCTGGATTCACGGGAAGCACACGGTAAAATTGGGCATGGACTTCCGGCGCCAGCAGCGGAATTTCTTCCAGCAGACCGCTCCCTCTGGCTGGTTCCAGTTCAGCGGCAATTATTCCGGCGTGGCGCTGGCCGATACCTTGCTCGGAATTCCTCAATTCTCGTTTCAAGATCATCTGGCGGGCGAGGACGACACCCGCTACTGGGATATCTCGGAATTCGTGCAGGACAATGTTCGCGTCACTCCGAACCTGACCTTGAATCTTGGCTTGCGATACGAGATCAATTCACCCGCGGGTGGCAAGAAAATTGGAAACTTTAACCAGACGACCGCAGTCGTGGATACTCAAAGTCCACACGCGGGAGTTGGTTTTGACAAGACAAACTGGGCGCCACGCGCTGGTTTTGCCTGGACGGCACGTCCGAAAACAGTGGTCCGCGGCGCAGGCGGTATCTTCTATGCAGCCGAAGGAAACATTTTTGACGACTTGGGCTTAAATCCTCCCAACCTCGTCGTCCTGTCCCGCAACTTCAACACTGCACAGGTTCCGCAGGCCAGCCAACTGGTCTCCAGCGGTTTTCCTGCGGCCATTCCCACGGTTGATCCAAACAACCCCGCCGGGACCGTACGAACCACCGGAACGATTCGAAAAATACCCAGGATTTACGAATGGAACCTCTCGGTTCAAGAAGAAGTGGCGACCGACTGGCTGGTACAGGTGGGCTACGTGGGGACGAAGAGCAACAATCTATTTGACCACGAATCATCGAACCTCAATCAACCGTTTCAGCCGCTCGACTCAAACTTCTCCGACGCCACCGGCAACTTCGGGCGTCCCTACTTCAACATTCGTCCCAACCTGACCACGATTCTGCCGCTTGATATCGCTCGTCTAAGCATGTTCTACAACGCGTTCGAGGCATCCGCCGAACACCGCTTCTCCCGGGGATTTAACGTCCTTGCGGCCTACACCTACGCCAAATCCGTAGGCACGGCAGACGGAAACGTGCAGCAGTGTGACGTACAAAATGCACACAACATTGCTGCGGAAAAAGGCCCCAACACGCCCGATTTCCGCCATCGCATGACGGTGAGCTACGTCTATGATCTGCCGTTCGGCAACGGCAAACATTTCGGCGGCTCCGCCGGCAGCGTGGCACAAACCGCCTTCGGAGGGTGGCAGGTCAGCGGAGTAACCACGGTGCACAGCGGAGAGGCTTACGATGCTCTCCTCGGCGGGGATGTTACCAATACTGGCGCGACCAGCGCGCGTCCCGACAGAATTGCCGACCCTCGCGACTTTTCGTTCAATATTGCAGGACAAGCGGCACTCGGCTGCAGTCGACCCGGCCATCAGACCCTCGATTGCTGGTTCAACCAAGCCGCTTTCGCCGTGCCGGCTCTTGCTCCCGGCCAACTCTCGGCCCACATGTTTGGAAATACCGAACGCGCCGTGTTGCGCGGTCCGGACTTCGTAAACTTTGACTTCGCCATCTACAAGAATTTTGAGATAGGGGAGCGGTTCGAACTCAAGTTCCGATCCGAGTTCTTCAATATCTTCAACCATCCGAACTTCGGTCTTCCGAACTTCGGATCGGGCGGCGGAAGCAGCGGGGCTGGATTTATAAATGTCCCTGGAGGTGCGGCCATTACACAGACCGACACTCCGGACACTCAGCGCGAGATCCAGTTTGGTCTCAAGCTACAGTTCTAGATCGCTCGGCTCCGATATAGAATCGGCGAAGCGTCCATTACATAAATCGCTTCCACCCGGGGAGCGGCCTCGGTGACCCCGCTTGAACCGAAGCCCAGGAGGGCGACGCCACGATTTGCGGGCGTAGAGCGCTTCTTAAGAATCGAAAAGGACCAAGGTTATGGCGATTCGTGTAGCGAATGCACCGATTAGCTGGGGGGTCATGGAGCACGTGGAACTCCCGCCGGATTATTCCTACGGGCGGGTTCTCGACGAGATTAAGGCCGCCGGATATTCCGGCACCGAACTCGGCCCATACGGATTCCTTCCCGCTGATTCCGCCATCCTGCGCGCCGAACTCGAGAAGCGGTCTCTCACCCTGTGCTCGGCCTTCGTGGATATCGAATTGGGGAATGCCGCGGCGCATGCGGATGGTTTGGCTTTCGTGGAGCGCTCAGCCCGCCTCATCAGCGAAGCAGGCGCTCGACTGCTGATTCTTTCCGATAAAATCACCCCTGCGCGCAACGCCGTCGCGGGCCGACCCAACGAAGCAAACCAGATCTCATGGAATAACTCCGAATGGCAGGCAGCCTCCACTGCCATTCGTTCCGTGATCGCACTGTGCAGGACGATGGGGCTGCGGGTGGCCTTTCACCATCATGCCGGGAGCCATGTGGAAACGCCGGAGGAAGTGGATCGCCTCTTTTCCCTCTTCCCCTCCGACCAGTTGGGTCTATGCCTCGACACTGGCCACTACGTCTATTGCGGCGGAGACACGGTATCGTTCCTCGAGAAGCAGGTATCCCGGGTTTGGTGCGTGCACCTAAAAGATATGTACGAAAACAAGGCAGCGGAAGCCCGCAATTCAAAAATGAATTTTCACGCCGCCGTGCGGCACGGAATCTTCGCTCCGCTCGGAAAGGGAGACATTGATTTCCCCGAAGTCGTCGCTTTGTTGCAGAATGGACATTTTGACGGCTGGGTCGTGGTCGAGGCGGATGTGCTTCCGGGAGGGGTGGGAGCGGACGCTCCTTTGCCGAATGCTATCGCGGGGCGCGATTACCTTCGGCGGCTCGGCATTTGAACTGCGCTCCTTGAGCCAACTGGGATCGTTGCTCCTGCGACGCCCAGCTCGATGCCGTGCAACGTTTCCTGCTAGGATCTCAATCACATCGATATGCCTCCCGAAAAAAAGACCCGCAAGCGGAAAACGAACAAGGTACCCAGCATCTACGATGTCGCCAAGGAAGCGCGCGTCTCCGTTTTTACCGTTTCGGCGGTCATCAACGACAAGAGCCACGTCGGCAAGGCACTCAAACAACGAGTCGATGCAGCCATTCAGAAGCTGAGCTACCGTCCGAACCTGCTGGCACGCAGTTTGGCCAAGCGACGCACTCATACGATTGGCATCGTTGTTCCCGACATCTCCAACCCATTTTTCCCGCTGGTGGTTCGCGGCGCCGAAGACGCCGCCCAAAAGCATGGATACAACATTCTGCTATGCGACAGCGACGACCGCCTGGAGCGAGAGGAAGAGTGCCTGGAAGTGCTGCTCGCCAAGCGCGTCGACGGCATTCTGCTGACCAAGGCGCCTCAACCCTTCCGTCCGTCGCTGCGGCGGTTGATCGACGACGCTAACGTTCCCTTCGTGCTGTTGATGAGAACTTATCCCGAGCTTACTAAAGATGCGGTCGTAACCGACGATTACAAGGGTGCCTACGAAGCCGTGTGCCAGCTGGCGCGAGCCGGACATCGTCGCATCGGATTGCTCGGTGGCCCAATGACCGTCAGCAACGGCCGGGAACGGTTTAAAGGATTCCGGGATGCCCTCGAGGCCAACGGGCTCCCGCACGAGCTGGAACTGGTCATTCAGGGCGACTATCGCATCGAATCTGGCTACCGGGGCGGCCATGCTTTGCTCTCGCGAACCCCCGACGGTGTCTATGTCGCGAACTATCTCATGACCGTTGGCCTCCTGAAAGCCGCCGAGGAGATGGGAATGCGCTGCCCGGAGGATTTCGGGCTCGTAAGTTTCGACGACTACCCGTGGCTGGCTGTTTTCCGCCCCCGTCTCACCACCGTCGAGCTGCCGAAGTATCAAATCGGATTCGACGCCACTGAACTCTTACTGGGAAGGATCAAGGGTGAACCGGTTCGTGGCGGAACCGTGAAGCTCCCGCCGGAGTTGCATGTACGAGAGTCATGCGGATTCCAGCTCCCGCGCAACAAGAACTCCACCTTTCCTCGCAGCGAGGTTCATCAGTAGATTGCTCCTGTCGGATTTTCTTCCCCCATCCCGGCCTCGGCTTTAGAATCGCTACGATGAATCGGAGACAATGGCTCAAGCATCTGGCGGCGATTGGAGCCAGTTCTCTGCTCCCACCGATTCTTTCCAAAAGTTTCGCCGCACCCATACTGCCCGCGTATTTTCCTCGCTACGTCGATGTCGGCAAAGAAGCCGGACTCCTGGCGAAGACGATCCTGGTCGGCGACGAGAACAAGGATTTTCTCCTTTCCACAACCGGCGGCGGCGTAGCTGTCTTCGATTATGACAACGACGGTTGGCTCGACATCTTTGTCGTCAACGGCTGGGGACTCAAGGATTTCCCCAAAGGCGAGGAGCCGACCAACCACCTTTACCGCAACAATCGCAACGGAACGTTTACCGATGTCACGGAAAAGGCCGGACTGGTGCGCCACGGCTGGGGTCAGGGCGTTTGTGTCGGCGATTATGACAACGACGGCAACCTCGACCTGTTCGTCACTTACTTTGGCACAAACGTCCTTTATCACAACAACGGCAACGGAACCTTCACCGACGTCACTCGCGAGTCTGGACTGCTGCAGTCCGAGGAGCGCTGGAACACCGGAGCCGCCTTCCTCGACTACGACCGCGACGGTCATCTGGACCTTTTTGTCAGCAATTACGTGGACCACCAATATGGTCTCCAGCTCTACGACAGCAATCCTGCACTGATGGGACAGCAATCTCCCGTTCTCTACGGCGTCGCCGGTCTGAAAGGCACCAGGAACTTGCTCTATCGCAACCGCGGCGACGGCACGTTTACCGACGTGTCCGAACAATCAGGGATCCACAAAGCCGAGCCCACCTTCGGCTTCACTCCGTGTGTCGGAGACTTCGACAACGACGGCTGGTCCGACATCTATGTGGCGGACGATTCCACCCCGAGCCTGTTGTTTATGAACAACCGGAACGGGACTTTTCGCGAAAGCGGGATGCTCGCCGGGGTCGCATATGACGTCAATGGCCGGACTCAGGGCGGAATGGGCGCTGACGCTGTCGATTATGACGGCGATGGATTACTCGATATCGTCAAGACGAATTTCTCCGACGAGATGCCGAGTCTTTACCACAACGAGGGTAAAGGTTTCTTTGCGGACGTCACCGTTCCCGCGGGCCTCGCCGGCGAAACCAGTTCCGTGAAGTGGGGCACAGGCTTTATCGACTTCGAGGATGACGGCCGACCCGACATCCTGATCGCCAGCGGTTCGATTTACTCGCCGGGAACAGGTACGCATCACCGCTTGCCCAAGACAGACAGCAAGCTGATTTTGATGCGCAACGTCGATGGTAATCACTTCATCGATGTCTCGGAACGGGCGGGTCCCGCCTTTACCACGTCGCGCTGCAGCCGGGGAGCGGCCTTTGGCGATATCTTCAACACCGGCCGCATCGACATCCTCCTTAATAATCTCAATGACTATCCTTCTCTGCTGCGAAACCAATCGCCTCCACCAAACGGCTGGCTGCTGGTGAAGTTAATCGGCACCAAGACGAACCGGGCGGCCATTGGTTCGCGAGTTCAGGTTGACACCGGCAACCGGCGCCAGGTGCAGGAGGTTCGCAGCGGTGGAAGCTTCTGTTCGCAGAATGATCTGCGGCTGCATTTTGGTCTTGGAATGGCAAAAGAGGCGCGCCTGCAGCTACGCTGGCTGGGCGGCGCGGAAGAAACTTTCGATCGCGTATCCGCCAACCGTCTCGTCGTGATCCAGGAAGGTAAAGGAATTATTTCACAGGACTCGTTTTGAGTTTGTCTCGTGCAACCATCGGGCGGATCACCGCCTTCACCGCGATCGTTGTCGGAGCTTTCTGCCTCTTCGAAAACGCGAACCTTGCATGGGATCAGACGGGCGGCGCTCCAACAACGACCGAGAACGGCCGTGACACGCAAGCCATCTACGATCAGGCCATCCAACTTCTTCAAACCGGCAAAAGTGCCGAAGCCCTGACAATGATCGATGCCGCCATAAAATCCGGCGCCCACGACCCGTCGCTCTACAATCTCAAGGGTCTTGCAGCCAGCGAACTCGGGCGCAACGCGGAAGCGCAGGAGAGTTTTCGCAATGTAATCCGCCTCTCGCCAAAATCAGCGATGGGATACAACAATCTTGGCGTGCTACTGTCGAAACTCGAACGATTTCAGGACGCTGCCGCTAACTTTCGACAGGCTCACGCACTCGATCCGCGGAATTTCACCGCGCTTCTCGGCCTCGGAACATCCCTCGCAGCTCTCCGCCACTACGACGAGGCCAGCAAGTTTCTCCAAAAAGCATGGGATGTCCATCGCGGAGATTTTCAGACCGGGTATGAGTGGGCCCATGCCCTACTCGAAGCGAAACAGCCCGCCGCTGCAAAGAAGGTTCTGCACCAGGTGCCCTTACCGCAAGAGCCTGAATTCGCCGTAAAGTATTACTCGCTCGCCGGAGCCATCGCCTCGTCACTCGGGGAAAATGCTGCGGCAGCGATGGCTTACCGGCTAGCTTATGCCCTGAGCCCAGCCTCGTACGAGATCTACGTCGCGCTCGTGCAAACCAGTCTCGCCGCCGGACCTGTCCAATCGGAAGCCTCTCCGGTTCGGGACAGCCTGCCCGCTGCTCCTGAAAACCTGACGGCAAGCCAGCATCTGGCAGTCGGTCTCCTTTTTCTTTCTCACGATGCCTATGCGGAAGCCATTCCGCACCTCGAGCAAGCCGAGCAGCAGGATGCATCTGCGGAAACGGCGACTCTCAATCTCGCTCTGGCCTATAAAAATGTTGGGAAATCGAATGCCGCTGTCGAACTGACGCGTCGAGCGCTGGAAAAGCAGCCAACCGGCGCGCTCTACAACATGCTCGCTGAACTCGAGGAGGCTTCGGGCCAGTACCTGGACGCGGTTCAGAATTATCAAAGGGCGGTCGAACTCGAGCCCACGAACGAAGATTATTACTTCGACCTCGGCATGGAATATCTTTCCCACTTCACTTTCGGTCCGGCGCTCGAAGTCTTCCGCGTAGCAACCCAGAAATTCCCGAATTCCTCCCGCCAATATCTGGGACTCGCGTTCAGCCATTACGCAGTGCGGGAATATCCGGACGCGGCGGACGCTTTCACCAGGGCACTCGAGATCGACCCCCAGTCGCCCAGCGTTTTGAAAGCCTGGAATACGGTTCTAAGTTTTCTGGCGCCGCGGGACTGGGAGCGGATTCTTCCCCGTCTGAACCACCTTGCCGCGGCGCATCCGCAAAGTGCCGACCTGGCTTTCTGTTATGGCGCGGCTCTATTCCGCTCGGAATTTGCCAAGGGTGCAGCAGCAGCCTTGGATCGGCCGCAGATGTTTCTCGAGAAAGCGCTGACGCTCCGGCCCAATTTCTCGGCTGCGCGGCTCGAGTTAGGCGGACTCTACGCGGCTCAAAAACAGAACCAAAAAGCAGTGGACGAATATCTGGAAGCGATCCGTGAGGATCCGAAATCCGATATTCCCCATTACCGGCTCGGACAACTCTACCGCGAGATGAACAAGATCGACTTGGCCATCGCCGAACTCGGTCACTACCAGGAACTTTCCCAGTTACACCAGGAAGAAATCAAGCGCAACCGGAGCGCAATTCAGCAGTTCGTATTATCACAGCCGGCCAAAAGCGACAATTAATTTTCGCCCGAAGGGCCATCTTTCAAGAGGTCACGCCGCTCTGGTAGTTCGTTTCCGATTCTGCACCGTCACCACGCGGCCTTCCCGATAGGACTTCTCCGCTGCTGCCGCTACCGCGACCGATTGGCGGCCGTCAAACGCATCCACCTTCGGAGCCCGGCCCGCATGAATCGTCTGCACGAAATCCCGCATCTCGTTCAGGTATCCGTCCGCGAACCGGACCAGAAAGTGGTCAAACCACATCCGTGCTCGCCCCCGCGGCCGTCAGCACCACTTCGGCTGTCGCCTGCAGGTACCCGGTAATGATCGTGCCCTTCGAGCCTACAATTTCAGTGCGAACGTCGTACCCGTACCCCGACTGCATGTAGTTTTCCACCGCTCCGAGCGTACCCCGTGAAAACTTCATGTTGAGCAGAGCGGTATCGATGTCGTTGAACTGGGCGATCTCCGGAAAAACAAGAACCCCACCGTAGGCGTGGACCTCGGAGATCTCGTCATTCATCAGCCAGCGCCCCAGATCAAATTCGTGGACGGTGGAATCCTGGAAAAACATGCCGTTGACGCCACTGGCCATGTAACCTACCGGCGGAGGAGCGGGATCGCGCGCCAGCGACTTAAAAATGACCGGGTCTCCTATCTCACCCGCATCAATCCTTTGCTTGGCTCTCACATTCGGCGGATCATATCGTCGAACGTGCCCGACCTGCACCCGTACGCCGGCTTTCTCCGTAAGATCGAGAACTTCGTCGGCCTCTTCCACAGTAAGGGTGAAGGGCTTTTCGCAAAAAATATCTTTTCCCGCCTGCGTGCAAACCTTCATGGCTGCGCCGTGAAATTTCGCCGGGGTCACGACCACAATTGCTTGCACGTCCTTGCGCTCGGCCAACGCCTCCACGCTGTTATAGAAGTAATCAATTTCCAGTTCCCAGGCGACCCGGCTGGCGCGATTTAAATCGGCGTCGGCTACGGCTACGAGATTCGCCTCCGGAATCCGGTGCCGAAGATTGTAAGCGTGCTGCTTGCCCATCGTGCCCACGCCCAGCACTCCTACGCCCACCTTTGCCATGATTTTCCTCGCGCGGTTACTGGTACTTGATGGCCACGGAGCGGCGTTGCTTTACCGCCCGGTAGATCGCGTCAATAATAACGATGTCGCGCAACCCCTGTTCGCCGCTTGGTTCGGGCTCGCGGCCTTCTCTGATACACGCGGCAAATTCGTCGATCTCCAGCGCGAACTCGTCCATTGCCTTGAAAGTTCTGTCGAACCATTTGCCCCGAATCTTGCCGCAAAGCCGCCGTTCCTCTTCGAACGCAAACGCCGGACCCAGTTCCGCCCAGCCTTGCTCTCCGTGGACATGGACAAAAGATGAAAACGCGGCGCTGTACGCCGCCGTCCCTTGCAGAATGAGTCCGCTCTTGAAATCGAGCCGGAAGGCCACTCCTTCTTCCACCTCTCTGTAACGTCGTTTGTCCCGGACCCAGCTGATGCCCGTGGCCGCGATCGGGTCTTCGTCCACGAGCCAGCGAGTCGTGTTGACGCAATACACGCCCAGGTCGGTCAATGGCCCTCCTCCGCATAATTTCTTGGAGAACAACCACCCCGGCGAGTTATCGCCAAGCGGGCGAAATTCAGCGAACAGCGTATGCATGATGTCAATCCGGCCGAACTCGCCGATCGTAATCATCTTCTTGAGCATCAGGCTGCTGGGCTCAAAATACTTTCGATATGCGGTCATGAACAACACTTTGTTCCGCCGGCAAGTGTTCACCATATTGCGAGCTTGCTGCACCGTCGCCGCCAGCGGCTTTTCGCTGATCACGTGCTTGCCGGCCTTGGCGGCAGCCACGGCGTACTTTTCGTGTTCCCCCGGCGGGGTCGCAATATACACGGCCTCGACCAGGGGGTTTTCGAGGCATTGGGAAAACTCGTCGTAGCTGCAGGCCTGGCTCGCTCCAAACTCCTGGGCGTACTTCGCGGCCTTTTTCTTGTCGCCACTCACGACCGCAACCAGCCTGGCTTTTTTGCTGTGCGCGAACGCGGGCAGCACCGCGACTTGCGATATGCTGCCCAGGCCCACCACCGCATAGCCGATTCGTTTCCCCGACGCCATCAATCGGTTCTCCCTTACGCTGTAGCCCGATTCGTGAATCTTCCCTTGCTGAGTTAGCTCTCGCGGTCCGCCCGGCTCAGACCCTGGTCTTTGATCGCTTTGTGCTCGAGACCTCGTAGCTCCTCAATGTTCTCAAGAACCTTCTTGATCGCATCGACGATGCTGTCGACATTCTCTTTTCCGCCCAGGAAGAGATGATGGGAGAACCACACCGCCTCGTGATAAGCGGCACGCTCCGCCGCTGGACATTTGTACATCGTGCGCAAGTCGAGCGGCTTGGGACGTCCCCAACTCAAAGCCGGATAGTCCGCGGGATCGAGCGGGAACAGCGAACTGCGATAAACCGGCTCGTAAAAGAGCCCGTCGCACGGTATGCCTTCCAACTGAAGCGCGCCCACAAACGCCGCCCGCGGAATGTCTTTCACCTTCTCCGAGTAGTACTTCAACACGTAACCGTAGGGAGCGAGTCGCGTGATGCGCGGCTCGGGCTTCAGCAGTCCTATGCCTTGTGTGCCCTTTAGTCGTGATTCAAAATACTCCATGTTGGCCTGGCGGATCTTGGCTTGCTCCGGAAGCCGCTCCAACTGCGGATTCAGCACCGCCGCCTGGAACTCGCCCAACCGGTAGTTGAACCCAATTATCCGGTGGTGAAATTGATCGGTGACACTCCGCCGCCCCGTGTTGATGTACGACTGGACGCGCTCGAAGTATTCGAGATTGTTGGTAATGACGGCTCCGCCCTCACCCGAGGTGATCAACTTGCTGGATTGGAAACTGAACGCGCCCAGATCGCCGATGGAGCCCGCGCCCTTGCCGCGCCACATGCCGCCATGGGCGTGCGCGCAGTCTTCCACGATCTTGATGCCGTGCTTTGCCGCCAGCGGAACGAGAATATCGAGGTCAGCAAACCGCATGCCCAGGTGAACCGGAAGCAACGCCTTCGTCTTCGGCGTAATCGCCTGCTCCACCAGTTTGGCGTCCAGGCAATAGGTGTCGGGATCGACGTCAACGAAAACCGGGACCGCATTCACCAGCAGCACCGGCCCCACCGTGCCCTCCCAGGTGTAGGCAGGCACGATGACTTCATCGCCCGGACGGATATCGATGGCTTTCAGGGCGGCTTGAATCGCGACCGTGCCGGTATTCACCGCCTGCCCGTATTTCGCCGTGTGGAACGCGGCAAAAGCCTTGCCGAATGCATCGCCATGCTTGCCGGGAAAGGGCTGGCCTCCCCAGTTGTGGTTGGTCAATACATCTTCCAGCGCCTGCCTCTCTTTGTCCGTATAAATCGGCCAGGCATCAAAGCGCTTTTTTCGGCTCGGCTCGCCGCCGGTGATTGCCAGTTTTCCCATCGGAGACTCTCCTTAACGGTTGTGAATCTTTTTGAAATCGGAACTCAGAATCATGCCCAGGGCGTGATCGCCACTTTCATCGAATCCGCAGCCATTGACTTGTGTAGCGCGGCCTCTACATCGCGCAGTGGAAAACGATGAGAAACAAATTCGCGCAGCGGATACGTATGCATGTAACGAGCCATCTGCCGCATGCTGGGACCATAAGCGGCCGGTTCTTCTCCCCCGACTCCAAGAATTCGGGCGCTCTTCCCGCAGATATGACGATGCGGGCTGATTGGCACTTCCCCGAGGTCCGAAAAATTCCCCGCCTCAACCAGCAACCCTCCCAGCCTCATCATGTCCAGTGCCTCGGGCAGCGCTTGAGGCACGCCTGCAGTTCCAATGACGAGGTCCGCCCCGCGTCCATGCGTTACGCCGCGGACAAACTCCAGCCTCTCGGCGAGAGTCGTCTTTGCCACATTGATTACGTAGTCGGCACCCAGCCTCTTGGCAAACTGCAACCGGTAATCCGATAAATCCACCGCGATGATGTTTCCAGCTCCCAGCATGCGCGCCTTCATCAAAAAGCACATGCCCAGCGGCCCCACCCCATGAACAACGACCGTATCATCGAACAGAAACGCTTCGCTGGGAAACACCGACATCTGCTTGGCTCGATCCAGACCCACCGTCACCGCCATTATTTCCGTGAGAACCGCAACCTCGGCAGGCAAATCATCCGGAACTCGCACCAGAAAGCTTCCCGGAACAATGTACATGTACTGCGACCAGCCGCCAAAAAGATGCGGCGGATCGGCGGCACTCAGATTGTTGCCGTAGTCCGTCATGTCCTGACAGAAGTAATAGGGAAAGTCGTGCCTGCAGTAATAGCAATCGCCGCACGAGACATTCGCGCCCACCACCACCCGGTCGCCGACCTTGAGCGGAATGCCTTCGAAGTCGGTGTACTGCCCGTTCCCGCCAATCGCGGCCACCGACCCGACATTTTCGTGTCCCTGAATAATTGGGAAACGGATCTTCTTTCCTTCGCCCGCACCCGCATACTGCGTCGTGAAACCCTGGTAGGTGTGCTTGTCGGTCCCGCAGATGCCCGACATTTCCATTTTCACCAGCACACAGCCGGGCGCAGGGTCAGGCATCGGGTACTCCCGCAGTTCGAACCTTCCGGGTTCCACCAGAGTAGCAGCGAGAACATTGGGGGCGGACATAGTGCAGGATCCTTGCAGAGTGACCTGTGGCACGTTTCGGAACGAAAACCGGCCCTCTTGATAAGCGCTTAGAATAGCGACGCCCATCATCCTTGTCAAGCTGGATTCGCTGCCCGAACCCTCCAACTCCAACCACGTTCCCAGGTCATAGTCAGGCGAGCTGATTCCTAGTTCGTGGAATCGAGTCGCAGCATTTTTTGCTCCCGATCGGCGGTCTTTTTCTTCAATTCCTCGAAGATGCGCAGCTCCTTTCGAGCCTCTTCCATCTCCCCCCGCTCCTTGTAGAGACCGAAAAGCAGGTAGTGGACGTCTTCTCGATCGGGATCCGCGGTCACCACCGATTTCAGCAGCTTTATCGCCTCGTCCGTCTTGGCCTGGCTATGATAGGTCTTGGCCAAATCGAGTTGCGCGTCCGCGAGTTGCGGCTGCAGTTGCAAGGCTTGCGCGAGGGATTGCTGCGCCGCTTCCAGCTTGTTCTGCAGCAGGTAGATGTCGCCGATGAGATAGTACGTCATCGCGTCGTTGGGAGAAATCTTCAACTCTGCATCGAATTCGGCCAACGCTTCCTCCGGCCTTCCCGCCTCGCGATACAACGTTCCCAGAGCATAATGAAGTCCGGCTGCCTCGGGTTTCTGGGAGATGGCCTTTTTGTATTCGTTGATTGCGGCCGGCGTCAGGCCTTGCTGCCTTAGCATTTCCGCTCGAAGCTGGAACATCCGGTAGGAGTCGGGAGCGGCTTTTGACAGCTGAGCAAACGAATCCGATGCAACGTACACCGACGCCTTGCCCTTAAAGTACAACGCGTCGGGACTTTTCGGTTCCAGTTCGGCCCAGCGCGTGAGCATGGCCAGCGCTTTGTCGTCCTTGTTCTGCCGCAGGTACGCGAGCCCGAGGTGCGCCACCACGACTGGATCGTCTTTCCGCGCCGGATAGACCTTCTCCAGTAACGGGACCGCATGGTCGATGTCGCCGCTATCGAAATAACTCAATGCCAACAGAACCTGCGTCCGATCCAGGTGCGGATCGAGTTCGAGGGCCTTTCGAAATCTTGTGATCGCACTCGAATAGCTGCCCAGCATGTAAAGAGCGAAGCCCAGATTCGACTGTGCTTCCGCCGACCGCGCATCGACCTTCACGATTTCCTCATAGATCTTTTCCGCGCGGTCAAATTGCTCAGCCTGCAGCGCCGCTTTTCCCTGCGAAGAAAGATCGCCAAGATTCGGCGATTGCGCTTCCCCGAAAGTTGCCGACAGGCAGCCGCAAATCACGCTCAGCGTAATGCAACGAAGCCATTGCTGGAATACTCCACGGTGCTTCGCAAGTCCGCTTGACCCAAGCCGCTGGCGGTCTGACCCCATGGAAATCCCCCGAAGAACATACATTACCAATCGCAACGACCCGGGCTACGAGCGAACGTTTACACTCACGCGTTGTATCATGTTCAACTCATATTCATCTTTTCGATCCGGGTCGCGGGTCAGTGGCTGGCTGTTCCCTTCGTCATCGGTCGCCCGAACCTCAATCGCGTGCGGGCCGGCGCGAGGAATCGTCCACGCAAAACTCCACGGAGTCCACACCATGGCGGCAGCCGATTCGCCAAGAGCCGAAGGCTGCCATGCTCCGCTGCCGTCAAAGCGCAATTCAACTTTCGAGATTTTGCGCTCTCCCGCCCAGGCAAGGCCCTCGATCTGGTATGTCTTTCCACGAATTTCCTCATCATTCAACGGGCGGAGAAACTTCGAACTCACCCGCATCCGCGTGATGGCCTGCCGATCGCCGTTCGCCTTCAGCGCGACATAACGCTCCTGCTGAAAATACCCTTTAAAGGGCTCGCGAGAAACTTCCACTCGCGTCAACCACTTCACCGAGTCCATTCCATACCAGCCTGAAACAACTGCCCGCAACGGAAATCCGTGTTCCGGAGGTAGTGGTGCCCGGTTCATCTCGTAAGCCAATAATGTTGATGCATCGAGCGCCTTCTCCAGCGGAATGGACCGCACGTAATGCGTGCCCGCGACCACTCCTTCACCCTCACCCGAGTCAGCACCGTGAAAAATTACTGCAGTCGCACCCGCTTGAACTCCTGCCTGCTTGAGCAACTCCGCCAATGGAACTCCCGACCAGACCGCCGTGCTTACGCCGGCGCCGCCGGAAAGATTTCCGGCACACTCTAAAGTCAGAGGCCGCCGAACCGATGACGTCAGTAATAAATCGGAGTAGGACAACCTAAGCGGGTTCGCGACCAGGCCTCCGATTTCCAGATTCCAGTTTTCTTCCCGAATCGTCGGAGTCTGAAAATGGCTGCGGACAAAAAATTCGCCGTTGGCGGTCACTAGCCCCTTTCCCGGTTCGTCGCGCCCCTGCGCTTTCGCGGGATCGGATCCAGCACCCCTCCGGAGAGAATCCAACCTGCGTACCAGGGGACTCGAAGCCCACCCGGACGTTGTCAGCACCCCCAGCAAGAATTCACGCCGTCGAATGACGGTTGGAGCCCGGCCGTTGTCTGCCTTGTCTGAGCGCGCCATAACCACCAGTGACTATAGACGAAGGATCGTAAAGCGGAATCGCACAGATTATATAGGCGATCCCAGATACTGCGGAGTGGTTGCGATGCGGTCGTCAGCCCGTCAAGCTTGAGTTTGTCAACCTCCCGATGGACGCATCGTCACGGCTCGGTCCGGACTCAACATTCGTGTGACGCCGGTGCCGGAAAATGATCTAATGTCGGGAATGACTCCAAGAAAGTGGACTCTTTCGCTAACCGGACTCTTCTTAACATGGGCACTCGCCGCCACATTGGCCTCCGCGCAGACGCCTTCGCCCGCCCTTCTGGTGCTTGAAAAAGGCGACCAGATGGCCGCCATCGTAGATCCAACCAGCCTTCAAATCGTCGGAAGAGTTCCCGTTGGCGCCGATCCTCATGAAGTCTCAGTGTCTGCCGACGGAAAGACCGCCTACGTCACCAACTACGGCGCGTTCGGCTCTCCTCTGCACACCCTTTCGGTGGTCGATCTCGCAGCCCAGAAACCGCTTGCCCCCGTGGATCTCGGCGCGCTTCGCGCCCCACACGGGATCGGGACCGCCGACGGTAAAATCTATTTCACCGCCGAAGGCAGCAAGGCGATGGGCCGCTACGATCCGGATCGCGGTCAAGTCGATTGGATTCTCGGCGTCGGAGAAAATCGAAGCCACATGCTGGTCGTTTCCCGGGATCAGATCTTTCTGTCGGACGTAAACTCCGACAGCATCAGCATCTTCGACCGCGACAAAGGGGCCGACGTCTCGGGATGGAAACAGACGCGCATCGCAGTGGGCAAGGGCCCCGAGGGCTTTGACGTCTCCCCCGACGGCAAGGAATTATGGGCCGCCAACTCGCACGACGGCACAATTTCCATCCTCGACCTCGCCGGTCGCAAGGTGGTCCAGACTCTAGACCTGAAAACCAAGTTTGCCAACCGGCTCAAGTTCACTCCCGATGGCGGACTCGTCCTGATCTCCGACCTCGGAACCGGCGACCTGATCGTCCTTGACGCCCACACTCGCAATGTGACCAAGCGGATGAGTCTCGGCCGTGGCGCAGCCGGCATCCTGATCACGCCCGATGGCTCGCGGGCCTTTGTCGCAGTCAGCCGCGACAACTACGTCGCCGTCATCGATCTCAAAACGCTCGCGGCCGTAGGTCGGGTTTCTACTGGGCGTGACCCCGATGGCATGGCCTGGGCCGTGCGCAAGTAAGACGCCCGCCTGTGAACTGCATTCATCCTTTGGGGACTGCCTGCCTCCCCCACTCGTAGCCCAGATAAATCATCTGCCCGATATGGTGCTGCATGTGCGCGGCGCACTGCAGGATCATGTCGAGGCGATTGCTCGCATTCGTTCCGACTCCCGAGTATTCCGCAGACCAGTCCTCCGCCGACTGCGCGCGAATGGTCCGCTGCACCATCGCGACGGCCTCATCGAACCGCTTCAACGCTTCGTCTTTTGCCGGCGGATTCGGGTCGTTGAATTCGCGCGGCCGGTCGCGGACGTACCCGGTCTTCGCGATTTGCGCCCCGATGTAGTAGTTCAGATTGCCCGTCAGGTGGAGCACGAGGTGGCCGAAGCTGTTTCCAAACGGAAACGGCCTCTGCCAGAACTGCGCCTGGGTCAGCGGCGCGCCCAGTTCGCGGACGCGAGCGGCGTTCTGGTTGTAGCGGTCGGACAGGACAGCTGAGAGCGTCGAGTACAGGTCAGGCATTTTCCCCCCTCACGAGCTTGTTCCAGGCCATGTCTCAGGAAGCGGCTTAGTGCGGCATCTGGATGCCTCTCAGTCCCGTAGACTCTCCCGGACCCATCCCGCCATTTGGCGCCAGGCCGTTCCAACGCTGCTGCCATAGGTCGATCTGAACTGCATCCTTCTCCGCCGTGGCCGCCTTCAGGCCCACGCCAATCAACTGAAGCACAATTTCCTGGGTGATCGGAGGCTGGGAAAAAATCTGGTACGCAGCCTCAGCGGTGGAAAGCGCCTGCTCCATCTTGCCTTCGTTGAGGTAGGCAACCGCCAACCACCAGGTGGTGATGTCCTTCAACGTCTTCGCCTGCGGCACCCGGCCCCCCGGATCATCCTGTCCGGAGAAATGCTGAATGATGCCGTCGTAAGCGTCGATCGCTTGAAGAAGGGCCTGTTCAGCCCCGGCCCAGTTCTGCATCCGGGAGCGGGCAAAAGCGACGCTCTGCCAGGTGTTGCCAATCGTAAGGATGTCTGGCTCCGGCGATTCCTGCATCGCGGCAATCATGTCCAGATCAAGCCGTTCCAGTTCCGTATTTCGGTTCAGAGCATTCAGGCAGATCGCAAGGCTTTGGCGCGCACTCTGTAGTGACCCGAACCTCGTCGTGGTCAGCTTTTGCGCATAGCGCTCGGCGTCCTGGTATCTGGGGGCCGCTTTATCGAATTGATTTCTCTCGCGGAAAGTGTCCCCGGTGTCCATGCCAGCCTTGACGATTCTGGCATAGGCCTGCTCGGCATCGGAAGGCCGCCCGGCCGATAGATAGCTTTGAGCTAACAGATAGCGCGCCCTCTGCGCCGATGCGTATTGCGCGTCAGCGTCAGTCAACTGCGCGGCATACCGTTCCGCCGTCTGAAATTCTGCGATGGCGAGGTCGTGCCAGTGCAACACATCGTAGACGACTCCCGCCTTCAGAAGAAAACCGAACTTCGCCGTTTGCAGCGAAGGCCTGTGCGCCTTGGGGTCCAGGGCATCAGGTCGCACAACCTGAATGATGAAAATAGGAAGAAACAGTATGGCGACAACGTACAACGTTCCTCGGAGCCACGGGGAGACGGGCTTTTTCTCGGTCATCGTTGCTACACCACGCTGGTGGCTTCCTGCTTCAGCTTTTCCGCCTGGTAATGCGTCACCAGCGCCTCGATCAACGGCTGAAGTTTGCCGTCCATGACGGCTTCCAGTTGGTGGATGGTAAAACCGATCCGGTGATCGGTAAGCCGGTTTTGCGGAAAGTTATAGGTGCGGATCTTCTCGCTGCGATCGCCGGAGCCCACCATCGCCTTCCGCTCTTTGGCCAGCGCCTGCTGCTGTTTGTCCATCTCGATTTCATAGAGGCGGGAGCGTAACACGCGCATTCCTTTTTCGCGATTCTTGATCTGCGATTTCTCGTCCTGGCAGCTGACCACGGTATTCGTGGGAATGTGCGTGATTCGCACCGCAGAATAAGTAGTGTTCACCGACTGGCCCCCGGGCCCCGACGAGCAGAAAGTATCGATGCGCAAATCCTTGGCTTCGATTTTGATGTCGACGTCTTCGGCCTCGGGCAGCACGGCGACGGTGACAGCCGAGGTGTGTACCCGTCCCTGCTGCTCGGTGGCAGGCACGCGCTGCACCCGGTGCACGCCGCTTTCATACTTGAGCTGCGAGAAGACGCGATTGCCCTCGATGATGGCAATCACTTCTTTCAGGCCACCCACCGAAGACTCCGAAGTCGAGAGCACTTCCACCTTCCAGCGCTGAGTTTCCGCATAGCGCGTGTACATGCGAAAAATCTCGGCCGCAAAGAGTGTAGCTTCGTCTCCCCCCGTGCCGGCGCGGATTTCGAGGATCACGTTCTTCTCGTCGTTCGGATCCTTGGGCAGCAGCAAAACCTTCAACTCTTCTTCCACGCCGCTGACGCGAGCTTCCAGCTTGTCGAGTTCCTCCTGGGCATAGGCGCGCATCTCGGGATCTTTTTCGTCGACGAGCACGGCCCGGCTCTCAGCGATTCCCTTCTTGAGATCTTTGTATTCGCGATATTTTTCGACCATGGGCGCAATTTCAGCATGCGCCTTGGCAGTCTTCTGGTATCTCGCCGAGTCGTGCACGATCTCCGGCGACGCCAGAGCTTTGTTCAGCTCTTCGTAGCGGGCTTCGAGTTGATCTAATCTTTCAAACATGTCAGTCGGCTTCCGTAGAGACGTAGCTTCGCTACGTCTCGGTTGCGCCGGGCCCGGTCCGTTGCAGCGGGCGAGACGTAACCACTACTACGTCTCTACGGCATTTTATTGATATTTGGACAAGCGGGAGAAGGTATTCGCGGCGGCGCCGCTAGGCAACTACCAATTCGCCGCCACGTTCTTTTTCGAGGCTCATAGCCTGGTCGAGCGCAGTAATGGCGCATTGCGCCATTTCGTCGGACGGCGGCTTGGTGGTAATGCGCTGCAGCCACAAGCCCGGAGCTGTGATCAACGCAAACAGCGAACCGCGGTGCCTGGCGGCAAAACGGATAATTTCATAAGAGACGCCAGCAATCACCGGCAGCAGGACGATGCGCGAGGCGAAGCGCGCCCAAAACGTAGTGTATGGCACCAGCATGTAGAAACCGATGGAGATCAGCATCACTGTCATCAGGAAACTCGTACCGCAGCGCGGATGGAACGTAGAATATTTCTGCACCGCCGTGGTCGTGAGCGGGTCGCCGTTTTCGAAGGCGAATACGGTCTTATGTTCAGCGCCGTGATACTGGTAGACGCGTCGAATGTCGCTCCACAGCGAAACTCCCCAGATGAAAAGAAGGAACAGAATCAACCGGATCGCGCCGTCGACCAGATTGAACGTGATCCGGCCGCCCAGTGCCGGATCAATCTTCTTGAGTTCCGTCGCCGCCACCAGCGGCACGTACTTATACATGAAGATGAAGAAAGCCAGCGAGATCACGATGTTGATTGCGGCCAACCAGCCGCTGATGGCGGCAGCTTTCTCGCGGGTCTCGGATTTGGGGACCGGGATCGGCGCGGACTCCGCCTCGCTTCGCTTCGGCGGAACAGCCGATTTGGTTGTCTGTACCTGGTTCGCGGCGGCGTCCATCTGCATCACTTCTTCAATCGCGACGTTTGCCGAAAATCGCAGGGCGCGGTAGCCCAGCGTCATGGCGTAGCCCAGCGTCATCACGCCACGAACAACGGGCCAGGCCATCCATTTATGTTTCTCGGACGGCCGCTCCAGAGATTCGCTCATGGTGACCACTTCGCCCGACGGCTTGCGGCATGCGATGGCCCAGGCGTGCGGCGAGCGCATCATCACACCTTCAAGCACGGCTTGCCCGCCGACGAGGGTTTCCTCGCCACCTTCAAGCGCGGGCAAAAGCTGCACCGCGGCCAGGAATCGCAAGTAATTTCGCACGGAACGCACAGTGATTAGATGCTCCAGAAGCCCCGAAAGAGACCTGGGAATAGGTTATCACAGGGTGCGACGGGCTTCGCAGCTACTATTGAGCGAGTAGCTAACTAACAGATATCCCAAGATTTATCAGGCTCATTCGGCAAGCCAACTCAGCTTCATCTATCCTCTCAAAGTCATGCGCAAATTCGCCGAAACCGCCGAGGCAATCGCAGCCACCACCAAGAAGCTGCAGAAGACCGCGCTCGTCGCCGATTACCTGAAATCGCGCACTACGCAGGAGGCTGCGGTATCGGCCATATTCCTCTCGGGACGGCCGTTTCCGGCCTGGGACGAAGCGACTCTGCAGGTCGGTGGAAGGCTGCTGTGGCGTGTAGTCGCGGAGTTATCCGGGCAAGCCGAAGCCGCGCTCACCGCGGCATACCGCAAGCATGGCGACTTGGGAGCGGTAGCCGGAGAGATTTTGCCCGAACGGACAGGGCAAGGGCTGAGTGTTCTCATCGTGGCGGAGATTTTTCGCCAGATCGCAGCCGCCCGCGGACCGGCAGCGAAAACCGCGCTGGTGGGCGATCTACTTCGGCGCGCCACGCCGCTGGAAGCCAAGTACATCGTGAAGATCATGACGGGAGACTTGCGCATCGGCCTGAAAGAAAGCCTGGTCGAGGAGGCGATTGCCAGAGCTTACGGCATCGCAACCACTAGCGATCGGCCTGGCGGGTCGGCAGAAATCCAGCGCGCCAACATGCTGCTGGGTGACATCGGAGAGACGCTGTGTCTCGCGGCGCAGGGCAAGCTGCCCGACGCGAAAATGCGTCTGTTTCATCCTCTGGGATTCATGCTGGCGAGTCCAATTGAATCGGCCGAGGAAGGCCTGAGTTATTTTTCCGAGGCCGCAGTGGAGGACAAATATGACGGCATCCGGGCCCAGGCGCACGTGTCGAGCGGTGAGGTAAAGTTCTTCTCCCGCACCCGCGACGAGATCACAGAGTCGTTCCCCGAACTGCCGGACGCCCTGGCCGGCTTGGCGCAAGATGCAATCCTCGATGGCGAGATCGTAGCGTGGAGCTATGCCAAAGAAAATGTGGGGCGGGCACTCCTGCCCGCCACGGCAGCGCCAGCTGCCGGCCTTGCTTCTCCCCAAAACCACGGTGACCTCGATCAATTCAGCCAAAGCGAGATCGAAGCATCCCACGGATCCCATCCCGGCCACGCGCGCCCCTTCAGCATCCTCCAACAGCGCCTCGGCCGCAAAAAAGTCAGCGAGAAAATGCTACGCGAGATCCCAGTCGCGTACCTGGTGTTCGACGTCCTCTATGCCGGAGGGGAACTGCTGATCGATCGTCCGCTGCGCGAGCGGGCTCGGATTCTGGATGAGTTGCTGGCAAACAAAATCCACCACGGAGGCACCGAGACACGGAGGAAAACAGGCAATATCGCCACACAGAGGACGCTAGCTTTCGGGGAAGTCGTCGCGGAAAACGAACGGACGCGGGCCTACATCATCCGCGCTCCGGTGTTTCGCGCCGCCTCGCCACAGGAACTGGAAGCCCTCTTCACCGCCGCTCAGGCTCGCGGCAACGAAGGTCTGATGATCAAAGATCTGAATTCTCCTTACACACCCGGCAAGCGAGGAAAGTCGTGGCTGAAGATGAAACGCGAACTGGCCACGCTCGACGTGGTCGTCACCGCGGTCGAATACGGACACGGCAAGCGCGTAGGCGTGCTCAGCGATTACACCTTCGCCGTGTGGGACCAGAATAAAGACAAGCTGGTAAACATCGGCAAAGCGTATTCCGGTTTAACCGATGCCGAGATCGCCGAAATGACGCAGTGGTTCCTGGAACACACGATCGAAGATCAAGGATTCCGGCGCGTGGTCGAGCCCAAAGTCGTGCTGGAAGTAGCCTTCAACAACATGATGGAATCAGACCGCCACGAAAGCGGCTACGCCCTGCGCTTCCCGCGCATCGTCCGCCTGCGGCCAGACAAGTCGCCGGAAGAGGCGGACACGATTGAGCGAGCGCGGGAGATTTTCGAGAAACAGAACGCAGCCCGCTGAGCATTACGACGCTCCTGGCGTGGGCATGTCGGTGTTGAAAATATCCAGCAGGACTTCCCAACGGCCGTCGACCTGCTTCTTCCAGACCGTCACGTACTTCCCTTTGTCCGAGATGACTTTTCCCGCCGGGTCGGTGAAGCTCATTTGATACATTCCGCTGGTGTAGCCCAGTTCGCCCGAGCGGGCAACGTCGGCCTTGTCCGCATGCCACGCGATCTTTAAGTTGGGAAGCGCGAAGAATCCGGAGAACGACTTGGCAATAGCTTCCCGGCCCTGCGCAATGGGAGCGTTGGGGGCCAGCACCGCGCCGTTCTCTTCGCAAAACGCCACCGACTTATCGAGGTCTTTGCCGGCGAAAACTTTCATCCACTCTTCGTCGGCGGCGCGAACGGCGTCGGCAGGATTCTTCGGTGGCTTGCCTCCGGCGCTTGAAGGGACAAACAAAGACAGTACCAAACACGCTGCAAGAACCACAGAGTGGCGTGGTTTCATGAGATCCATCCTGAGAAAAGTATTGACGGCGGGATTGTATCACTGCTTAGTGGCTGTGATGCTCTTCGCTCTCGCTCACCGGAATCACACACCCATGCGCCACTTCGCACACCACGTGCTCAAACTGAATCGTGGTGTGGTCGATGTGGAAGTCGCGATGCAACAGGCCTTTCACGTCGCGCAGGATGCGCTCGCTCACCGACGGCGGGATGTCGGCAATCGAAATGTGGCAGGAAAGCGCGCGCGTCTCCGATCCGATGCTCCAGCAGTGCAGATCGTGCACATCGTTGACGCCGTCCACGGAGCGGATGGCAGTCTCGACCAGTTCGAGCTTCACGCCACGCGGCGTGCCTTCCAGCAGTATGTTCAGCGTTTCGCGGACAATGCCGTAGCCCGACCAAAGAATCAGCGCGCCAATGCCGAACGAGAGCGCGGAATCAATCCAATAATTGCCCGTCACCAAAATCGCCCAGCCGCCCACGATCACCGCGGCGGTCGAAAGCGTGTCGCCCACTTCATGCAGCAATGCGCTGCGAATGTTCACGTCGCCGCCCGACCCGCTAGCAGAACGGTAGAGCAGCAGCGCGATCACGCCGTTCATCACCACGCCCGCGGCCGCAACCCATATCATCACTGCAGCCTGCACATGCTCGGGATGCTGCAGTCGGCGAAACGCCTCGTAGAAAATAAAGAACGAAACCGCCACCAGCGAGGTGGCGTTCACCAGCGCAGCCAGCACTCCCGCGCGATGGTAGCCGTAAGTCTTTGTAGGGCTGGCCGGGCGCGACTGCAGATAGACCGCAACCAGGGAAAGCAGCAGGGCGAGGAAGTCCGAGAGATTGTGTCCCGCCTCGGAAAGCAAAGCCAGCGAGTGGCCGCGGATTCCCGCCACCACCAGCAGCGCGATATAGGCCAGGGTCACGGCCAGCGAAATCTTGAGCACCCGTGTCGGGCCGCTCCCGCCGTGAGCATGAACGTGCATGGTCTAAGTTTAAGGGTGCGGAGAGCGCGGTTCAAGCGCACTGTAATCGCGGCGCTGGCTCAATTTAAATTTCTCTGCGCTCTTTGCGGACTTTCTTTGCGCACTCTGCGGTTAAAGTCTTTTGATTTGCCCAAGAACAAGGCCCTTTAACCGCAGAGTTCGCAAAGGAAAGCCGCAACGAGCGCAGAGAGTTTCAAATTAAGCCACTACCGTAATCGCAGCGTTCTCAGCTCAACGTTTAAGCAATCCCTCGAAATACCGGTTGTTGTAGAACGTGGTCGACTTCTGCACGAACTCGAGAATCTTCAGCATCTTTTCGCGGCCTTCGCGGTTCATTTCCTTGAACTGCACCGCCACCCCTGAACCGGGATCAATTCGCGCCACCACTCCTTCGGCCGTCAGCGTGCCGTCGTCCATGGAGAAGCCGAGGCGCAGGTTGGTTCCCGGAGCAAGAATCGTGCTGGTTTCCACGAAGCAGCCGCCGATACTCACATCGGTAAGATTCGCGAACATGGGAGCGCCACCCGCTTCAGCCTGCAATTCGATGGTCACGCGGCACTTCAACCGCGGATGCAGCCGTCGATCTTTGTAGGAAAGCTGCTTCTGCTTCTCCAAGTACATGCGGCGGTCGGCCTGCGCGAGAAGTTTTTCGGCATCCTGCCCATCCTCGGGATACACGGCTTGCCCCAGACTGACCGAAAGAATCTCCTCGCCACAAACATCGAAACCCGCCTGCTTGGCCAGAACTCGAAGTTGCTGGGCTTTCTTGGAAGCCGCTTCGGTGGGCAGGCCGGGAGCGATCACCACAAATTCATCGCCGCCCATGCGGGCCACATAGTCATATTCGCGGCAACTTTCTTTCAACGCCTGAGCAAACAAGCGCAGCACGCGATTGCCTTCCAAGTGGCCGAAGCGGTCGTTGATCTGCTTGAACCCGTCCATGTCCGAGACCATCACGGTCAGGGAAGAGTTGTCGCGCTTGCAGCGCGCCAGTTCGCGCTCCAACTGCAGGAAGAGAGACCGGGCGTTGGGCAATCCGGTGAGATAGTCCGTGGTCGCCGAACTCTCCGCCTGCTGGTACTTGAGTGCGTTTTCGATGGAAAGCGCCATCTTGCTGCTCACCGCCAGTAGAATGCGGAGGTTATCGGAAGTGAAGGCATCTCGCTCCCCGCGATATACGGCGAGCACGCCGATCACGCCCGAAACCCCTTCCAGCGGCACCGCCAGCGCCGAGCGCAGCGTGCTGAACTTGCTGGGATCGTTCAAATACCCGGGTTCGACCGAAGGGTTGCCATTTACGATCGGCTTCTTGTTCTGCGCCACCCAGCCCGAAAGCCCGTGCCCCAGAGGAATCCGCAAAGAATTGAAAAGGCGATAGTTATCGCCGTTCACGTACTCCGGTATCAGCTCATTCTCGCGCAGCACATAAATCGCGATAGCATCGTAAGGAACCATCGGCTTGAGTTTTACCGAAAAAACCGACAGAGTCTCGCCCAGGCTCAGGGAAGCTCCCAAGTCCTGGCTAAGTTCAAACAAAGACTGAGCTTCCTGCCGCGCCGCCGCGATTGAGGAAAGAAACGTGGTTTCCCTCCCGGCATAATCCGGCGCGGTGGCATTTTCAAATCCAGCCGCAGGAGCCTCTCCGCGCTCGATCTTGATGGCCGTCGAAAGTGGTGAGTTCACGTCCTGCGACGATTTGGCCACGGCCAGCCGTTCCAGGTACTGGTAGCGCTTCTGCAATACCGCCACGACCTTGGGATCAAACGACTTACCCGATTCCGCCGCCAGTTTCTGCATCACGTCGTGTAACGGCAACGCGCGGCGGTATTGACGGTCGGAGGCCAGCGCGTCCAGATAGTCCACGGCCGACAGAATGCGCGCTCCGATAGGAATCTCCGCGCCTTTCAACCCCAGAGGATAGCCCGAGCCATCCCACTTTTCGTGGTGAGCACGCACGATGGGCACCACCGGATAGGGGAAACGCACCCGCTCCAGAATCTCTGCCCCCACCAGGGTATGAATCTTCATTTTCTCGAATTCTTCCGGCGTGAGCCGCCCCGGCTTCGAGATGATGTGTTCCGGCACGGCGAGCTTGCCAATGTCGTGCAGCAGTGACGCGGCGTGCAGCGCTTCCAGTTCGGGCCCGGTTATTCCCATTTCCTTAGCCACTTCGATGGCGTAGACGCGCACCCGCTGCAAGTGCTCGTGCGTGGTCTGGTCCTTAGCTTCGATGGCCAGTGCCAGGGCTTCAATGGTCCGAAGATGGAGGTTCGCGATTTCCTCGACGTGGACTTTTTCGTCCTCCAGCTTGCCCAGGTAGAGGCGATACGACCGGTAGATCAAATAAACCACCGGCACCATCAACAGCGAGGTTTCCCAGTTGAACGCCCGATCCAGCCAGGCGATGGTTCCGGCGATGCCTGCACCCACAATGTAGTAAGGGAACGACCAGAAATAGCAGTCCACCAGAATTTTTCTCAGCGGCCGCCGTTCTGTGATCGAAATGACGATGGCGATCGAACCGGCGTTGGCTACAAAGTAGACGCACGCGGCAAACCCCAGCAGAAGCGGACGGCTGCTGATCAGCAGGCTGCTCCAGGGATGGTCATAGACCACGTAGGTGAGCGCCGTGGACATGGCTCCCGCGCACACGTTGAACGTGACCTGAAGGGCATTGGGACGCTCGGGATACAGCGTCTGCGCCAGAATGGAGACCGCGCCCAGGATCAGCGTCTCTGAGAAACTCAGCTCCAGGACGCCCACCAGGATAAACAGGAAGTTCACTGACAAGGTGCCGGTGATGCCGGGCAGAGTCACCTTCAGCCGCGAAGCCAGAATCGCGATGCCCAGGTAGCAGATGAACTCGGCGATGTTCTTGCTGCTCTGGTGGATAGCGCCGTAGAGCAGGGTGGCGGTTCCGCCAGCGATCACTACCCCGACAAACAATTTGCCGAGCAGCGGCATGCCTCGCCACCTGTGGACGCGGCTCGGCACACCCGTAGCGCTATCGGTCACACTTGAAAGCACAGTTGTGTCCCCGGAGACTCCGGAATACCCAGTAATACCAGCTAACGTATTTAGAAACAACGATTTGGGGAGATTTGGAGAAACTTCGGTAACCCGATCCCAGTACCGTCGATAGGGCTCAGAGACAACCCCTTGCCGAGCGCGACGGCTATCCCTCCCGGATTCAATGCACTAGCTGGATGAGTGTCAGATAGGAACCTGAACGAACCGGTTGCCGAGCTCAGCGGGCGATCCGTGACCTACGGCTATGACAACGATTACCACCTGATGTCGGAAACGGTCGCCAGCGATCCGGGAGGCAACAACGGCGTGGAGAGCTACACCTACGACGCAGTCGGCAACCGCAAAACGCTGAGTTCAACCATCCCGTCGCTGTCGGGCAGTGCGTCGTATACCTAACTGAGGATGGGCAGCGAAAACAAAACCTCCGCGCGTTGCTACGATGGGACCGAGAAGCAATTCCGGGCTCGCTAGGGGATCATCACTGCTGATTGTGGTCAGCCACAGGTGGCGGGAAGAAGTGACTTTTGGGAACTCTGAGCGCGGGTACCAAAACCGCACCATCCACTGTCGTATCGGGCGGCATCGGCGCCCGCCCTTGCAACGAACGCAAGGACGGGGCACCCCCGTATTGCTGATGCACGCGAGATCAAAAGCCTGGGCCACCCGCCGGGCACGGTACTACAATGTCCAAACAGGCCGGTTCGAAACCATGGATCAGGTCCCCGGGGACATTTTTGACCCCGCCACCCTGAACCTCTATTTCTACACTGCCGACAATCCCGTCAACCTGACGGATCCCAGCGGAAATGACATCGCGAGTTATGCGGCCCTCAAAAAGGCATTTCGAGGCACGGCATACCAGATACATCACCTAATCGAAAAGCGATTTGTCCCCATTTTCCTCGTTGCCGGCTGTACGATAGCTACCAACTTGTTGCCAGATGAACATCAGTATTATACCAACGCTTGGCGGCAGGCTATTGGTTACACGAATGGTAACAACCCAACAAATACTGCCAACGCTCTTCCCCAGCAAGTCTGGGATGCGGCTCTGGCCATATACGCTGGTAACGCAGCTCTGCTGGCCGCTATCGAGGAATGTCGCCAGCAGCTGGGTCAATAGCATATGAAGAGGTTGCGTCACATGGGAATACGACTGGAAAGCGAAGAGGAGCAAAGGAAGTTTCTCGATATGGGAGTGGAATTTAGCTCCAGTCACGGGAGACCGGGCGGTGGGCTTCTTGCGAACATCGACCTTGTAGACCACGACGTGCGCTGGAGGGAAATCGAACAGTTAACAGTCGGGCGCGTTTTTTTAGATACTGTTGCTTCAACGTTTTCTGTCGCAGACTTGGACTCCGCGAAGTTTCTCCGAGTCTTAGCCAAGCCCGGTGGGTATCCTCAACCCGAGGAGAAGAATGGTTACCTGTCTGCGAGCTATGACCTGGTCGAGTATTGTCCGCACTGCGGTATTGGCAAGAAACAAGTGGGGCCGTTGCGGTTGAAGGGCGCTCCTGCTTTGACAGATAACTCCATCCTGCAGTTGAATTGGATTTTCGACGAATTCTTTGTGTCTCGTGCCACTTGGGAAGCTGTGTTCAAGCCCCTGGGAATTGGCATGCGGCCCGCTGTGTTGCACAAAACCGGAGAGGAGATCACGTCGTCGGTTCAACTCGCCATCCCGGACATTTGTGATTTGGCATTTGACGAAGCGTCCGATTTCGAGGAGTGTCGGGCTTGCGGTCGCAAAAAATATTCGCCCGTTTTCAGAGGATTTCTTCCGGAGCCAATACGCCCGAGCGCCATGATTGTTAAGTCAAGCCGGTCCTTCGGCAGTGGTGCACTTGCATTCAAGCTGGTTCTTGCGTCCGACGCTCTGTACCAGAGATTCAAAGAAGTTGGCCTCAAGGGTGCTAAGTTCTGGGCATGTGCGCACAAACGTTAGGCAATTCGACGATTTCGATAGGTGCGACGGCCGAACCAAGGTTGCCATTGAGGCATAGTCACGCGTGAAACAGACGGAAACGATGGATCACAAAGAAATAGCAAGGTTGATAGGGAACCTAGAAGCCGAGGTTAACAACGGCGGCTTTGACCAGTTTTTCTACAATTCCGCGGGGGACGACACGGCAGAGACCATCCGGGCTCTCGAAACAATTGGGGCAGATACCGTGGCCGACATCGTTAAGAGAGCCGCGGCGAAGTTTCCTGGGGGTGTCCCTCCGAAGGACCGTTTTCAGCGCCAAGACGTGTTACACCAAGTCTCACCTGAATCGGATGCATTCGACGAACTGGATGGAGAGTTTTACGGATATCCTGACGACCTACCGGGGCTGCTCGCAAAATACAAGGACAAGCCTGACTGATCTTAGGACCTAACCAGCACGGCCCAGTCGAATATACGCCGTCCCACACGGAACAATAGAATAATCGCTCGACAACGGGCGGGTGGCCCGGCCTTTCCACCTCTTTTTTCCCCGTTCCGGAACGGTGGGTGCCCCGTCCTTGCGTTTTTTGCAAGGGCGGGCGGCGATGCTGCTTGTACCATTTCGTTGGTCATGCCCAGCGGCTTGCATCGCACCTACGGCGCCCATCACCTGCACTTTATCACCTGCTCGTGCTATGGGCGATTGCCTTTCCTGCGGGCCCCGCGCGGCCGCGACCGCTTCCTGGCGATTCTGGAGCAGACCCGCCAACGCTACCGCTTCGTGGTCGTGGGCTACGTTGTCATGCCGGAACACATCCACCTGCTGTTGACGGAACCCGAAGTCGGAACTCCGTCGACCGTGATGCAGGTGTTGAAGCAGCGCAGCTCCCGCGCCCTGTTGCCGAAGAAAAAACGAGTGGACCCACGGCAACGCGACTTATTCCGGGACGCCGCGCCACGCCGCGCGTTCTGGCAGGCGCGCTTCTACGATTTCAACGTTTGGACGACGAAGAAGCGGGTAGAAAAACTGAGGTACATGCATCGGAATCCGGTGAAACGCGGACTGGTTGACCTGCCGGAGCAATGGCGCTGGAGCAGCTATCGGTTCCATCTGCTGGGTGAAGCTGGTGCGGTGCGCGTGGATGAGGGATGGACGGGGATTTCGTTTCGAGATCGAGTGGCGTAAGACAGCCGCGGTGCAGGCGTCGCCGTGCCCGCCCTTCGCCAAGTGCGCGAAGGACGGGGCACCCCCGTATTGCCGATGCCCGAGATCAAAAGCCTGGGCCGCCCGCCGAAATTCACACTTGACATTGCCCGATAATCCACTACCATATGGTTGTGGATAGATTGGGTACAACGTTTGCCGCCTTGTCTGATCCAACCCGGCGGGCAATGATCGAACGCCTCTCCCGTGGGCCTGCGTCTGTGCATGGATTGACGGAACCGTTCGCACTCTCGCAGCAGATGATTTCAAAACATATCGCCTACCTGGTGCGGGCGCGGATTGTGATCAAGACGAAGCGTGGACGAGAGAGTATTTGCAAGCTTAGGCCAGAGTCGATCAAGGCGGTCAGCGACTGGGCGATCAGCTATCGCCAGTTCTGGGAAGAGAGCTTCGACAAGCTGGATGTAGTTGTAAAGCAAATGAAGAAAGAGGAGGCCAGAGATGACAAAAAGCACGGTGAACGAGACAGAGCGGATGGTCGTCACAAGAGTTTTTGATGCCCCACGCGAATTGGTTTGGAAGGCGTGGACAGACCCGAAGTATGTGATGCAGTGGTGGGGACCAAAGGGTTTTACTTCGCCGGTTTGCAAGATCGATTTTCGCGTGGGAGGAAAATTTCTTTACTGCATGAGAACGCCGGATGGACAGGACGGCTGGAATGCTGGGGAATACCACGAGATTGTTCTGCACGAGAAGATCGTTTACTCCATGTACTTTTCCGACCCGCAGGGAAACAAGGTTGACCCTGCAGAATATGGAACTGAACATGAGGCCATAGACGATGCGCGCGACGTAGTCATTTTTGAGGATCTCGGGAACGGCCAGACGAAGCTCACCTTGATTGGAAATGACCCCATGGAGAGCGCAAAGGAAAGCGGGCAACTCGAGGGCTGGAACGAGCAACTTGATAAAGTTGCCGCAGTTGTTGCGAAGCTAGCGCAGGCGAAATAAGAAGTTGAAATTTTGATTCGCGAAACTCAATCGTGGAGAAGAAATGAAAAGAATACTGTTTCTCGCTATCGTCTTGCTGGCGTTCGCATTTCCCGCCCATACCCAGGATGCGATGAAGAATGACGCGATGAAGAAAGATGCAGCCGTCAAACCTGCCGACCCCGAATTGAAGGTCGTGCTGGATTCCTGGAACGAGATTGGCCGCAAACTCATCGCCATGGCCGAGGATTTTCCTGAGGACAAATACGACTTCAAGCCCACGCCGGCGCAACGCAGCTTCGCAGAGCAGTTGCTGCACGCGGCAGGATCGAACTACTTCTTCACCAATCCCGTCATGGGGAAGGAGCCTCAGGCAGCAGAAGATCCCAAGCGCGACCAATACAAGTCCAAGGCCGACATCGTTGCGTTCGTCAAGAAATCCTTCGCCGATGGCGCAGCCGCCATCCAGTCGAAAGGCGACAAAGGCCTGACGACGGAGGTTGTTTATTTCCCTGACCAGAAAGCGCGTGTTCTCGACATAGCATACGGCCTCATCGAACATAGTGGTGAACACTACGGCCAGCTCGTTGTGTACTACCGCCTCGCAGGTCTTGTGCCGCCGGAGTCTCGGCCCAAGAAGTAAAGCTCAAGAGACCAGGTACCCCGTCCTTATCGCGCGCCGTTTGCGCGAAGGGGCGGGGATTGGTTTTGGGACCTTCAGTATTCAGTGCGCCGCGCGGCATAATGGATATCTCTGCTTTCGTTCCGGCTGGCTGGCCCACCCTTTCCTCTCTGGGATTCGAGCACCTTCCTACTGAGGCTGCCCCATCCTTGCGTTTTTGCAACGGTGGGGATTCGGAGAGTGGATAGCGCAGGTTGTGGCCATTTCCTGTACGCGTCCGTGGTACGCACTCTCCGGAAAGCGCGAAGGGGTGCGGCAGCCTCAGCCGTGGTGGTTTTCACAGGGTCAGAACAGAAAAGGTAGGCCCAGCCGGCCGATTTCTTCACACTTTCCTGTCCCCGGTTCCCCCCGGTACAAGCGTCAGTGGTACCCGCCCCTCGCAAAGAACGCGAAGGATGGGCACCCCCGTGTTGCTGATGCCCGCGAGATCAAAAGCCTGGGCCAACCCGCCCGGGTCCGGAGGGAAATCCTGGGGGTGATCGATGTGACTGAGTCCGGGAATGTCGGATAATATATGTGGCCGGAGCCTGATGCGGAAAGAGATCGCAAGATGTTCCTGATAGATGATCCGCTCTTTCGCCCGATTATTCAGCTTATGGACAACGCCAAGTATGCCGAAGCGTTGCATCGGCTTGATGATTTGTTGCCAGCCTTGAGTACTGAGGAGCGTCCAGCCGGTCTCTACTGGAAGATTCAATGCTTGGCTTCACTTGGCGATTGGAAACGAGCAAAGGCTGGTACCCAAGAGGCTTTGGCGCTGGTTGAAAGACAGACACCCATGGGGATGCGCTTGGAGTTGCTCAATGCGTATCTTCTCCATAGTGATCAAGGGCCTAGTAAGGCAGCGCTGGAGATTCGCAGCATCCTAGATCGCTATGGCGCACGGCTCAGATCCGAAAACCTCTTGTGGATCTACCTGCAAGCTAAATCAGACCTGGGAAATTGTCTGGTGAACGCGGGCCGTTACGCAGAGGCCATTGAGGAATTGGAAGAGGTGTTGCCCCTCCAGGATCAGCCGTCATTTCGGTACTACATTCACTTCTGGCTTGGCATAGCGAATCACGAGTTGAGAAAACTGAAGGAAGCGAGAGACCATTTTGAATCCACAACGGCTGAAGCGAGATCCGTGCCGAAGGGTGCGATAGCTCCATACTATGCAGCAAGAACTCGATATGAACTGGCATTGATCGCATATAAGCAACACCGTTATGAGGATGCCTTGCGGCAGTCAGATTTGGCTTTGGCGGTCGGGCTTCAGGACCCCGAACTACTTCAAGGTGTCCGTCGCCTTAGAGAGTTGGTAGGTGAGGTGCGGGCGTTATAGCGATTCCTGTCGACCCCGGAATTGATCGAATGTTTTAGATGAGCCCCTTGCGGACTTTCAGAAGGAAATCTTCCGCGTCGGCGCGGGCTTTTTCCATGAAGCTGGGCTTGTGGCCGTGTTCGATTTCTATTTCCTGCAGCACAAGATCGACGGCAACTTTCGGCTTGTAGCCCCGTTTTATTAGCAGCTGAGCACGCTCTGCGACAGCGTTGACGGCGGCCAGTCCCGCGGCCGTCTTCATCGCCGCGGCGGTGGATTCGTTTTCACATTTGTGGTCGCGAAACTTCGCAGCCGCCAGGCGGTCGTAAGCGCCCATGGCCTCTTCACCGCTCAGCAGCGTGGGGACGGGAAATTTCCACCGGCAATTCGAGCAGGACCAACCGTTCTCTTCGCCTTCGATCCAGATCAACGAGCGTTCCATATCGCCAAGGCCAACCGCAAGCAGCGCTGCCCCCATGATATAGCGCATTGCCTGTCCGGGACGATTGGCCAAGTGTGAACGTGGGGTCAAGGTTCGAACGGCAAGGGGACCGCGAAATGGAGCGGAGGCCGACGGTTCGGGCGATTTTGCGGGTCGGCCATAGTATCTTGGTAGCTTCAGCAGGCTGCCTTTGCGCCTGGTCCATTGCGCGAGCGCGGAGACGATCCCGGCGCAGAGACGATCGGGAGGAAAAATCTTGAAGATCGCAAATGACATTACACAACTGATTGGACACACCCCGCTGGTGCGTCTGAATAAAGTCACGGAAGGCTGCGTGGCCGAGGTAGTCGCGAAGCTGGAGAGCCAGAACCCGCTGGCCAGCGTGAAAGACCGGATCGGGGTCAGCATGATCGTGGAAGCGGAGCGCGCGGGAAAAATCCATCCCGGCAAAACGGTGCTGGTTGAGCCGACCAGCGGCAATACCGGCATTGGCCTGGCGTTCGTGGCGGCGGTGAAGGGCTACCGGCTGATTCTGACCATGCCCGAGACGATGAGCCTGGAGCGCCGAGTGCTGTTGCTCGCCTTCGGCGCGGAGCTGGTGCTCACGCCCGGACCGAAAGGCATGAAGGCCGCTATTGCCAAGGCGGAGGAAATTGTTGCCAGCACTCCCAATAGCTATATGCTGCAGCAGTTCGACAATGCCGCCAACCCGAAGATTCATCGCGAGACCACCGGCCCTGAGATTTGGGAAGATACGGACGGGCGCGTCGATTTCCTGATTTCGGGCGTAGGCACGGGCGGGACAATCACGGGAGTGAGTGAATACATCAAGCCGAAGAAGGCGTCGTTCAAGGCGGTGGCCGTGGAACCGGCTGACAGCGCAGTGCTCTCGGGCGGCAAGCCTTCGCCGCACAAGATTCAGGGAATTGGCGCCGGCTTTGTGCCGAAGATTCTGCGCCGGGACTTGATCGACGAGGTCATCACGGTTACGAACGACGATGCGATTGCCATGGCTCGACGGCTGCCGCTGGAGGAAGGGCTATTGGTGGGGATTTCGTCTGGGGCTGCGGTGGTCGCGGCTTTGCAGGTGGCGCGCCGGGCGGAGAACAAGGGAAAGCTGGTAGTGGTGGTGTTGCCCTCGTTCGGCGAGCGTTACCTCAGTAGTATTCTGTTCGAAGAATTGCGCAACCGGGCGCTGCAGCTTCCTACGGCGACGGTTGCCATTTGAAGTCATGCCCGGTTTCCTGACCCTAATTCGCGAAGACGTTAACAACGTGGTGGAGCTCGATCCCGCGGCCAAGTCGCGGCTAGAAGTGTTGTTGTGCTACGCCGGGCTGCATGCGGTGTGGGGATACCGCGTCACGCACTGGTTCTGGGGCCACGGCTTTTTTCTGCTGGGGCGATGGCTTTCGCAGGCAGTCCGATTCCTGACCGGGATCGAGATTCATCCCGGCGCGCAGATTGGCCGGCGGCTGTTCATCGACCATGGCGTGGGTGTAGTGATTGGGGAAACGGCCGTCGTGGGCAACGACGTGACGTTGTATCAGGGCGTGACCCTGGGCGGAACCGGGAAAGAACATGGCAAGCGCCATCCTACGATTGAGGACGAAGTGGTGATCGGCGGCGGCGCAAAAGTTCTCGGCAACATTACGGTCGGGCGCAACTGCAGGATTGGCGCGGGTTCGGTGGTGCTGCGCAGCGTGCCCGAAAATTCCACCGTGGTGGGAGTTCCGGGACACATCGTCTTCCGCAACGGCGAACGCGTCGTGATCACCGATCCCAAGCAGATCAACGACCCGCTGTCCGAGGCTCTGGCTGCGGTTGCCACGGAAGTCAGCAAACTGCGCGAGCGCGTGCAGCAGCTCGAGGGCGCGGGCTCAACTCCGCATGAACCGTTGTCAGCATCGCTGCAGAGGATCATGGAAGACATCGATTACCAGATCTAGAGGAAGAACGGAACAAACCACAAAGGACACAAAGGTTCACGGAGGATGAATCGCACACCTTCCTTCGTGATCCTTGGTGTCCTTGTGGTTAAAGTTTCTTGTGTGCTCTAGTGCGCGCCCGCCTTCTCCGAGCCCAGTCCTGTGTTCGACCGCACCAGCAGCTCGTTAAACTTGTGCTGCGAAGTGGGCTCGTGGCTCAACAGCGTTCCCAGGATCGCTCCGATAAACCCCAGCGGAATACTGAGGATGCCGGGATTCTCCAGCGGGAACCACGCCTTCGCCTGGATCAAGTGCCGAGCCGTTCCTACAACCGTGGGCGGATCGACGGCCATCAGGCTGGGGCCGACCAGGATGAGACCAATCGAAGCCAGCAAGCCCACACCGAGCCCCGCCACCGCGCCCGCCGTGTTGAAGCGCCGCCAGAAAATCGACAGCACAATCACCGGCAGGTTGGCTGACGCTGCCACTGCAAACGCCAGCGCCACCAGGAACGCCACGTTGGCGGTGGGGCCGAGCACGATCGCGATTCCGATCGCGATCGCGCCCACCACGAACGCCGAAATACGCGCTACTTTCACTTCTTCTCCCGGTTTTCGCTCCACTCCGTTGTGGATCACGTTGGTCCAGAAATCGTGCGAGAAAGAAGTGGTCGCGCTGATGGTGAGTCCCGCCACCACCGCCAGAATGGTGGCAAAAGCGATGGCCGAGATAAACGCGAAGAAAACGGACCCGGCCAGGGCGTTCGCCAGCAGCGGCGCGCTCATGTTCGTGCCGCCGTGAGTCTTGATGAAATCGGGGCCGACGATGGTGGCGGCTCCGAATCCGAGGAACGTAGTCATGATATAGAAGCTGCCGATCAGCACCATCGCCCAAACTACGCTGAGACGCGCGGTTTTGGCGTCGGGAACGGTGTAGAACCGCACCAGGATATGCGGCAGTCCGGCGGTACCGAAGATCAGGGCCAGACCCAGGGAGATTAGATCGAGCGGTCCATAAGGCGGCTTGTAGCGGAGCCCGGGCTCCAGAAAGTCCTTCACCACCACCGCGCCCTTGGCGTCGTGATAGGTGACGTGCGCGATCGCTTCGAAAAATTGGCTGAAGCTGAAATGGAAATGAGCCATCACCAGGATGCTCAGCAGAAACGTCCCAGCCATCAGCAGAATCGCCTTGATGATCTGCACCCACGTGGTAGCCAGCATGCCGCCGAACACGACGTAGATGATCATCAACAGTCCGACGCCGATCACGGCTTTGTTGTAGGTGACATAGCCGCCGAGCAGCAATTTGACCAGCGCACCCGCGCCCACCATCTGCGCGATCATGTAGAACGTGCTGACGGTCAAAGTGCTGAGCGACGCCATCGCGCGCACCGGCCGCGGTTTCAGGCGGTAGGCCAGCACGTCTGCCATGGTGTATTTGCCGGCGTTGCGCAAGGGTTCTGCAATCACCAGCAGCACCGTCAGGTAGGCCACCAGCCAACCTACCGAAAAAAGGAATCCATCGTATCCCTGGAAAGCGATGATTCCGGCAATTCCAAGGAACGAAGCCGCGCTCATATAATCGCCGGCCACGGCGATGCCGTTCTGCCAGCCTTTAATTTGCCGGCTGGCCGCGAAGTAAGCGCTGGCGCCGGCCGAGCGTTTGGACGCCCAGTAGGTGATGCCGAGGGTGATGGCAATAAAAACCAGAAACATAATCAGTGGAGTGCTCGCCATGGCTACTTGCCTCCTTTGGCATCGGTGGCTTTCTCTACGATGTCTTTCGCCAGACGGTCGAAATCATTAGCCGCCTTGACGTACAGGCCGGCAATGATCCAGGCCACGAAGAACTGAGACAGGGCAAAAAGATAGGCGAGATTCACTTCTCCAATCACCTTGGTGGACATGAATTGCGGCGCGTAGCCGACCAGAACCGGCAGTGCGAAGTAGTAGACAACGAAGAAGATGAAGGCCGGCACGATGAAAATCTTCTTGGTGGCCATCAGGTCTTTGAACGCTTGGCTCTCGGCGATATCATCCCAGGTCGACTGCGACGCCTGGTAGCGCTCTAGCTGCGGTGGTGGGTAATTCTTTGCGGCATCTGCCATAGTGGCTCCCTCAGTTGAATTTTGGCGTTCGAATGTGCGGCGTTCCCAACGAAGACCACATGGCCGCGAACGCTACAGCCTCTTTCCTGCTGTGCTACTGCGTTTTCTCCAAAACGGCGGTGACGGTTAATTCTGATCCGGGCAACACCGTCAGTTCCCGCTTCCACTGCGCAAAACCTGGCATCGAAACCACCACGACGTGCGTGCCGGTAGTCATGCTAAGCACAGAAGGCGTGCTGCCGACGTAGCGTCCGTCGAGCGTGATTTCGGCTCCCGATGGTGTCGAAGTGAAACTGCATTTCTCTACTTCCCCTGAGTCTGCGGAAGCGGGCGCGGCGCTGCCAGTCGGGGCCGCGTCCGGTTGAGTCCCAGCCGCGGCTGCGGGCGCCGCCGGGGCGCCCTTCCCGTCCTGCGCCACGTAGGTGTAAAGCTGTTTCCGCACTTTGCCCCGATCATCCACGTAATACACGGTAAGGCCGTGCTTTTCTTTTCGAGCGTCGAAACTCGCATCCTTGGCCAGCGGCACGCACCTCGAGAACTTCGAGTCTGCGGTGCAACTGATGCGGAACGGCGGCTGGTTTCCCTCCTGCACCAGCAGCGTGTTCGTTATTTCTGCGGTTTTGCTGGAATGGCAATAGGCGTCGTAGTTGAGGGGATCGCAATTCTTGGGAACGCCGCTGTTATCGAAGCTGACGGAGTGGGTTTCCGAATCCAGCACCTTGATGCGGAGACTGCCGTTGCGCTCCGCAGCGCCGGCTAACAACGACACCAGCATGAGGCCTGCCTGCAGAGCCGCAATTCTGCATCGATTCATGGAAGGGCTCCTCCGAATCCTGCCGACTCGCTATCCCGCCGGTCCGGAAGGCATTGTGCGCTCCGGGCCAGCCTCACGCAAGAAATTCTTTCGTCCTCACAGGCTTGGGGAAGACGAACTCAGCTTCCGGCGCGGCGCCGAAACGGAGCCCGCCTCCCTCAGCATGCGGCCTGCGGGCTAACCGTCCCGGTCAGCCCGCTCCGGCCTCAGAACGTGAAAATTGGCCCGAACTCGGTGCGATGATCCTGCCATTCGTTGCTCGGTTTGCCTGCAATCGTGTAGTTCGCGCCACTCACCAGGCGAGTAGCGTAGATCGACTGCTCAAACCCAAACGTAATGTAGGGGTTCACTTTGTAGTACATTGTGGCCGCGGCCAACGTGCCCATCCGAAGCGGCAAGGGAGCCAGAATATTGGCGTTGCCAGAGAAGCCAGGATTTTTGAGGTCCGCGCTCGTAACCTGGTCCTTGCCCATGTGCAGATAGAATTGCCAGCCTCCGTTGTGGCCTCTCGGATCGGCGTTAAACCACCGTGAAAGCGGCAACCCGAGATTGACGAAGCCGCCAAAGGCGTGAATCGGCTTCTGCGGAGCCACCACGACATTGCCCTGCGGGCAGAGCGCAGCACTAGCGACGTTGATGCTGCAACCCAGCACCGCGCCACCGGCTGCCGCCAACGGACCGCCATCCAAAGTGGAGAAGCCGGTAGTGTAGCCTGTGCCCGTGCTGTTCGCGCCGCCTACGATGTTGCTCAACCCGGCCGTATCCGTGGCGAAGGAGTTGACTTGGCCGCCGAAAAAGAAGCGCAAGTCGCCGCCGCGATAAGCGCTGGCCACCAGGGTGAACCATCGTGTGGGCACTTGCACCGCGAATTGTCCTCCCCAGATGGTGCTGGAAGCGCTGAATCCGCCGGGGAAAGCCGCCACGTAGTTCGCCGGAGTAAGCCCGGCTCCGCAAGTTAACGCATTGGTGCAGTACGACGCGTTGGGGACCAATGAGGTGCGGCGGCCCTGCACTCCCGAAAGAAGGATTTGCGCCGGAGCCACGGCCGGTGCTTTATCCAACTGCCACTGTAAAGCCACTCTGCCTTCCACTTCCGGACGGCCCGAGTCGGCACCTTCGCGCTCGGCCTGAGCGAGCTGACCAGCCAGGCCTGCCGAGCCGAGTTTTTCGATCTGGCTGCTGGTCGGCATCATGATGGCAAAGGTCGGAGCCAGCTTGACATTGGCCGAGCCGCCCAGCTTCTGCACCAACCCGATCTGGAACTGCGGGGAACGCTCGTAGATGTCGCCGTACCAGTACGCCAAGGCTGTGGTTTCCAGCAGACTGGGCAACGCGCTGGATCCGAACAGGGTCCAGTCTTGTCCGCCCTCGAAGTAGATATCCGTCTTGTCGCTGGCGGCGTAATCCATGCGCACCCAAGCCTGCCGGATGGAGAACTGGCTGCTGCGAATGGAGGAGACGTCGCGGTTGTTCACTTCGGTGAAGTTACCCTCAAAGTCGCCTTCGAGCCGGCCCGTGAGAGTCAGCTTGCTGGAGATGTCGGGCCACTCGAAGTTGGCTCCGATACGCGCAGAACGCGCCTTCAAGTGAAAATTAGGATCCAGCGTGGGGCCGGTGCTCGTAATCGAGGGAGTCGCCAGGAACAGACCGGGAAACGGCATGTCATCGCCATTGGGATTGCTGGTGTCGTAGACCGCCGTAGCTTTCAAGAATCCGTAAGGCGTCATCTTGACCGGACCCATGGTGAAGGCCGCCTTCAGACCATCCTTGATCGGGGGATCAACCGGCAACACTCGCAACGGCGCAATGGCCGCTATCACGGATGGGCCGGCCGGTTTCGTTTCCCTGGGAGCAGCAGCTACCTGGGGGACTGGGGCTGCGGCAGCCGTAGGGGTTGCGGCAGCCGTGGGGGTTGCGGGCGCCGTGGGGGCGGTGCCTGCCGCCGGCGGGGTTGTTGGATTAGGGATGGCAACTGCCAGATCTGCGGCACTTACCACGCCCTTGCGGGTCAGCGCCTCCACCAGAAGTTGAAACTCCGCCTCCGGCGCAGCGTTGCGAATCGCATTGGCCTCGCTGGGCGCAAGCACTCCCTTCATGACCAGCACGCCGAGCAGCGCGGTGACGTTAGCATTCCCGGCCGAAAGGGCCGGATTCGGATTAGCCGCCGCGGCGGCGTTGGTTGGGTTCGAATTCGTCTTTGCATCGGCGGCGTCTGTCCCAGCTAGAACCGGTGCGGCCGACACAACAGCCAATAAAGCGCTGCAGAGCCACTTCTTCATATTCGACATAGAATGTGATGTCCTCCTGGACCGGGAGCTTGCTATGAAACCAAAAGCGGGGCCCGAAATTCAAGAAAAAACAACTTTGGCCGTAATGGGCGATAACACTAGAACGGAAATCCATGGCCGGGATGTGCGAGCGCTCACCCTCTGGCGTGATGCCCATCACTAAGGATCTGCTGCGCGGGAGCCGCGGAATCGGCTTTTGAGTTGCCGGGCACCGCAGGGAGAAAAACAGACTCGGGGCCCCTGTCTTTGCGCGCGGGCACAACGCCATGTGACGGCGATCACTGCCCATTGCGGTTGACCGCAGCAGAATCCGTGCTACCGTTGACCCCATTGAGCCCACTGTTTCGGGCCGACGGGCCTGTTCCTTCCGCTCTCTGGAGGTCGGTATGAGCGCGCTTCCCCTCACGAAACCTGAAAACATTTCGAATCTGCTGGCCATGGACGAGGAGTATGCCGCCCCCGCCATCGTTGCCGACAATGTCTTGCAGAAAAACTGGCTCGGCGAATGCGAGCGCGCACGCCGTGATCCGGAGGGATTTTGGGGAGATTACGCCCGCCGTTTTCAGTGGTCGCGTCCGTGGAACAAAGTCCTGGAGTGGGATGGGGTTCACCATGAATGGTTCACGGGAGCGAAAACCAACATCACGGTGAACGCGCTCGATCGACACGCGCAGTCGGACCGTTGCAACCGCGCCGCCTTTATCTGGCTCGGCGAAGACGGCAGCGAACGCATCGTCACCTACGGACAGTTGCATCGCCAGGTCTGCCGCTTCGCCAATGGCTTGAAGTCGCAGGGAGTGGTGAAGGGCGATCGCATTGTCATCTACATGCCGCTGACCATCGAGGGCGCAGTGGCCATGCTGGCCTGTGCGCGCATCGGAGCGATTCACTCGGTCGTGTATGCCGGACTAGGCCACACCGCTTTGCGCGACCGCATCACCGATGCCGAAGCGAAGATTGTGATTGCCGGGGACGTTGGGTTCCGTCGCGGGAAAACCGTGAGTCTGAAGGCGATTGTGGATGAAGCCGTCGATGGCCTCGAATTCGTGGAAAAAATCGTGGTCTATGCCCGCGCGAAAACCGAGATCAACGGACCTCGCGAAATCAATTTCAACGATCTTCTGAAGTTCCCCGCAGATTGTCCTGCCGAAGAGATGGACTCCGAAGATCCGCTATTCCTGCTCTACACCTCAGGCTCGACCGGAAAACCCAAGGGCGTGGTGCACGTGCATGGCGGCTATATGGTTGGGACCACTTATCACCTGGAGAGCTTCTACGATGTCGGCGAGCGCGATATTTTCTGGTGCACTTCCGACATCGGCTGGGTGGTGGGACACTCCTACATCGTCTATGCTCCGCTGTGCGCCGGAGTGACCACACTTTTCCGCGAAGGCGCGATCGACTATCCCAGCCCGGGCGTTGCCTGGGACATCGTGGAACGCTACGGCGTCACGAAGATGTTTACCGCTCCCACCGCCCTGCGAATGTTCATGCGCTATGGCGAGAGCTACCCCGCGCAGCGCGATCTCACCAGCCTGCGCGTGATCGCGTGTGCCGGCGAACCACTGAACCCTGAAGCCTGGCGCTGGGCTCAAACCCACCTGGCCGGCGACGGCAAATGGGGCTACGTCACAGATAATTGGTGGCAGACGGAGTTGGGCGGACCGGCACTGGGGACGCCGCCTTCCATGGCGATGCGGCCCGGCAAAGTCGGCGTGGCCCTGCCGGGCGCGGAAGCGGATGTGCTCGACGAAGATGGCAAGTCGGCCGCTCCCGGTGTGGGCGGACGGCTGGTGCTCAAGCGGCCTTTTCCCTGCATGCTGCGAACCGTGTGGCGCGATCCGGCACGCTACGAGCGCGACTGGAAATATTTTCCCGGATGCTACGTTACCGGCGATGTGGCCATGAAAGACAAAGACGGCTACATCGCGGTCCTGGGACGCTCCGACGATGTACTCAACGTTGCCGGGCACCGCATCGGCACGGCAGAAGTGGAGAGCGCGCTGGTGTCGCATGCCGCAGTGGCCGAGGCGGCGGCGATCGGCGTTCCCGATCCTCTGAAAGGGGAAACCATCAAGGTATTCGTACAGGTTCGAGCCGACCATGTACCCTCCGACGCATTGGCCGCGGCGCTGATCGAGCACGTGCGCCGCGAGTTGGGGCCGATTGCGACTCCATCGTCGCTGGAATTTGTGGCGTCACTTCCCAAGACCAGGTCAGGAAAAATCCTGCGGCGCTTCCTCAAAGCTAAAGAAGCTGGAGTGGATGCGGGAGACGTTTCCACCATGGAGGGTTGACGAGATAAGTTGACGAGATAAGAACCATGGAAAAAGCCTGGCAGAATCATGAGAGCCAGGCGCTTCTGGGAAGCCCGCTCTCGGAAGATTGTTTTTTAGGCGTGGGCGGGGCGTTGCAGTTTTCCCGCGCTCGGTCGAACCGCGCGGGCCGCCAGGTCCGCCAGGGTCGGCACCGACTCAGGAGTCGTCAGATGTTGCTCCGGCAACAACGATCCCTTGCGGATCGACTCGGTAAGCATCTCCAACGCCAGGTCTGTATTTTGACGGATAAAAATCGTGGCTGCCAACTCGCCGCTTCTTACCCAGGCTTGTCCGGTCTGCGGCATGCCGTCACAACCGGTAAAAAACATTTTCAGCCAGCGCTCGCGATCTCCCACGGCTAACTCCGAGAACGCCCTTCTCGCGCCCATGGCCATGCTGTCATCTTGCGCGCCCACCAGATCAATGTGCATCTCTTGCGAAGTGCGCAGACGAAGCCAGGAAATTACCGTGCGATAGGAACTCTCCTCCGTCCAATTCGCGCGCATCGATTTCACCTGGACATTGGCCGGCTTGGTCTGGCCCATGCCGCGGGTTCGATCCTTGGCTGCGGAACTCGCCGCCGGACCTTCGATGTACAGAACGGAACCGCCTTCAGGCAACAGGGCGCCAAACTGCTTGCCCTGAATCCTGCCCACTTCTACGTGGTTCGAGCTGATGGAAAAAATGGGAACATGGTAGGCCTGGCGCAGTTGGGGGATGTAGTCCACGTCGTGATTCAGGATGACCCAGCCCATCCCCGCGGCTGCAGCCGCACGGGCCACCTGGGGAAACGCAGTTCCGCCGGCGGGCTCGAAAATAATGGCATCCGGCCGCGGACCGGTTGTGTTTTGAATGAACTCCAGAAGTTGCTGGCTCTGCTTGAGGGAGTCGTTATCCGCGTGAATGATTTTCACATCCACGCCCAGGCGGCGCGCGGCCTTCTCCGCTGCCGCAGCCTGTTCCTGCTGGTAGTCGTTCTCGTCGTTGGTGAGCGAAACCACAAAACTGAGTTTCTTCATCGCAATCCCAGTCCGGATCATAGACCAAGCGGATTCTCAAGCAGAGGTAACTAGAGTAACTGTGAGGGCGTGTTTTCTTTGTCAAAAGAGTACCTCCAATCAAAACGGGACCCAACCCGGCTTTCTCAGAAAGCACACGACCCCAGCCAGAATCACGCGCTCTGTAGCAAAATAGATCGATGACCAGCGTGAGAATGGACAAATGGCTGTGGGCCGCCCGGTTCTTCAAGACGCGAGCCTTGGCTGCGCGCGCGTGTGAACTGGGCAGAATTCAATTCAACGGTCAGCCGGCGAAGCCCGCGCGCGAGGTCCATGTGGCGGACATGCTGCGCGTGACCAACGAGGGCGGAGACTTTGAGGTGGCAGTGCTGCAACTCAGCGACCTGCGCGGCCCGGCGTCAGTTGCGCGGACGCTCTACCGCGAGACGGAAGCCAGTCAGCAGTTGCGACTCAAAGTGGCTGCGGAGCGAAAAGCCGTGAAGCAGTTCGAAGAATTGCCCGCAGGCAGGCCATCGAAACGCGACCGCCGGAGAATCATCCAGTTCCGCGGGCGAGCCTGAGCGCAGCCGGACGCCGACTCCCAGCGAAAGAAAATCATGAAAGGGATTCCAAGGGATCTAGCCTGCGGCGGAAGCGCCTTTGGCCAGGTTGCCGATGAAGGACTGCAGGTTTTCTTTTAGAGAGTCGCGATCGGCATCGGCCAGTTCGACGAAGCGGAACGGTTGCATCCATCCCTGCGTGGCCCACATAGGGAACAGCATTTCAGCCTTGCCGCGAATGGTGGCGCGGTCGATGTGAAAGATCAGTTCCACTTTGATTTTTTCATCCAGCGGTTTTTCCAGATTGATGACCCCGCCCGAGGTCGAAAGCTGATGGATCGCGGCCCGCAGCTGCCGTTTGTTCGGCAGGCGAATCAGCACCAGCACCGAACCCCGCAGCTTCACGCGGAAGGGGCGATCGCTCTGAGCTTCGACCCGCGCATTCATCGGCTTCTCCGCGGGCTTCTCTGCCGGCGTTTCTGTCGCCTTTTCTGTCGGAGTCTCTGCGTTGGCCTCGGTTCGCGTCTCCGCATGCGCCTCGGCCGCGGGGTCCGCCAGCCATTCAAGCCGCTTTTCCGCCGGCGTTTCCGACTTCTTTTCCGCCGGCGTTTCGACTTCCGTCTTTGCGCTGCTATCCACCTTTGCGCTGGTATCAACCCACGTCTCAAGCCGCGATTCGGATCGCCTCTCAGATCGAGTTTCCGCCGGGGTTTCAACTTGCGTCTTTGCGCTGGTATCGACCCAGGTCTCCAGCCGCGGTTCGGCTCGCCTCTCAACTGGCGATTGCGCGTGTGCTTCCGCAGACGCTTCGGCGTGCGATTGGGCCCGCGTCTCGGCCGGAGACTCCGGGTGAGTCTCAGCGGCAGGCGGATTTACCGGCGCAGATTCTGGCGTTTCTGGCATAACTTCCGCTAAGTATGGCAGAGGAATGGAGTTGAGCGAGATTACGGAAGATCAAGCCCTCGCGGGAAGGGAACGGTCGCGGCGCGGCAGGCCCGGCAGAAACGAAGAAACCGCAACAGTCTTTCGATTCTTGCTTAGAACGTTTGGTGTTGGTGGGCTTCGCCCTTCGTGGTTAAATTGAGGCCACTGCCATGCGAGGGCTCAAAGACAAGCGCGTTCTGGTCACCGGAGGAGCCAGCGGAATCGGCGCGGCCACGGCGGCGCGATTCCTGGAAGAAGGATCGCGCGTCTGCGTGCTCGACCGCGACGCCAAGGGATGCGACCAGGTCCGCCGCGAGGTGCCGGGCCTGGCCGAGGCCATCATCGCCGACGTCACCGACCTCATGCAGGTTGAAGCCGCGTTCGCCGAGGCCGTCCGCCTGATGGATGGCGTCGACGTGCTCATCAACAACGCCGGCATCAGCATTCGCCACAAGTTTCTCGACATCACTCCCGAAGAATGGGAGAAAGTTCTCTCCGTGAATCTCACGGGCGTGTTCTACGTGGCGCAGACGGCTGCCCGCCATATGTCGGAGCGTGGCAGTGGCGTGATTTTGCAAACGGCGTCCACCAACGGACTCGTCGGCCAGCCCTTCTACGCCGATTACAACGCCACCAAAGCCGGAGTCATCGCGCTGACCAAAACTATGGCCGTGGAACTCGCGCCGAAGATTCGTGTATGCGCCGTAGCTCCAGGATATGTGCTCACTCCCATGCAGCGCGCCGAGTACAGTGATGCCATGCTCGAAGAAGTGAACCTCAAGATTCCCCTGCACCGCCACGCCGATCCCGCGGAAATTGCCGCGCTCTTCGCCTATCTCGCATCCGACGACGCTGCCTACGTGACCGGACAAGTCCTCACCATCGACGGCGGAGAAACCGCCGGGGGATTGGCGAGCCGGTAGGGGCCCATCGATCGCAAAAACACGCGCAGTGTGGGCCAGCCGTCCGTCAGCTCGGCCACAGCTCAGTCCCCCTCCTCACTCGATTTCGCGCTTCTCAGGTAGCGGACAAACTCTATAGACAGCTCTCACGCAAATACATACGATGCCGAGTCTCACCCAAACATCCTCATCAGTTATTTTCCATACGACTCCGCAAAAGAGACCAAGAGCGATGGGGAGCCAGAAGAACAGTGTTGCGTAGATCTTTGTCGTTCTCTTTGGGAAGTCGACACGATACCAAATGACCACAATTGCCAACAGAAGAATGATCACTTGTGCAAAATCTGGTAGGTGGCTGAGAAGCTCATAGAAGAAAACCCCTATGATCACTTCACCGAGTAACCAAAGCAGCAGGTTCTTGGATGCGGACCGATTGTGCTTGGATAAGCCGATGGTTACCTCCAATTCCTCAGAACCGTCCGGGTACGCGGAGTCCGTAATAATCCTGGGGGCTGGCGGTTGGCCCGGCCCTTCTGGACTGCTTTTCCTTCCCGTTCCAGAACCCTAGATGCCCAGTCCTTGCGGTTTTCGCAAGGGCGGGAACGATGCTGCCTGTACCATGTTGCCTGTCATGCCAAGCGGCGTGCATCGCACCTGCGGCGCTCATCACCCGCACTCTATCACCTGTTCATGCCCGGGGTGGCGCCGGCAAATTGCATAGGTCCTTCGCTTCGCTCAGGATGACAGAGTGTGGGAGATGACGGAGTGTGGGAAATGACAGAGTGTGGGAGATGTTGCCTAGATCGGTTTGCCGCGGAAGAAGTAGATCAGTTCGATGATCAGGATTACGACGACCATCAGTTCCAGCACGAAGGCGCGGCTCTGGTTGAATTGGTCCACCATGAAGCGGTAGAGATCTTCGGCGGTTTGCAGCTTTTCCTTGACCAGATCTTTGTAATCGGGCACGCCGACTTTCTGCGCCGCTAGTTTGTAGAGGCGGGCGGAAAACATGTCGCTGAGGAACTTGATGGCGTTGTCGGCGCGCTCGGTGAGTTCGCTGACGTCGAGCAGCACGGTATGCAGCTTTCCGGCGGCGCGGGCGGTGCGCCAGCGCGACCACAGGCCGGTGCCTCCAGCATCGAGGAAATCGTAAACGTCTTCGAGTTCCTTGGTCAGAAGTTCGTCGTAGTGGCGGAACTCGAGCAACTGCGAGTTGGCGTATTGCAGCAGCTGGATGGCGGTTTCGGCGCCGGTGGGAGTGTCGTAAATGAAAGCGGCATTCCAGCCGATCACCGCGACGTCGTTGGGATAGTAGGACATGCGGGATTGCAGAATCTCCAGCTTCTCGCCTTCGGAAAGGACGGCGGTTTCGCCGCGCACGATCTGGGCGATGCGGTCGGCCTGCGAAGCCAGCAAGTCGGTGGCGGAAGGTGAGCCGGCAATCTCGCGCAGGTGGAAGATGAAATAGTCTTCCTGCAGCCATTCGGCGGTATAGGGCTTGACCAGCGCGGGAGCGGCGAGTTTCAGCTTTTCTTTGACGATGCGGGAGCCCAGGTTCTCGAAGTTGGAGTCGGAAGCCCAGCGGCAGGAAAGCTGGACCAGGGCGTCCCAATCGCCGGAAAACGGCAGCTCGAACACCAGGCTGACTACGCCGTAGTCGTAGTACTTGATCTGTCCGTCAAGGCGCTCGCCGGTTTCGAGGATCAGCGGCTCCAGGGTCTCTTCGACCGGAGGACGCTGATAGCGGACGTATCCAGGGGCCTGGTGCTTAAAGCTGGCTTCGGCCGTCCGGGCGCCGAGAATCTTGCGCAGCTCGTCCAGGCGAATCTCCTCACAAACGTCAAACTGGATCAGGACCAGAGCAGACCCGTACAACGGCGTGGCCTGCGACCGGGCCGCATGGGGATCGGTGGCTCGGCCTTGGGAAAGGTCGTGGCTGGCGTCCGTGCTGACGGTGGTAGTTGTGAATTCGCGTTCCATGGGGTTTTCCAGTTCTAAAAGAATCCAGCGGCGGATTGAGACCCGCGCCAGCTTGCGGCGAGACTTCTATTGTCCCAGAAATCTGGAGCTGTGGCGAGAGGCAGAGGATAGCGGAAAGCTATGGAAACTAGATAAGTTATTTATAATCAACGGTTTCTGCCGATTTTCCATAACAGGAAAGCGCCTGCCGCGAGGGCTCCCAGGCCCATTCCAGCCCGTTTCATCGAGGATTGGACTTCCAATTCGTGCTGGCGGACGCGGGACGATTCGGGATAGGGGTTGCCATCGGTTTGGGCGTCGTCTATTGGGGATTCGTGCCCGGAACGCAGAGCCATTTGCAGGACTTCGGCCAGGTGCAGGGCGTGGCGGTCGGTTCCCTGGGCGATCTGTTCGCGACAGCTGAAGCCGTCGGCGATAATCAGGCAGTCGGCGGGGGCACTTCGGACAGCGGGGAGAAGCTCCAACTCGCCGACGGCCTGGGAAATGTCATATTTGTCGCGCTCGAAACCGAAAGAACCCGCCATACCACAGCAGCCGGGGGCGGGCTGTCGGAAATCGACGTCAAGGCGGCGCAGAACGGACTCTTCGGCGGTCATCTTCTGGATGGACTTGTGGTGGCAGTGTCCATGCAGCAGGGCGGTTCGCTCGAGGCGGGGCAGTTCGAAGTTGGGGGCGTGAGTCTCCAGGAATTCGCTGAGCAGGTAGGTCTGGCGGGCCAGGGCCTGAGCGCGCTGGTCGTGGGGAAACAGGTTGAGTAGTTCATCGCGGAAAACGGAGACGCAGCTGGGTTCGAGGCCAACGATGGGAACTCCGGCTTCGATCTCGGGGGAAAGTTCGTCGAGAATCTGCAGGAGGAGTCGTTCGGCGCGGTCGAGCATGCCGTGGTCATAGAGCGGACGGCCGCAGCACAGGTTGGCGCGGGGAACAATCACGTGGAAACCGGCGGCCTCGAGGACCTCGGCGGCGGCCATTGCCGTAGCGGGCAGGAAATAGTTGTTGAAGGTGTCGGGCCAAAGAAGGACGCGGCGGATCTCCTCAGGGGCTGAAGCCATGCCCTTCCCATTCCTTCTTTGCTCAAACCACGAGCTCTTGAAGCTGCGCGGCGCGAAGGGTGGAATGGTGCGCTGCGCTGGAATGCCCACGGCGAGTTTGGCCAAGTCTCGCAGGATGGGCAGCTGCGTGGACAAGTTCGCCAGGCCGGGAGCGTTCGAAGCAAGTCGTGCCCAAAGATCGATGTTGCCGAAAGCGTAGGCGTTCAGCGGGCGCACCCGGCCTTCGTAATAGTGCGAAAGGAACTCGGCTTTGTAGGTGGCGACGTCGACCCCGACGGGGCAATCGCTTTTGCAGCCCTTGCAGGCCAGGCAGAGGTCGAGCGATTCCTTCACTTCTTCACTGCGCCAGCGGTCGCGGATGATCCCATCTTCTCGGACTGGGCCTTGCGTCATCTCCCACAGCAGGTGGGCGCGGCCCCGGGTGGAATGCTCTTCGTCGCGGGTAACGCGGTAGCTGGGGCACATGACGCCGCCTTCGTTGCGGCGGCATTTGCCCACCCCAACGCAGCGCAGCGTGGCGGCCGCCAGGCTGCCGTGATCGGCGGGAAACTGGAATCGGGTTTGCGGCTCCCAAGGCGCATAGTCAGCGCCCAGGCGCAGATTTTCGTCGAGCTTGTTCGGCGTCTTTCCGGGCGGACCAATCACTTTGCCGGGATTCATCTTCCAATCTGGATCCCATGCAGATTTGAACTCGCGAAAGGCTTGCATCAACTCCGGGCCAAACATTTTGGGGAGAAGTTCGGCGCGCGATTGCCCGTCGCCATGCTCGCCGGAAAGCGAGCCGCCGTAGCTGACCACGAGATCGGCAGCTTCTTCCATAAACTTGCGGAACTTGGCGATGCCTTCTTTCGATTGCAGATCGAAGTTGATTCGGGTATGCACGCAGGCGTGGCCGAAGTGTCCGTAAAGCGAGCCTTTGTAGGCGAAGTTGCCCATCAGCTTGCGGAGAGCGCGGAGATAGCTACCCAGGTTTTCCGGTGCGACGGCAGCGTCTTCCCAGCCTTCCCAAAAGAGCGGCTCGCCGGGGACGTGCGAGGTCACGCCCAGGCTCGCTTCGCGGACATCCCAGATGCGCTTGGACTGCTGTTTGTCGGTGAAGAGGCGCACTTCGGGCGGGCTGGCGGCGCGAGACAAAGATTTCATCAAGCCGCGGGCCTGAGCTTCGGCTTCGGGCGCGGTCGAGGAGCCGAATTCCACCATGAGCCAGCCGCCGCCTTGGGGCAAGAGCGCCAGACCTTCGGAGTTTATTCCCTTGGCGCGCGTGTAGCCGACGAGAAGATCGTCAAAGCCTTCGAGTCCGATAGGATGGTGCTCCATGATTTCGGGAATATGATCGGCACACTGAAAAATGTCGGGATAGGCAGCGACGAGGAGCACGCGCTCAGGAGGGCTTTCCACCAGGCGGCAAGTAGCTTCGAGCACAGTGACGCAGGTTCCTTCCGAGCCGACGAGTGCGCGAGCCACGTTAAACCCATTTTCCGGAAGCAGGTGGTTCAAGTTGTATCCGGAAACTCGGCGGGGGATGTTGGGGAACTTCTGGCGGATGAGATCTGCGTACTGATCGCCGATTTGCTTTAGCGATTCGCGGACTTGAGTGGCGCGGTCCGAGTCGCCGCGGCCCGATAATTCCGGGCCGCCGGACAGCCGGGGGCGGCTGTCCCCACATGATTCATTTAGGCGGCCAGTCCCCACATAATCGATGAAGTTCTGGCCGACTTTCAGGCGCAGGCCGTCGTAGGTGAGGACTTCGAGTTCTTCAATGTTGTCGTCGGTCTTGCCAGCCATGACCGAATGAACGCCGCAGGAGTTGTTGCCGATCATGCCACCGAGAGTGCAGCGGTCGTGGGTGGCGGGGTCGGGGGCGAAGGTGAGGTGATGCTTCTCGGCCGCGTTGCGAAGATTATCGAGAACAACGCCGGGCTGCACGCGAGCGATACGGCGAGCGGGATCGATCTCGAGAATCTGCGACATGTATCTCGAGAAGTCGAGGATCACAGCCACGTTGCAGCACTGGCCGGCCAGCGACGTGCCACCGCCGCGGCAAAGCAGCGGAGCTCCGAACTGGCGGCAGAGCGAGACGGTAAGAAGAACATCCTCGACGTCGCGAGGGAGAACCACCCCGATGGGAACCTGACGGTAGTTGGAGCCATCGGTCGCGTAGAGGGCACGGGCGCCGGAATCGAAGCGCACGTCGCCGCGAATCTGGGTGCGCAGAGTCTCGGCCAGGCCCGCTGCGTCTACTTGCGATGTCTTTGAGGCTTGTGCGAGCTCTACCAATCTATCTGGCATCGGGAAGGCGGCTTCAGACCTCGGACCTCGGACTGCGGACCTCTGCTAAAACAACTGCGCAGTCCGTTGTCATTCCGAACGCCGCGCTTTTCATTGCGGCGGAGGAATCTCAATCATTTCTGCTGCCGAGCGTCAGCCTTTCCTTGAACTAAAAAATCTGTCCGAATTTCCTGTCTCAGTTCGAGGTTGAGCTGGAACCCATTGCACCAGCATTGTGAGTGACGTGCGTGATCTGGATCTTCGTCTGACCGTTTTCTGCCTGAATGTTGATGGTAATCATGTTCCTCTGATCCTGGGCGACGATGGTGCAGTGGTCTTGATCGGCGGTGGTCACCATCGCATTGGGAAACTTTGCCTTGTAGAAGGCGGAAACCTGGTCCAGGGAGTCGCTGCTGTCAAAACTGGCGGCGGCCGTGTGTATGCTTCCCATGGTAAACGTAGCCGCGCCAGCCTTCTGCGCCCGCGCGCCGGGATAAACATCCACGCCCAGGTTACGGGCCACATCCTCAGGGTTCTGGGAGGTCTCCATGTTTCCGAAAGGAGTCTCCACCTTCACATGGTCTCCCTGTTGCCGCACGTGCAAGTTACGCGCGACTCGCCAGCCAATGAACGCCACCGTGGACACGGCGAGAACGCCGAGTATGACAAACACGCCGACGACGATGAGGATGACCTTCAAAACGCCGCTGCCACCGCCGCCCTGAGCAGGAGCTGCTGCCGGAGCCGCGGCCACCGCGCCGGCCGCCGGAGCTGCGACTGCGGCGCCGCACTTGTTACAGAACTTGATCCCCGGAGCAACGCTGACGCCACAGGAATTGCAGAATGCCATAAGTCACCTCACACGGTTCACATGTTCACACAGGATGCGCGCGAGTATACCGCAGACTGGCGGGGAATGGCGGCTAAATCCTAAATGGCAGCCTTGCTTCTAACTCCACAGCCGGGTGCCGTAGTCGGCCATGGAAAGAGCGAGCAGCAGGAAGAGAAAAAAGATGGCGGAAATTACCACCACCTTGGTCATCTTCTCACTGGTTCCCTTGATGTGCATGAAGTAGAGGGCAACCAGCGTGGCTTTGATGGTGGCGATGACGAGAGCCACTGGAGTGTTGAAGTGCTTGAGGTCAACGAAGGCCGCGCCGACCGTCAAGGCCGTGCCGGCAAGCAAGGCGAGCCAGATGACAATGTAGGTCGTCAGTGACGACGAATGTTCGGACGACGAATGTTCCGAATTTCCAGACATGCAAGCCTCACGGGTGCCGGTCAATCAAATAAAGCAACGGGAAAAGATAAATCCAGATGATGTCGACAAAATGCCAGTACAACCCCGCGTTTTCCACGGGCGTGTAATAGTCCGAAGTGAAATCGCCCTTCCAGGCGCGAATGGTGATCCAGATAAAAATGCCGGCGCCGATGATCATGTGCAGGGCGTGCAGTCCGGTCATGGCGAAGTAGAGCGAGAAATACATCTCGGCATGATGCGGGTTAGCGAAGTGACCGGCAGGCTGCCCGGGAATTTTAACCTGCTCAAAGCTGAAAGAAGGGCCGGGGACGTGGTGCTCGTCGAACTTATCTTTGTATTCGATTCCTTTGATTCCCAGGAATACGAATCCGAGCACGATGGTCAGAATCAGGCTGCCGATGAGCAATCCGCGCTTGGCTTGCTGCGCCGCCCAGACGGCGAGAACAACCGTCAAGCTGCTGCAGATCAGGACTACGGTGTTGATCGCTCCCAGTTTGATGCTCAACGAGGAACTGGCCGCGCCGAAGTCGCCGAAGAATTGCAGGCGATAAATCAGATAGGCGCAGAATAATCCGCCGAAGAACATGACTTCGGTGGCCAGAAACAGCCACATGCCGAAGCTGGCCGCGTCGCGCTGTTGCAGCGGCTCGGCAAAGTGATGCAGCAGGGCCGGATTGTGGCCTTCGGCGTGGACGGCGGCTGCGGCTTGACTCTCTGACACCTATGCCCCCTGTTCCGGCGGGAAGCCGCCCAGTTCTTCGTAGTTGTACGCTTCCCAGGTCACGACCGGCTCTTCGTCGAAATTGAAAGTGGTCGGTGGAGACGGCGTCTTCCATTCCAGTCCGGCTGCGTTCCACGGGTTGTCAGGCGCGGGCTTGCCGTAACGCATCGACCACAGGAAGTAGACCATGGGAAGGAGATAGCCGATTCCGAGTACCGTCGCGCCTGCTGTAGAGAGCACATTCAGCACCTGAAACTCTCCGGGATACTGATAATAGCGGCGAGGCATGCCGACATAACCGAGAATGAATTGCGGGAAAAACGTCAGGTTGAATCCAATGAATACGATTAAGGCAGCGAGCCGTGCCCAGCCTTCGGGATAGAGGCGCCCAGAAATCTTCGGCCACCAGAAATGCATGCCGCCGAGATAGCCCATGACGGCACCTCCCACCATGATGTAGTGGAAGTGGGCGACCACGAAATAGGTGTCGGTGACGTGCGGGTCGATCCCCAGGCAGGCGAGGAAGAGGCCGGTCAGGCCGCCGATGGTGAAGAGGCCGAGAAAACCGAAAGCGTAGAGCATCGGCGCGTCGTAGTGGATGGAGCCCTTGTACATGGTCGCGGTCCAGTTGAAGACTTTTACCGCAGATGGCACGCCGACCGCGTAGCTCAAAAGAGAAAACACCAGCGCGGCGTAGACGGAAATTCCCGCGACGAACATATGATGCGCCCACACCAGAAAGCCAAGAACGGCGATCGCGATCGAAGACAGCGCCACGAATTTGTAGCCGAAGATGCGCTTGCGTGTGTAACAGGCGATGATCTCGCTGATGATTCCCATGGAAGGCAGAATCATGATGTAGACGGCGGGATGGGAATAGAACCAGAACAAATGCTGGAACAAAACGGGGTCGCCGCCGAGTTTGGGATCGAAAATTCCGAGGTGGAACAGGCGTTCGGCGGCGACCAGAAGAACGGTGATGGCCAGCACTGGCGTTCCCAAAAGCTGGATGATGCTGGTGGCGTAATGGGCCCAGATGAACAGTGGCAGGCGCGACCAGGTCATACCCGGGGCGCGCATGCGGTGGATGGTCACGACGAAGTTCAGCCCAGTGAGGATGGACGAGAAGCCGACGATAAAAATTGCAATGCCGGCTTCGACGATCTTGGTGTTGGTGTAGGCCGTGCTGAAAGGCACGTAGAAGGTCCATCCGGTGTCGACACCGCCGGTCAGCATGCAGTGCAGCATGATGACGCCGCCAATGATGTAGAGATACCAGCTGAGAAGATTGACGCGGGGGAAGGCGAGATCCTTAGCGCCGATCATCAGCGGCACCAGGAAATTTCCCAGCACGGCGGGGATCGACGGAATCAGGAAGAAAAAAATCATCACCATGCCGTGCATGGTGAAGAGCTTGTTATAAGTGTCGGCCTGCACCAGGTCGCCGGCGGGAGTGAGCAACTCCAGGCGGATGATCAGCGCAAAGAAGCCTCCGATGAAAAAGAAGAAGGTGATGGACGCGAGATAGAGCAGCGCGATGCGCTTGTGGTCGGTGGTGAAGAGCCAAGACAGGGCGCCGTAATGCTTGTTCAGGTAATTCTCGCGTTCAACGGGTTGTGCAACCGCGGTAGCCATCTTATTCCACCTGACTCTTTGCTTTGGTTTCGGGAGTTGCCGTGCTGGCGCTGGTTCCCACCTGCTTCACCGAGGAGAGCGATTTCACGTAAGCCACCAGCGCGTTCAACTGCTCCTCGCTGACCAGGCCTTGAAATGTGGGCATCACCGGCTTGAATCCCTTGACGATCTTGGCGCCGGGATCGAGGATCGATTCCCGCACGTAATTTTCGTCCGCGGTTACCGTGCGGCCATCTTCCAGCAGCACGGGTTTGCCGAACACTCCCTGCAGATTCGGACCGCGCCCCTGCGTGTCGGTGCGATGGCAGGTGGAGCAGCCGAGTTCGGCGAAAATCTTCTCTCCGGTGGCGGAAAGCGGGCCGGCCGGGCCGCCGCTCATCCAGGCTTCGTACTGCGCTGGCTCCATCACGATGATCGAGCCGATCATGCCGGAGTGCTGCGTACCGCAATATTCGGCGCAGAACAAATGATAGGTGCCGGGCTTGGTGGCGCGGAACCAGGCCACGGTGTAGCGGCCGGGAAGCACGTCCTGCTTCATGCGGAACACGGGAACGAAGAAGCTGTGAATCACGTCCTGCGAAGTCATGATCAGTTTCACGTCACGGCCCACGGGAACATGCAGTTCGTTGATTTCACGCTGGCCTTCGGCGTGTTCCAGTTTCCACATCCATTGCTTGGCGACAACGTAAACTTCCGTGGCGTCGCGCGGAGGCGTGCGCTGCTTGAAGTAAACGATCGCTCCCCAAAAGAAAAACACCATGAAAACGCAGAGTGGAATAATCGACCAGGTCAGCTCCAGCGGAGTGGAACCTTCGATCTGTTCGGCTTCAACACCGGCGCGGCTGCGGTAACGGGCGGCAAAATACAGCAGACAAGTGAATACCAGGAGCGCGACCATCCCGCAAACCACCAGCAGGAAGATGTAGATCGCGTCCACCTGGCCCGCCATGGACGAGGCCCGCTCCGGCCACAATGGAAGATTATCGAACATACTTTCTTAAACCCTTGCTTCGCTGAACCTTTGACCCGGCTATGCCTAACGCAAATGTGCTGCCGCGCGCCCTCTCGTGGCGCTCGCCGGCCCCATGCGAAACAGAATCAAGAGCATCCCTCCGATGATTAAAATCGTGAGCCCCGCCCCCAGTTGCAAAATGTTAGTAATGATCGCGCCGTATTTTCCGGTCGCCGGATCGTAGTGATAGCAGTAGAGCAAGATCGCGTCGACCGGACTGCCGATTTTGTTCTGCGAAGCTTCCACCAATCCCAGCCGCAAATCTTTCGGCGGAAAATCCACGCCGTAGAAGTAGCGGGAAATCTTTCCCTGCGGCGTAAGAATCATGATGGCGGTCGCGTGCGCGTACTGGTTGATCTTGGGGTCGTATTGATACTGGAAGCCCACCGCTTTAGTCAGCGCGTTGATGGCGTCCGGTTGCCCGGTCAGGAAATGCCAGCCCTGTTGCGCGCCGGGACGTCCGTAGCGCTGGACGTAATCTTTCTTTTTTGCCGCGGCCAGTTCGGGCGTTTCGTTGGGATTAAAGCTGACCGTGATGACGTCATATTCCTCACCCAGATTGAAGCTCACCATCTTCATCGCGCCGGTGAGTCCGGCCAGCACTTCACCGCACAGCATGGTGCAGTTGTAATAGGCGAGGTCGAGGATGATGGGCTTGCGGCCGAAGTAGTCGCCGAGCTTCACGGTTTTTTCGGTTTCGTCGCGGAAGGTGAGATCAGGCGGTACCTGGGCATCGAGATGCTGTTCGATGCCAACGTTCTCCAGCCTGGGCGGACGCGCGTTGGCCGGAGGCGACATGATTCCCTTCGACATCATCTGGCCAAAAGCACTCGACGCCAGCAGCGCGATGGCAAGGGCCGACCGTAACGCCTGCATCAAATCGAAACTGCGAAGCTGCTTCACTGCGAACTTCCCTTCTTCGTCTTCGTCTTTGCCGCTGCTTTCGCGTGGGCTGCATCGTTTGTTTCTGCGGCCGGGGCGGCCGATTGCGAGCGCACCGGCAGACCGCGCTGCGCGATCAGGTCCATGGCGCGGTCGATCGGAATGTGCACCGCGACGTGGCTGTCATCGACATAGCCATAACTGTTGAGCTTCTCTTCTTCCGCAATGCGGTCTTCGTTCAATTCAGTACGCTCGTCAATCTCGAGTCGCGGCGCGGCGAAGTTGTCCTTCAAATAATCCTTGTAGCCTTCGGGCAGCTTGCGCGTATCCGTGGCAACCTTGGTTGCGAGCGGACTGACCTCGGGCTGGTCTTTCCTGGCGCGCTCGTCGAGAACTTTGTAGAAGCCGGTTACCGCCAGCAGGGCGAGCAAGCACAGCACCGCGATCCCCACCATGAAATAGATCACCCCCGCGGCGCTGAGATCTTCGCGCTCGAAGCCGCCGTTGTCGTGCGGAGTGCTCGTCGGTTTGGCGTCAGTGCTCATATTTCGTAATCGTTTGTTTCGTGATCGTTCGTATCGTGATGGTTCACCCTCGATGCGTCGGTTCCAACACTTCCCCGGCCGAGGGATCGTAAGCCGGAAGCAGCGGCAATGCGTTCAGGTTGCGAAAAAAGTAAGCCAGCCAGAAACCACCGATGGCGATGGGCACAATGATGTCGGCCAGGGTTACGGTCAGAACCTTCGAAAAATTCGGCTCGACGATCCAGAACAAGTCGACATAGCGCATCAGCAGCATCCATACCGCGAGCCAAACCAATTTGCGAATGTCCCGCTTGAAAGAACGCGAGAGCAGGATGGCGAACGGAATGGCGAAATGGAACAAAACGAGAATCAGCCCAATCCATCCCCAGCCACCATGCAGCCGTGTCATATAAAACGTGATTTCTGCTGGCAAGTTGCCCGCCCAGATGATGAGCCACTGCGAGAAATTGAAATAGGCCCAGACCATGATGAAGGTAATCATCCACTTCCCGTGGTCGTGAACAAAGTCAGGCTTCAGCATTTCCGACATGGGCTTGTAGTTGAAAAGAATGCGCTCGACGACCACGGCGAAACACATGGCGGAAAGAACCTGGCCAATGAGAATGACCAGGCCGAAGATGGTCGAAATCCAGCTGGGATCGAGCGACATAACCCAATCGATGGCGGCGAAGGAAATGGTGAATCCGTAGAGGATGAGGCCGGGTCCGGCGACCGCTTTGAAACGGCCGGTGTGGTCGGGAGAGCCGGGCTTGTCGGTTTCTTTCGACCACTTCGAGAGCAGGAAGGAAAGCAGATTCCAGATAGCGAAATAAAAGATGGCGCGAATCAGGAAGCCGCGTGGGTTTAAGTAATCCCGAAGAATGAAGCTGTGTTTTTCCAGATGCTCGCGGATGTGCTGATCCTGAATCGACGCAAGCGGCATCGTCCAGGGATAGATGCGCTGCTGGTATACCGCAATCACCAGCGGAATGAACAACAGAGCGAGCAATGGCACGGTACGCATGGCCGCGCCCAGAATGCGGCGGATGACCATTCCCCACCCGCCGCCGGTCAAGTGCCGGATCATGAGGATGGCCATCGATCCGAGGGCAACACCCAGCCAGCACATGAAGCCGAGCAGGTAAGCACGATAGAACTGCTGTGGCTGGCTGAAGGCCAGGACAACGGCGACGACTCCGAAGACGAGGCCGACGACCAGCGACCGCTGCGAGATGGTCTTCGCTACCGGTGGGGCCGTCAGGTCGAGATGGGTTGCCGTCGCCGCGCTCATTTCACTTCTTCCTTCATTTGTTCTTCGGACTCCGACTTAGTTGCAGGCGCGACCAGGGGAAGAGTTGCACCCGTCCCCGGCTCGCTGAATTTCGGCGGTTGCGACGGAACACTCTGTCCTGCGGGAACATCCGCCATGGTCGCTTTCTGGCTCAACTGCAAGGCGCGGACATAAGCCACAATGTTCCAGCGATCGCGCGTCGGAATCTGCGAAGAATAATCGGGCATGGTGCCGAATCCTTCGGTGATCACATCAAAGAAATATCCCACTGGAGCTTTTTGCAGCCGCGGAATGTGATACGACGGTGGCTTGCGCGCAAATCCCCGCGAGGGAACGAAGCCGTTGCCGTCTCCTAAGCGCGAATGGCAGGGCGCGCAGAAAATGTTGTAGCGCTCGCGGCCGCGTTCGAGAACTTCTTTGGTGACGGGAAACGGCATGGTGTCGCCTGGAGTGCCGCCGATCTTGCCGGTGTAGAAATAAGTGTCTTCGTGCAAGTGTCCGCGTGGCACCGTGCCTTCGACCAGGGGGCGAGCTGAACGCTGATCGGGGAAGAAGTCGCTCTTGGCCAGGGGATTCACGCGCGGCTGCACGTGCATATCGAGGCGGCAGCCGGCGCAGAGAGCCAGCAGTGCCAGCACAGCTGCAAAGGAAACCGCCGTCGAGCTTCGCTCGACTGGACAGCCGAGGGCGGCTGCCGCCACATGGTTCGTGGAGCTGCGCACACCTTTCACGTATTGGCGGAGACGCCGCATGTTAGCTGGGCACCTCCGAGACCGAGCGCGGGGCGAGACCTTCGAGAAACTTGCGCGTGCCCAGGGCGTCGTATTTCTTGTCGGAAGAAAACACGATCAGGAAGAAGCGGTCTTTCGATGCCGACGAGAACCGAGGCACGTTGAACACCGGATGGTAGGGCATGGGCAGGCCGTTCAGGGCCAGCATGCCAAACACTGCCGAGATTCCGGCGAACAGAATCGTCATCTCGAAGGTGATCACGATGAACGCCGGCCACGCGTGATAGGGCTTGCCGCCGATGTTCAGCGGATAGTCGACCACCGAAATCCACCACTGCATCAGGTATCCGGTGCAGCCGCCGACGATACCGCCGATGAGCACGACCAACGGAACCTCATCGTGATGAAATCCGATTTCCTCGGCCAAGCCTTCGATCGGGAATGGGCTGTAAGCGTCGATCTTCTGGTAGCCCGCCTCGTGCGTCTTGCGCGCGGCGTCGACCAACGCCTGGGCGGAATCGAATTCGGCCATGACGCCGTAGATGGGATCGCGCTTCATATTGCGAACCTCGACATCGCGAACCTCGACACCGCGGACCCCAACACTGGCTTCGCCATCATTCCTTCACCTCCGCTTCGGGCAAGAGGGTGCGCATTTCGAAAATTGAAATCGCGGGCAGAATGCGCAGGAACAGGAACATGGCGGCCAGGAACATCCCGATGGTGCCGATGTAGGTCATCCAGTCCCAGCGCGTGGGGTAATACATGCCCCACGAGGAGGTCAGGAAGTCGCGGTGCAGGCTGAGAACGACGATGATGAAACGCTCCAGCCACATGCCAACCAGAATCACACCCGAGACGAAGAACAGCGCGATGGGACTGGTCCGAAGTTTGCGAATCCAGAGCACCTGCGGGACAAAAATATTGCAGATGAGCAGCGCCCAATAGGAAACAGCGTATGGGCCGTGCAGTCGGTTCCACAGCGTGAAGGCGTCATAGCGATCGCCACTGTACCATCCCATGAAGGCTTCAATTCCGTAGCCGTAGGCAACGATCAATCCGGTCGCCAACATGACCTTGGCCGAGTTTTGCAGGTGGCGCTCAGTGATGAAGTCTTCCAGGCCATAAATCTTGCGGATGGGGATGGCCAGCATCAGCACCATCGCGAATCCGGAGTAGATGGCGCCGGCGACGAAGTAGGGCGGGAAGATCGTGGTATGCCATCCCGGGACGATGCCGATGGCGAAGTCGAAGCTCACGACGGTGTGAACCGAGAGCACCAGCGGCGTGGCCAGACCTGCGAGTAGCAGGTACATGGTTTCGTAGCGATGCCAGTGCCGCGCCGATCCGCGCCAGCCCATGGAAAGCATGCCGTAGATCATGCGCAAGGCTGGATGTTCGGAGCGGTCGCGCAACGTCGCTAAATCGGGGATCAGGCCGATGAACCAGAACAATGCTGAAATCGTGGCGTAGGTAGAGACCGCGAAAACGTCCCACATGAGCGGACTGCGGAATTGCGGCCACACGCCCATGGTGTTGGGGATGGGGAACATCCAGTAAGCGAGCCAGGGACGGCCTACGTGAATGGCGGGGAAAATTCCAGCGCAGGCGACCGCGAACAGCGTCATGGCTTCGGCGAAGCGGTTAATCGAATTCCGCCAGGGTTGGCGCAGCAGAAGAAGAATCGCGGAAATCAGTGTGCCGGCGTGGCCGATACCGATCCACCAGACAAAGTTGACGATCTCAAAGCCCCAGCCGATCGGTGTAGTGTCGCCCCAGACGCCGACGCCCTTCAGAAACAGGTAACCGATGGCGAACAGCATCATCATGGTCAGAAGAAAGGCGATGCCGAAGCCGACGAACCATCCGTTGGAAGCGGGACGGGTCAGCACGATGGCGCTGATTTTTTCCGTGACCGTGCCGAAAGTGTAGCCCGGTTCGATAACCGGGGCCCGGTCAGCGGCCAGCGTCGTTTTGTATTGCTCGTCCATGCTCTCTCTGAAGCTTCAGGCCGGGTGCTGCACTTCTCGCCGGGTGCCCCATTTCTCGCGTCTTTTGCGAGAGGTGGGGCTTTTCTAAACCGTCGCTACGTGAACTTCTCCAACTCCGGATTCAGATTTCTAACTTCCGCCAGATACGTAGTCCGCGGGCGAGTGTTCAGTTCGCCCAGAAGACTGTAATTACGCGACTGCGCCTTCAACTTGGAAACCTTGCTGTTCGGGTCGTTAATGTTGCCAAAGGTGATTGCACCAGCCGGACACGACTGCTGGCAGGCGGTCTGCAACTCGCTATCGTTGATCTTGCGATCTTCCCTCTCCGCGTCGATGCGGCGCTCGTTGATGCGCTGCACGCAGTAGGTGCATTTTTCCATCACGCCGCGGCTGCGCACGCTGACGTCGGGATTGCGCATCATCTTGAGCTGCGGCGTCTCCCAATCCTGAAAGAGCAGGAAGTTGAATCGCCGCACTTTATACGGACAGTTGTTCGAACAATAGCGCGTGCCCACGCAGCGGTTGTAGACCATATCGTTCAGGCCTTCGGGCGTGTGATTCGTGGCGCCCACCGGGCAGACCACCTCGCAGGGCGCGTTCTCGCACTGCATGCACGGCACCGGCTGGAAAAATGCCCGCGGATTGTCGCGGTCGCCCTGGTAATAAGCGTCGACGCGAATCCAGTGCATGTGGCGGCCGATCACCACCTGCTCTTTGCCGACGACGGCGATGTTGTTCTCCGACTGGCAGGCGATCATGCAATTGTTGCAGCCCACACAGGAGTTGAGATCAATGGCCATGCCCCAGGCGTATTCTTCTTTGTCGTAAGGATAGGGCTGGTAAAGCGTGAGTTCCTTAGGAACTTCTTCTTCCTTAGCGAAGTCCGGCTCTTTGCGGTATTCCTCGAGCGTGGTCTCGCGGACCAGCGGTCGATATCCGCCATCGGGCGTGTCCATCGACTGCATGCCTTGCGTGGAAGCAAGCTTGTAAGTTTCTCCGGTTTTGCGGATTTGCAGGCCGGTGGCGATCCACGGCGCGGCGGTCGTGCGCAGCGCATAGGCGTCGAAACCCTGAGCTGTGCCGACGCGGCCGGCGCGCTTGCGTCCGTAGCCGAGGAATACGGTGACGGAATTGTCGGGGTGTCCGGCTTGAATCCAGACGGGCCCTTTGGCTTTGCGGCCGTTGAGTTCCAGTTCGACGACGTCTTCGGTATGAATGTCCAGCCGCGCCGCCATCTTGGGACCGATGAGCACGGCGTTGTCCCAGGTGAGCTTGGTCATCGGCTTGGGCAATTCCTGCAGCCAGCCGTTATTGGAGAATTGTCCGTCGTAGATGGTGGGGTCGCGGTGGATGTTGAGCTCGATGGCGTTAGGATCGGCAGGCTCTGTTTCCGAGGCGAACGCCCCGACCTTCACGCTCGGAGATTTCGAAGCAAAATCTGTCCCCGCAATCCATCCATCGTGCAGCGACTTGCGCCAGACCTGCTCGAAGTCGGTGCAGGCCCCGTAGTGGCAAACTTCGATAAGATTCTGCTTCTGCCAGTACGCGCGCACCAGATCGTAGCCCGTGGCATCGGCCTGGCCGGAGAGGAGCGCGACGAATTCCAGCGCGCTCTTGCCGTTGTAGAGCGGAGCGATCAAGGGTTGGATGATGCTGACCGTGCCGTCGTAGGCGCGGGCATCGCCCCAGGCTTCGAGTTCGTGCGTCGCATTCACGTGCCAGTGGCATAGTTCGGCCGTTTCGTTCTGATAAAGGCCGTAGTGGACGCGCAGCGGGATCTTGTTGTTGGTCAGAGCATCGGCGAAGTTAAGATCGGCAGGAGCGTCGTACGCGGGATTGCCGCCGAGGATCACTAGCAGATCGACTTTGCCCCCGCGCATGTCGGCGACGAGATCTCTGATCGATTCGTTCTGATTGACCGGGTTCGCGTCGACCGGGTCGGAGTAGAAAACGGTCTTGCTGACGTTGCCGAGGTTCTGATTAATGGCATGCACGAGGGCATGGACGATTGCCGATTGATGCTCTCCGGCGATGACAATACTAGCTCCGGCATGTTTCTTGAGATCCAGAGCAAGCGCATCCGGAAACAGTCCGGCGTCCGGCGTGCGAATACCTTCAGGACTCTTCTGCGCCGCAACGGAGTAAGCGAGTCCGTGAACGAATCCTCCTATCTCGTCCGCCCTGAGCGGCAACCGATGATCCGCCTTCGCTCCCGTTGAAGTCGGCGTGCTCTCGATCACGTACAGCCGGTTCATTTTCCCGTCGTCGGGATTGCGCCGCTTGGCGAAGTCACGGATGTAGCGGGTGTTACCGGGGAATCCGGCGTAGAGGAAATCGGCGTCGAGCGAGACGATTACGTCTGCTTTCGACAAATCGTAACGCGTCTCGACCGGCTCGCCGAAGGCCAGCTTCGCGCCTTCGAGCACGTTGTCGCGATTGACCGGCTCGTAGACGTGCCACTTGGCCTCGGGATAAATCTTCAGGAAGCCGCGCAGTTGGTCGGCCAGCGTGGGCGAGGAAATAGTCGGCGTGAGAATGCGTATGCCCGCGCCTTTCAGGGCTTTCTGCGCGCTGAGCGGGCCGCGAATCGCGCCCAGAAACGCCTGCCACGAACGCTGATCGCCCATGGAAACCACCGTCTGCGAGCGGTCGGGATCGTACAGGCCAAGCACGGAAGCCTGCGCAAAAATGTCAGTCCCGCCGAGCGAGGCGGGATGCTGATCGTTCCCTTCAACCTTCGTGGGACGGCCAAGATGGCTTTCGACCAGCAGCGGGCTGGCGTATCCGCCAAGCGTGCACGCCGTGGCGTAGAACATGGGCCGGCCCGGAATCACGTTCTCCGGCTGCCGCACATAAGGGACGATCGGCTCGAACGGCAGGCGGACGCAGCCGGTCATGCCAGCCAGTCCCAGGGACGCGCCCATCACCTTGAGGAAGCCGCGGCGCGAAACCGAATCGACCCATTCGGAAGCGCCCTTGGGGAATTCGCGGTGCAGGGCTTGCTGGAATTCCTCGGAGCCGGCAAGTTCTTCCAAGCTGCGCCAGTATTCGGGCCCAGTCTTTTCGGCAGCGTCGTGGGCCGTCGCCGCCTCAATCCGCGAGCGCACGGAGGCGAGGTTCAGTTTCCCCTTTTGGCTCGGGCAAACATCTTCGCGTTTGGACCGGCCGTCTTGTTCTTCGCTCTTCATGATTTCCCGCGCATTGCGCTTACACAACCAGGAACTGTCATCCTGAGCGGAGCGAGAATTCGCGAAGCGAACTCTCGCGCAGTCGAAGGACCCCGTGTTCTCTGAACTCTGCCATGCCGCATCCGAGCGTTCTGACGATGCTGCCCAAGTCGCGGGCGAAAACGCCTTGCATCGCCAGCAAGGGTGGACGCCACCGCGCGGGGTCCTTCGACTCCGAAGTTACTTCGCTTCGCGACGCAACTTCGCCGCTCAGGATGACAAGTTCTCATAGTTCCACTCGTGTGCTCACCGGTGACACGTGCTGCAACTCGTAATGTCTTTCACTCCACGCACGTGATACTTCTTCACCAGCGCGGTCCCCAGTTCGTCCTGATCGGTGTAACTCTGCCCATCAACCACTATCGGATGCGCGCTGGTCGGCTGCTGGTAGCGCATATTGAAAACCTGATCCCGCGGCCGCAGATTCTTTTCCGGCGCGCGGTGGCAGCCCAGGCACCATTCCATCTGCAGCGATTCCTGCTGGTACATCAGCGGCATTTTGTCCACTGGGCCGTGACAGGTATTGCATCCCACTCCCTTATTGAGATGAATGCTGTGATTGAAATAGACGAAGTCAGGCAACTGGTTGACGCGCGTCCACTGCAGCGATTCGCCACTCCTGTAGCTGGCGCGCACCGGTTCCAGCAGCTGCGCGTTGGTCCAAATCTGCGAATGGCAGTTCATACAGGTCTTGGTCGGAGGGATCCCCGCGAAGCTCGATGTCTCGACCGAAGTGTGGCAATAGCGGCAATCAATCCCCAGCCCGCTGACGTGATGCTGATGGCTGAAGGGCACGGGCTGCGGCTTGCGCACGCCCGCGTAAGTGATGTAGGGAGAGCGCTCGAATTCCATCCCCATCCAGGCCAGCGCCGCAACCACGAACACCGCGCCAAAGATGGTGGCGCGGGACATGGTATTGGTGCTGCGATGAAAAATCTGCGGCATACTCGAATGAAAAACTAGCCGATGAGACCCCGACGGACTGCCCCAAGTCTTCGCAACCCAGGTTTTCGCGACCCAGTTTCGGGCCCGGTTGAGTGAAGCTGGTTAGACAAGTCTGTTAGCCAATGAATCCGGAACCCCACAGAGTTCCGGCGATCAGTATGGGAAACACGGAATTATAAATACTTCGTGGAATTTTGTCGCGCAGGCTTCGAATTTTTCGCGGATCGAAAGTTCCGAACTTAACAACGCCGTCATTCTGAGCGAAAACGATGAGCATCGCCGACCGCGACTTCGTTCAGGCTCGCACCTCAGTGAAGATTCATGACCAGCAACTTCGGCTCAGTCATTTCTTCAATCGCGTAACGCAGGCCTTCGCGGCCGAGTCCGGAATCTTTGACACCGCCGTAGGGCATGTGGTCGATGCGGAATGATGGAACGTCGCCCGCGATCAAGCCTCCGACTTCCAATTCTTCGTAGGCCTGGAACAGCAGCTTGGCGTCGCGCGTGAACAAGCCCGCTTGCAGGCCGAACGATGAATGATTCACATGCCGCAACGCGTCGTCGAACGTTTTGTAAGGTTCAATCGTAACCACCGGGCCGAAAACTTCCTGGCAATTCACCTTCATGTCGGGCTTGGTCCCGGTCAGCACCGTGGGTTCAACCACCAGCCCCTTGCGTCCGCCGCCGCACAAAAGCCGCGCCCCGGAGCGCACGGCCTCGTCAATCCAAGCCGTGGTGCGAACCGCATCCGACTCGCGGATCACCGGCCCCACGTCGGTGGATTCATCCAGCGGATCCCCGGCCTTGAGTTTTTTCACGCCGTCGACCAGCAAGTCAGTGAATTTCCCGTACACCGAGTGCTCCACCAGAATGCGCTGCACCGAGATGCAGGTTTGGCCGGCGTAGCCAAATCCTCCGGCCACACAGCGATCGGCGGCATACTCCAGATCGGCGTCGCTGTGCACGATGACAGCCGCGTTGCCGCCCAGTTCGAGAACTACTTTCTTCTTCCCGGCACGGCGCTTGATGTCCCAGCCCACGGGCACGCTGCCCGTAAAACTAATGAGCTTGATGCGGTCGTCGGTAACCAGCAGGCTGGCGTCGTCGTTCGATAGCGGAAGCACATTGAGCCCGCCGTCCGGCCAGCCCGCCTGCTGCACACACTCCGCCAGAAGCAGCGAGCAGAGCGGAGTCTGCGGCGCGGGCTTCAGCACCATCGAGCACCCTGCTGAGATCGCCGGGGCCACTTTGTGCGCTACCAGGTTCAGCGGAAAATTGAACGGCGTAATTCCCGCTACCGGACCCAACGGAAAGCGGCGCACGATGCCCCAGCGTCCGGCGGTAAATTCCTGCCAGTCGAGCGGCAGGACTTCGCCGTAGATGCGCGTGCTCTCCTCGGCGGCGACGTTGAAAGTAAAGATAGCGCGCTCCACTTCGAGGCGCGCGCCTTTGATAGGCTTGCCCGCTTCTTGCGCCAGAGTGCGGGAGAACTCTTCTTTGCGCTCGGCAATCGCGGCGGAAATCTGCCGCAGCACGCGCTGCCGCTCAAACGCCGGCAGACGGCGCGTCGTGCCGAAGGCTTTCACGGCCGCGGCAATCGCGGCTTCGGCGTGCTCGCGCCGGCCTTGCACCACCCGCGCAATCACGCTGCCATCGTAGGGCGCGCGCACTTCGACCAGGTCGCCGTCTTCCACCCACTTGCCATCAAGATAAAAACCGTGCGTTGCAATGGGCGCGATCGTCAGTTCTGCCATGATCTTGTGAACCCCACGGATTCGATTATAGGACGTTCGGCAAGGGGAGGTGCATACGGTCGATTCCAGTTTTTCTCAGCTCGGAAGCTGCTCGCGTAGAGACAGCCGCCTCGACTGTCCAGTCGAGCGCAGCTCGACGGTCTCTGCTCAGCCTTCCTCTACAATGGAGCGCGGCGATCGGCGCATGTCCCTCCCTCGAACCATCCTCGAACTCGCACCGCTCTTGCGGCAGAAAGAAATTTCCCCTGTTGAACTCACGCAGGCTTGCCTGGAGCGCATCGAGAACCTCAACCCCGCGCTCAATGCTTTCATTACGGTTCCAGCTGAACTGGCTCTCACTGCGGCGCGCACGGCGGAAGCGGAAATCGCACATGGCGAATGGCGCGGTCCGCTCCATGGAATTCCGATTGCCTTAAAAGATCTCATCGACACTGCGGGCGTGCGCACCACAGCCGCCACCGAGCGGCACAAAGACCGCGTCCCAACGGAAGACGCCGACGTGGTCCGCCGCCTGAAGCAGGCAGGCGCGGTGATCGTCGGCAAGAACAATCTGCACGAATTCGCTTATGGCGGCAGTTCCCTGGTGAGCTATTTCGGCGACATTCACAATCCTTGGGATACCGCGCGCATAACTGGAGGATCTTCCGGCGGATCGGCCGCGGCCGTGGCTGCTGAACTTTGTTACGCCGCCATCGGAACCGACACCGCCGGCTCGATCCGCGAGCCTGCGTCCCTGTGCGGCTGCGTGGGGCTCAAGCCCACTTACGGCCGCGTTTCCAGCCGCGGAGTCATTCCTCTCGCCTTGTCGCTCGATCACGTTGGACCGCTAACCACGACCGTCGCCGACGCTGCCGTCGTGCTGCAAGCCATCGCGGGCTACGACGCCGCCGACATCACAACTCCAAATGTTCCCGTTGCAGATTATGTGTCTCGGCTGCGCGAAGGAGCAAAGCCTCTGCGTGTGGGCGTGCCCCGAAAGTTTTTCTTTGACGAACTGGATGCGGAAGTTGCCGCAGCCGTCGAGCAGGCGCTCGCAGTAATCAAAACGCTGGTTGCAGAAGTTAGAGAAGTTGATCTCGACGTTCCTACCGACCGCACCCTGCAACTGGCCGAGGCCTATGCCTACCACAAACAGAACGCAGCCGAGACGCCGGAACTCTATCAGCCGGAAACCTTGCGCCGCATCCTGGCCGGCGCGGAAATCTCTGCCGCAGATTACATCCAGCGCAGGCGCGAACTGGAGCAGGCGCGCCGCAGCATCGGCGACGCCTTCGCAACTGTCGATCTGCTGATCACGACCACCACGCCCATGCCCGCACCGCAGATCGCCAACCTCAAGGCGAATCCCGACAATCTGCGCCCCGCCGAACTCAAGCTCCTGCGCAACACCCGCCCCTTCAACGTCTGGGGATTACCCGCAATCTCGGTCCCCTGCGGATTCACAAAGCGCGGCCTGCCGATCGGCCTGCAAATCGCAGGCCCCCACTGGCATGAGGATCTGGTGCTGCGGCTGGCGCACGCGTATGAGCAGGCCACACCGTGGCACGGGACGCGGCTAAACACACTTGTTTAATCTTGGGAGGCGGCGGCGCTGATCATAGTGCGCTTGCATAAGTTCCATCTCGGCAAACGCCGGTATGACACTGGTGTTCTGATCGTGCGTGACGAACCATAGGAACGTCAGACCGGCGCGGGCCTCTTCAGCCATCAGCTTACGAAAAAATTCGCGCCGGAACATGCCGTCCTGTTTCATCGTCAGTCGTACCCTGATTCCCTGATCCTTCCATGAACCGTCTGCGTTTAGTGTGCCTGACTTGCCGATGTAAAGCGGGTGCTCCAAGTCATCACGTTCGAAATAGATGTAAATTCCGGGGGAGTTTGGAACGTGTTCGCGTCTCACGACTTCGTTGATGGATTCGCCGGGAAGCAACGAGAACCGCCCGTTATTACTGAATCTAGTGCGAGCATTTTGGATGACGCTCTCGAAGTTCATACGCTGGCCTCATCTCCCTTACACGGGGACGGTGGACCTTAACAGCCTCGGGGAAGGACCTCTTCGCCGCTTCAGTCCACCGTCCTAACATCATCCGGCAGCATCAGCAGAAACGAGCAGTTCCCCGTCGCCGACGAACACGACAGCGTCCCGCGGCGCAGAACCTTCACCGGCGTGTCGTCAGGAAACGTCAAGTGGAAGTCGGCGGTGCGCAGCGCCTCGGCAACCGGCTTCAGCTTTTCTTCCCCACTCAAAAATTTGATGCTCTCCACTTTTGCGGCCGATCCACCGCCACCGCTGAGCAGCACGAAAAACTCCGCGTTCCCCGTGACCTTGGCCACTTTGCCCAGATCGATGGTGCGCAGATGCTCGAGCTCGGCCTTGTAATTCGCCACAGCGGCGTCTGCCTTGACCGGTCCCCCAGCCAGCGCCGAGAGCCGGTCGCGCGTTTCGGGCGTTGGACGCAGCCCATTCAGCGATAGCGCGTAAGTGCGCAGGGCGCGATCTTTGTTGCCCTTCTTTTCGTAGATTTGCCCGAGATGGTCGCCCACCTCGCCATGATGGCCCAGCCCCCACGCCGCGGAAACATATTTCTCAGCCGTGTCGAGATCGCCTTCCACAAAATGAATCCAGCCCAGCGTGTCCCAGTAGGCAATGAGAGAAGAGACCAGCGGCAACTCCTGCTGCGTGAGGCGATCGAGCGAAACGTTGCGCAGCGCCGCCGCCGTGGCCGACACCGCCGATTCCGCATACTGCTGCGCCTTATCCAGATGCGCCTTCTTCAGCGAAAGCTGGTAAGCAATGTTGTTCCACACCAGCGGCGTGGCCGAGAGTTCCACCGCGCGATCGAACGCCGCCAGCGCCTTGTCGTCCTGTCCCAGGTTCAAATAAGCGTCGCCCAGGCTTACCTGCACCCCCGCGCTGAATCCAGGACCGTCGGGAGTGGGGCTCTCGGGCAGCGACGCGGCCTTCTCCAGTTCGGCCGCGGCTTCTTCATACTTGTGCCACTCGGCGTACATCTGCCCGAGGTTGGAGTGGGCAAACTTGTCCAGCGGATTAATTTCCAGCTGCTTGTGAAACGCCGTGACCGCGTCGTCATACTTTCGATCCTGCCAGTAGACTCGCCCCAGGTTGTTATAGGCGTATTCGTCGTAGGGATTAATTTCGATCTGCTTCTGCAGCGCAGCGATCGCGGCATCGTCCTGGCGCGTGCCCAGGTACGACATGCCGAGCAGGTTCCAGGCAATCTTGTTCTTGGGTTCAATCTCGGTGGCGCGCTTCAAAACTTCAATCGCCATGGCGAGATCGCCACTGTTCATCGCGGCCCGGCCGCTCTCCACCAGATCTTCCGCCTTCATGTCGGCCGGTGGCGTGGGAGTTCCCGCCACCGTGTTTTCAATCGAAAGCTGCTGCGTGAGATCGGCATTTACCGCTCGCCGAAAGGACGCATAGTCGGAAGCACGCGAGGCCGGAAGTTCACCCTGTCGCAGGTTAAGCGTTCGGCCCGCGGTGAAGACGTTGCCTTCGATCTTGTAGGTCGCCTGATAATCCGCATAGTCGCGCTTCAGCGAAAACGGCAGCGGCGCGCGTGCGTTGTACTTGGCCGGCAGTTCCAGCTTGATCTTGTAGACGTATTCCGCCTTAGGTCCGAGCTTCAGCGTCTCGTCATTGCTATCGGCATCGGTATCGTCCTCGTCCACCTCGGGAAGGTTGAAACTTGAAAGCGGAAGCACGATCTCCGTTTTCTTTTTCGACCAGTCGAGATAGTTCACCCGCGACACGTCGTAAGACATCGTAAACGGCTCGCGCGTGGCGGCGGGGTCGCTGACCTTCAGATTCGTGATGTCGCCGCCCATGCCGGCATTCACGTTTTCCACCACTCGCTGCCAGTTGGCCTGCGGCACACGGCGGAAGACTGAACGCAGCATCAACTCTTCGTCGCCGCGGAACACGTAATGCACATGCGCTTCGAGTTTTCCGATCTGGTTGATCTTCCCGTCAATCTCGGAAACCTCGCTGTCGGGCATGGGAGTGTCCGCAGGAGTCTCTTCCAGGTGAGGCGGCACCGTCGAATGCGCGTCCACGGGCGGAATCACCAGCGCCTCTTTCTTGCGCAGGCTGAACGACAGCAACCGGAACGGAGCCACTTCGCTGGTCGTATCCATCCAGACTTCTTCGTCAACGCCTTTTTCCGCGCCCACGGGCAGCATCGTGATCACGTGATCGAACTGCGAAGGCGACGGCACATCAGGATCAAGCTTGCGGCTGGAATTAATCAGCACCGAGTCGGCGTGCAACCCTTCGGCTTCCAGCAGCGACGCCAGCAGCGTGTGCTTGTCTTTGCAGTCGCCGTATTGATTGTGCAGTACATCACCGGCAGCGTGCGGCTGGTAGCGGCCCACTCCCAGCGACAGGCTCACGTAACGGAAATTCTTGGCAACGTAATCATAGAGAGCTTCCGTTTTCGCGAGATCGGTGTCGAGTCCTTTGGTAAGTTCCGCGGCCTTGGCGCGAACCTCGGGTGAGGGATCGCGGCGGTCTTTTTCCAGATCCGCGTACCAGCGCCCAATCTGCTCCCAGGTGGCAAACGTGGTCAGCTGAATGTCGGGATGTTCGTCTTCCGGCTTCTTGTGTTTCTTCTTTTTCTCTTTTTCTTTGTCTTTGTCTTTATCGTCTTCGCGTTCCAGGTGAGAACTGGTCCAGTGGTAAACGCGGCGTCCGTTGGCCTCGGTGATCTTCGGATCCATGCCCGCTTTATTCTTGAGCTCCAGCGGCCGGTCGGCGGGCACATCCACGTCGAGGTCTTCCTCGAGGATGATGTCGCTCTTGTCGAATTCATACTCAGCCCAGAACTGTCCCGGAGCCAGCGCCGTGTGGACGATGGTGACCAGGTCGTACTCGAGCACTTCGCCCGGACGCAGCCCGGGGACGGTCACATGCTTCTGCCGGTAGTCGGTGTAGACCGGCGCTTCGTGTTCCACCGGAGCGCTCAGGTCCTGGATCGCATCGTCGGGCGCCTTGACCACGGTTCCATCTGACTTCAGCACGCGGACGTACGCGATCTCCATGCGCTCGTTGGCCGAGTTGTACCCTAGTTGCAGCTGTCCCCACTGCTGCACTCCCGCCTCGCTCTGCACCCGCACGCGCGCAATGGATTCTTTGCGGCCCGTGCCATCAGCCTCGAACCGGTAACGATTCTGCAGCCGCTCGATGACATAAGCTTCCTGCGAGTAGTCCTTCTCGGTCTCAACCTTGGTGAACGCGAAAGGACCAGAGAGCTTCACACCATTCTTGGCCTGTGGAGTCAAGGGCTTGGCCTGGGATTTGGGCGTGGCCTGGCCTCCAGATTGGGCCGCAGGTTCTGTGGCTGGAGGTTGTGTGGAATCACCTGCGGGTGGACCGGACTGCTGCGCACTGGCAGTTGCGGCCAGAATACAAATAGACAGCATGCGGAGACGAAAGAAGGCTGGAAAAAGATTACGCATAAGTGGCGATTATGTCCTGCGCCGTTCGTATTCTAAGCTACGAAGCTATTGTCCGGCGCAAGCGGCACTCTCCAAAGACGTGCGGACAGAGTGGGGGTGCTACATTCCGCAGTAACATTCTGGGTAATTTCTCTAATTAATCTGTTAGATGCAGGTTTCACGGGGAGCGGTTTTCTCATTGTGAGAATAACTCGGCCCCTGTGATTTCAATCACATTTTTCTCTAATCTAGCCCCAGAACGGTAGTAAAATTCGCCTCAGATAGTCTTGCCTCGCCAAGAAGCGGGGCAGGCGTGACGCATAATGTTCTTGCGCCACGATCTTTCCGCTCGGAGGGTTTCTAGCATGGAAGATCGGGCCCCTGTCGTCTCATCGGCTTCAGTTTCTCATGGTTCAGTTTCTCAAGCCAAACCCGCCACTACGCAACACGAAGGCCGCGGCGCCTGGGTTCTCACCGCCTACGGCATTTCCGGCTTGGCACTGTTCGGACTTATCGCTTACTTCTTCTCGGACTTCATCTCCCGCTAGTCCGGCCCGCAGTCACGAACGAGCGTGCGCGCTCGCGGACGCGGGTGAAGTGTAGGTTCCCGCCCTCGTTCCTACCGGCGCCCCCAATGAGTGCAACAGCGATTTATCGTCAGTTGGCAGGGGCGTGACTTCTTTTCCTCAGCCTGCATACAGAACCCCTGAAACGCATTCAAGGTTCATGACACTATTCCGCAGATGTGGGGTAGTGGGCGCCACACTCGTTCTGGCGGGCCCTGATTCGATGCTGTCGCTTCAGTTCTAAACCCATCCGCCGTGTCCCCGATAGCCCCACGAACACTAGATGCGCCCCGGACCAAGAAAAAAGGAGAGAACATGCACCCGAAATCAAATCCTGCCGCTTTGCCGCACTCAACTCGGGAAGCAAAAATGTCTTCCGGCCAACGTAGACGTGTAAAGGAAACCACGCCGACGAGAAGGATTCTCATCCTGCTGATCGCGACGGCTGCATGGGCAAGTTGTGCGACATCCTATGCCCAATCGATTCTAGGCAGCTCCGGAGCCGGTTTCCAAACTTGGACAGCAACAGATCTCAATAACAACGGTGCACCTTATTGGGACGCCGTCACCGAAAACTACCTCGGTAATAAAACCAACAAGAATGTAGGGTTTTGCCTGACCGGAACCGGTGACTGTGTAGGTATATTGACTTCGGTCTTCGCGCCTGGCCCAATCCCATTCTGGGGCATGACCTACAACTCGGCCGGAGACCTGCAGGGGGCCATCGACCCTGCAGTCTATTTTCAGCGCAGCGAGGAGCACCTCAAAGCCACTTTGCAACTTCAGTTGTCGAGCAAAGCAACTGAGATCAACGAGTTTGGCTGGTTCGAGACGAACAAGACCGGCACCGTTCTCGGGCCTAAGCACCGGCTCTTTCAGGGCTCTGGGGTTCCGCCGGGCAGTTTGACGCCCGACCCGGTTGGAAAAGTTGTCCTCTTTAAACCAACCCAGTATTTCGGATATTACTATCGCGATGTGAGCGAAGGCGGTTGCCTGGTTTACACGCTTTCCAGCTTTACGGATCCGGTTTGTTCAGATCACAACTTTGCCGTGTTTGCCACGAAACCTGGAGCGCACCGGAATGCCTATGTCATCGCTGGTGAAGACCCGCCCGGTTGCAACGACGGCGATTGTAACCTTACCTTGGTCAGGGTCGCCCCCCTGTGGAAATAGGCGCAATCGCACTCAAGATCACGCCGCCTGTCCTGGGTGTAACCGCGATGTTTCGACAGCTATGATTCAACCCGTGCAATTTGGGTTTGGCGTTACCCCTGTCACTTGTCGTGCCGACCCCGCGGCTGCATGCTTTACGGTATGTTCCTGGCAACAGGCCTCGAGGATGCGGCAAGCACATCCCGAATGCCCTTGTCGTTTGGTTTGAATACGGAGTGGCAGGTGTGAAATACAGCGATGTCTTTACGGCGGCGGCGCCAGGAGCAGGCCCATCGGCGTACAGCGTGGCTAGCGACGCAGCGGGAGAAAAGCTGATGATCCGTTACAACCCAAAGAATCCTGCTGATGCTCAACCTGTCGAGAAAAGATGGCATGACCTCAAGGTGTGGTGGATCGGCAAAGTTTGGGAATTTTAAATTGCAAACAGGCGTAGGTGTTGAAAAACTCACTCACCACAGGCGATTGAACTCACTGATATTTGCCGCCCCTCCGCCCGTCTCGAAAACGTGCCCCGACCCCTGAGCCATCCGTTTTGAACGTGCTACAATGACCCACCGTTAGGAGTTGCAACTGCTACACCCGGCACCGGCGCGAACCCCACAAGATTGCGAGATCGACGAAAGAATAGACCGTGGCCAAACCTCCCACGTCCACTCCTGAACCCGTCACTTACGCCGATGCTGGCGTCGACATTAGCCGCGCCAACCGCACCAAGCAGCGCATCAAGTATCTAGCCCACAAAACCTTCACCCGCGGCGTACTCAGCGAAATCGGAGGCTTTGGCGGCCTGTTCGCGGTCGACAAAACCAAATACACCGACCCCGTGCTGGTTTCAAGCGTAGACGGCGTAGGCACCAAGCTGAAAGTCGCCTTCGAGATGGGCCTACATTCCACCATCGGCGGAGACCTGGTCAACCACTGCGTGAATGACATCCTGGTGCAGGGCGCCGCGCCGCTGTTTTTCATGGACTACCTGGCTACAGGCACGCTCGACCCTGCGATCGCCGAAAAAGTTGTCGAAGGCCTGGCCGACGCCTGCAAGCACAACGGATGCGCCCTGATCGGCGGCGAGACCGCCGAAATGCCCGGCTTCTATCCCGACGGCGAATATGACCTCGCCGGCTTCATCGTAGGAGTGGTCGAGCGCGAGCGCATCATCACCGGCAAAGATGTGCAGATCGGCGACATCGTTCTCGCCCTGCCCTCCAACGGCCTGCACACCAACGGATATTCCCTCGCCCGCAAACTGCTGTTCGAAGTGGCGCGCTATTCCCCGGAAACCTACGTCAACGAAATCAAAAACAAAGTCGGCAACGAGCTGATGCGCACCCACAAAAGCTACTGGCCGTCCCTGAAGAAAATGCTGGACGCGCAGTGCGTCTCGGCGCTGGCGCACGTCACCGGCGGCGGCATCACCGACAATCTGCCGCGCGTACTGCCCCGCGGAACCGCGGCGCTGATTGAACTCGGTTCCTGGCCCGTGCAGCCCATCTTCGAACATCTGCAGGCCCTGGGCAACGTCCCTCAGGAAGAAATGCTCCGCACCTTCAACATGGGCCTGGGCATGCTGTTAGTGGTGCCTTCTGCGAAATTCAAGAAGGCCCAAACTGTCCTGGAACGCGTCGGCGAAAAAGCCTACACCGTCGGCCGCATCGTGAAGGGCGAACGCAAAGTGCTGTACAGCTGAAGACCTATTGCAGATTGCTGATGGATGATTCATGACACTAACCACTGACCCCTGATCCCTGATCCCTGATCCCTGACCCCTGACCCCTGATCCCTGACCCCTGATTTTCAATCACCCATGCACTCCCTAGCCATCCTGCTCTCCGGACGCGGCTCCAACTTCGTGGCCATCGCCGACAGCATCGACGCCGGCCGCATTCCCAACGCGCAGATCGCCGTAGTCATCTCGAACAAGCCCGACGCACCGGGCATTTCCATCGCCCGCCAGCGCGGCTTGAATGCGATGGTGATTCCCTCGAAGGACAAGCCCCGCGAAGAACACGATCGCGAAGTTGTCACCGCGCTAAAGCAACACAACGTCAACCTCATCTGCCTCACCGGATACATGCGTCTGCTCTCCCCCTGGTTCGTGCAGCAATTCCTGCATCGCATTCTCAACATTCACCCGTCGCTCCTGCCAGCGTTCCCCGGCCTGGAAGCACAGGAGCAGGCCTTCGCCTATGGCGTGAAAGTCTCCGGCTGCACCGTACACTTCGTCGACGAAGAACTCGACCACGGCGCCATCCTCGTGCAGAAAACAGTCCCCGTGCTGGATAACGACGACGAGCACAAGCTAGCCGCCCGTATCCTGGAGCAGGAGCACATCGCCTACACCGAGGCGATCAATATCGTTCTGGAAGGGAAATCCACAGTTATGGGGAGACGGCTTGTGACGAATGTCACATAAAAACGTCGGGCATTCTGAGTACATTTCAGATTGTAGATTTTAGATTGCAGATTTGGTCGTGGCCGGTTCAACTACTTCCGACGAATTAAAACGCCGCACGAAGAGCTTCGCACTCATGGCAATTCGGCTGTGCCAAGGCCTACCCCGTAGCCAGGCAAGCACCGTCATCACTCGGCAACCGCTGCGTTCTTCCACCTCCGTAGGGGCGAACTATCGCGCCGTCTGCCGCGCCCGGTCTACCGCAGATTTCGTCTCGAAGCTCGGAATTGTCCTTGAAGAAGCAGATGAAACCCTGTTCTGGCTGGAGCTTCTCATCGAAAGCGGGGTCGCCAGTCCCGAGAAAACTGCCACGCTGTTGAAAGAGGCAAACGAACTGGTCTCCATCTTCGTAGCGTCCCTGCGAACAGCAAAGGGTCTAAAATCTGCAATCTAAAATCTCAAATCTACAATTCTTCCTCTTATGATGACGCAGTGCCAAACCCGGCCATAGCCTCCCTGCGTACAACAAAGGGTCTAAAATCTGCAATCTGAAATCGCAAATCTACAATTCTTTCCTATAATGACCCAGTGCCAAACTTCGCCCCCGCAGACGAGCAGCTCACCTACCTGAAAAAAGGCGCCGCGGAAATCATCCGCGAATCCGAACTCCGCGCCAAGCTGGAAAAGTCCCGCGCCACCGGCAAGCCCCTGCGCGTGAAGCTCGGCATGGACCCCACCGCGCCCGACCTTCACCTCGGCCACACGGTCGTGCTGCGCAAGCTCAAACATTTTCAGGATCTCGGCCACACCGCGATTTTTCTGATCGGCGACTTCACCGGCATGATCGGAGATCCCACCGGCCGCTCGGTCACGCGTCCGCCGCTCACTCGCGAGCAGATCGAGCAAAACGCCGAAACCTACAAAACCCAAGTATTCAAAATTCTCGACCCGCAGAAAACCGTCATCGACTTCAACCGCCGCTGGATGGGCGCATTCACCGCCGACGATTTTGTGCGCCTCCTGGCCAAGTACACCGTCTCGCAATTGCTCGAGCGCGAGGACTTTCACAAACGATTCCAGGAAGAGAAGCCGATCTCCGTGCACGAACTGCTCTACCCGCTGGTGCAAGGCTACGACTCGGTCGCGCTCGAAGCCGATGTGGAACTCGGCGGCACCGACCAGAAATTCAACCTGCTGGTAGGCCGTGAACTGCAACGCGCCTACGGCCTGGAATCGCAAGTCGTCCTGACCACACCGATTCTCGAAGGCCTGGACGGCGTGCAGAAAATGTCAAAATCGTTGAACAACGCCATCGGCATTCACGAAGCGCCGCTGGAAATGTACGGCAAGCTGATGAGCATCTCCGACGAAATGATGTGGCGCTACTACGAACTGCTAACAGACGTGCAGGTAGCCGACATCGAACAAATGAAACGCGAAACGCACCCTATGCAAGCAAAGAAAGAACTAGCAAGACGAATCGTGGTGGATTTCCACTCGGCAGAAGCGGCGGCGAAGGCAGCAGAAGATTGGGCAAAGCAGTTCCAGAAGCGTGAACTGCCGGAAAGCGCTCAGGAGGTGATCGTCAACATAGCGGATGTCGGTTTGATCGCTGACGGCCACGCCCTCATAAAGTTGGACCGGCTCCTCGTACAGTGCGGACTCGCCAGTTCTTCGACGGACGCCTCAAGGAAGATCAAGACCGGCTCAGTCAAGGTTGATGAGGGAGTAGCTTTGCTTCCGCGGTTCGGCCGCATACTGACCCAAGCGGGACCTCTGAAACTTGCGCTCAGAGTGGGGAAGCTGCTGAGAATCGCCATTATCGAATATTGATATGCACTCGCAACAACTCATGTGGGGACAGCCGCCCTCGGCTGTCCGGGCGAGCGAAGCTCGCCAGGCTTTCCTCGCCACCATTCCCAATCTGAAATTGCACGAGAATTTATAAGGCTCTAAAGCCCCGCAGTCCCACAATCCCCACTAGACTTCCACAAAGCGATTCTTCGCTCCGCCGGACAGCCGAGGGCGGCTGTCCCCACACGGTCAATTCTGCTACGCTCTCCCGCACATGCGCGCCGCCGCCATCTTCGGGCTGGGATGTTCCCCCGACGACCTCAAGCCTTTTCAGGACGCCGGGGGGCCGGAAAATGACTGGCGCATCGGCATGCCCTCCGCCTCCGATCAAGCCGACGCCATCCTTCTTTTCGGCGGCGACGGCACCATCCACCGCCATCTCGGCCCACTGGTGAAGCTGGGATTACCCGTGCTCATCGTTCCCTCCGGCAGCGGCAACGATTTCGCACGGGCTCTCGGCCTGCGCAGCCTGCGCGATTCGCTGGCGGCGTGGAAAAGTTATTGCGACCGAAAAGATAACCTGCGCGCGATTGATTTAGGCGTGATCACTCCGCTGGAATCCCCGAGCGGAGCTCCTTCGACCACAACCCGGGCCTCGGTGCGCCCGAACGACTTTACCCCTGACTCCGTCCCCGGCACTCGCTACTTCTGCTCCATAGCTGGCGTTGGCCTCGACGCCGCAGTCGCCCGCCGCGCCAACCACTTACCACGCTGGCTCCGCGGACACGGCGGCTACGCGCTGGCTCTCGCTCCAACCATGTTTCAGTTCGCCCCGTTTCCCATGAAGATTCTCACGCCAGCCGTGCCCGACCCCACGGAGACCTGTCATCCCGACCGGAGCTTCCCATTCCCGCAGGGAATGGGAAGCGCTGTGGAGGGACCTTGCGTTCCTCCGCACACGCTGGAAGTTAAATGGGAAGCCAAAAAATCCCAGCCCACCCTCCTCGCCGCCTTCGCCAATACTCCCGCCTACGGCGGCGGCATGAAGATCGCCCCGCGCGCGCAAATGGACGACGGCCTGCTCGACGTCTGCGTGATCGGCGGCATCGATCCCTTCAAGCTCGCGCGCTTATTCCCCACAGTCTATTTCGGACGCCACCTGCGCATCCGCGAAGTCGACTATTTCACCGCAGCCCATCTTCGCGTCGAGACCGAGCACCCGCTCGACCTCTACGCCGACGGCGAGTACGTCTGCCGCACTCCGGCGGAAATCAGCGTCCGAAGCGCCGCGCTGAGATTGATCGTTCTTCCGTCACCAGCAACTTTCTAGAAGTTGCCGCGCAAATCGTGGCCCGGCGTAGTTGGGAGGGCAGTCTCCTTGACGGGAAAGGAGAGAGCGCGTACACTCCTATCCCAGATAGGGGAGAGGAGAGCCTTTGACGAAACCGGTTGAACTCCCGCAGGGCACACTCGAGATGCTCATCCTCAAGGCGGTCTCGCTCGGGCCGCTGCATGGCTACGGCGTCCTGCTGCGCATTCAGCAGATCTCCGGCGAACGCCTCGAAATCCTGCAGGGTTCCTTCTACACCGCCATCTACCGCCTTGAAAGCCGGGGCTGGATCAAAGGCGAGTGGAGTGTGTCGGAGAACAATCGCCGCGCCCGCTTTTACTCGCTGACCGCTGCCGGTAGGCGTCAACTCAAGGCCGAGACCGCCAAATGGATCGACATGGCCGCTGTCGTCGCCGGCATTCTCGACAAGAAGGCGGACGAGACATGAGTCTCCTCGCCGCAACTCGCAAGCTCTGGCACTCCATCGCGCCACGCAGCCACAGCGACGTCGAGGAAGAGTTTCGTTCTACCCTCGACGTCTACCAGGCAGATTTAATCCGCCAGGGCCTCTCCGAAGGAGAAGCCCGCCGCAAAGCCCGCATCGATCTCGGACGGCCCGCCGCCCAGTACGACACTTACCGCGACGCCATCGGCCTCCGCCTCTTCGATGAGTTAGGCGGAGACATCCGCTACGGCCTCCGCGCGCTGCGCCGCAACCCTGGCTTCGCCTCCGTCGCTGTGCTCTCTCTTGCGCTCGGCATCGGCGCTACCACGGCGATGTTCTCGCTCATCTACGCCGTCCTGCTGCACCCGTTTCCCTATGCCGGCGCCGACCGCATCATGAACCCCCACTTTGTCCTCGCGCAGCATCCTGACCAGTTCCAGTGGTTTACCCTGAGCGAGGCACAGTTGGATGACCTGCGCCTTGCAGCCCCGGTGGAGTCGGTGCTTGGCTTCAACAACTCGCACATGGAGATCACCGGCGGCGCACTGCCGGAAGACATCTGGGGCGTGTACCTCACCGAGAATGCCGAGACTTTCTTCGGCGTGCGCCCGCTTCTCGGTCGCAACATCGAGCCCTCCGATGCAGACAACGGCGGTCGCTCCGTCGTTGTTCTCAACTATCGCTTCTGGCAGAGTTACTTCGGCGGCGATCCCTATGTCATCGGGCGAACGCTGGATATCGATCATGCCCCCTACACCATCATCGGGGTCATGCCGCGCAGTTTCGCCTTTAGTGACACCACCGGCGTCGGCGATGTCTATCTGCCGGGCAGTCTGCTTCGGGGTGTTGCCCACGATCCCGCCCCCTCCTACCTGCCGTGGATCAAGCTGCGGCCGCACGTCACAGTGGCCGCCGCCAACGCGGCGATCGAGCCCATCCTGCGCGATATCATGAAAATCCGCTCTGTAGCCTCGTTGGCCTAAAATCTCGGGCTGCAGCCCATCATCGTGCCTTACATGCAGGGAACCGGCCGCACCTTGACACTTCTTCTCGCAGGCGTGGTGCTCTTGCTCATCATCGGCTGCGCCAACTGCTCCATCCTTCTGCTGGCCCGGGGCCGCGCGCGCCAGCATGAACTCGCCATCCGCAGTGCGATCGGCGCAAGCCGCTGGCGCATCGTGCGCCAGTTGCTCGTCGAAGCCATTGTCATCTCGTGCACCGGCGCGGCCCTTGGCGTGGCTGCGTCTTACTGGCTGGCAAAGCTTCCCCTGTTGCTTTCTCCGGATTCCTTTCCAGCCGAATCCTTCATCCGCATCAATGCTCCCATCCTCGCATTCTCCATTGCGCTCGCGCTGCTCTGCGGCATCCTCTTCGGCCTTGTACCGGCATTGCGCCTCTCGCGTCACGATTCCGCGCGTACGCTCCCCGGCAGGCAGATTGGCGTTGTCGCGGCTCCCGCAAAACATCGCTGGAGCGTTCTCATCGCCGCGCAAGTCGCGCTCACGCTTCTTCTTATGGCCACTGCGGGTACCGCCATTCGCAGCTTTCTCCAGCTCATGCAGATGCCGCTTGGCTACGACCCTTCAAATGTCATGAAGATCGGCATCCAGCTGCACACCCACAACCCGGCCGAGTGGAGCCGCCTTCAGACCCGCGAAGCGCGCACCGCTTACATCGAGCAGATCCAGGAGAAGATCGCGTCCGTCCCCGGTCTCTCGGCCGTCGCTGTCAGCATCGACGCCACGCCGCCCGATGCTGATGTTCCGACCTCGTTCATCGTCGACGGAAGTGGCGATGGCGAGCAGCCGCAGGCTCGCGTGATGTTGGTCGACCAGCGGTATTTCGCTGCGCTCCGCATTCCGCTGCTCCAGGGCCGCGTCTGGAATGCGGACGAAAACAGCCGCGGAGACTTCATCGCCATCGTCAATCGGGCTTTCGCGACGCGCTATCTCTCCTCGTCCAATGCCCTGGGCCGGCAGCTACGCATTCCCGTTCTCCCTTTTCAGAATCGATTCACGGCCAGTTCTTCGCAAAGCACCGCCTGGCGTCAGATCGTCGGCGTCGTCGGCGATGCGCGTAACGACGGCGTCGATCACCCCGTCGTCCCCGCCATCTACCTTCCGTACACCACCCTGATGCGGCCCTACGTGCAGTTCCTCGTCCGCACCCAGGGCGATCCGCTCACCTACCTCCACTCCATCCGCACCGCTATTGCATCCATCGCCTCCGACCAGCAGATCTCCGCCAGCGGCTTCAACCGCACCTTCACCCTCAACGAAGCCATCGAGCGCGACGCACAGTACAGCCGCCAGCGGCTCTTCTCCATATTGTTTGGCGTCTTCTCCGCCATGGCGCTGGCGCTCGCGTTGGTTGGCATCTTCAGCGTCGTCGCTTACAGCGTCGCGCGGCGCACTACGGAGTTCGGCGTTCGCCTGGCGCTGGGCGCGCCCCGCGCGCACGTCCTATGGATCGCCGCGCGCATCGCGCTCGTCAGCTCGGCCGGGGGCATTGTCATTGGTTTCGCCTTCGACAGCTTTCTCGGCGCCGTCCTCGCCCACTGGATGCAGAGCGCCTTTGCCGCGCGCAGTCTGTTCGCAGCCGCCGCGCTTCTCGCTCTCAGCGCATTCCTCGCCTGCCTGTTGCCCGCCCGCCACGCTATCGCCGTCCCACCGGCCCAAGCTCTGCGCAATGAATAAAGCCTGCCCCATTTGACCAGAGCGCGGCATACCCCGTGCGGGTTCACTTCACGGGCAAAGCTGTCATTGATGGCGTTCCAGACGTGTGGTCGACAACCCGGAAAAGGGGAAATCAGAATCTCGATCTTCCCCCAAGTGCTAAACTTTCCCCATGCCTGAAGGACGACGTTCCCGCACCCTGCTCTGGATTCTGATTGGCGGAGGAGCTTTCTTCCTCTTCGTGCTGGCGGTGTTTTCGCTGGTGTATCTCACCCTGCATGCGGGAGGCACTGAGGCCAGCAGCTTCAGCGGCTTTGGCGATCGCATCGGCGTGGTCGACCTCGACGGCGTGATTCTCTCGCCGCAGCCGGTCGTGGGCCAGCTCAAGAAGTTCGGCGATGACTCTTCCATCAAGGCCATCATCATTCACGTGAACTCGCCCGGCGGAGGCGTGGCCGCGTCGGAGGAAATTTACCGCGAAGTCAAGCGCATTCGTGACGAAAAGAAAAAGCGCATCGTGGTTTCCATCGAGACGGTGGGCGCAAGCGGCGCGTTTTACGTGGCATCGGCCTCCAACAAAATCTACGCCGACCAGGGCAGCATCGTGGGATCGATCGGTGTGATCGCGCAGTGGGTGAACTACGGCGACCTGCTCAAGTGGGCCAAGCTGAAAGACGTGGTCATCAAGACCGGCGAGTTCAAAGACACCGGCAATCCCTCGCGCGACCTCACTCCCAACGAGCAGGCCTATATGCAGGCGCTGATCGACAATATGTTCGGCCAGTTTATCCAGGCAGTCGCCGATGGCCGCAAGCTGAAGTTCGAGGACGTAAAAGCCATCGCCAACGGTAAAGTCTGGACCGGCGAGCAGGCGCTCTCGATGAAGCTGATCGATCAGGTCGGCGATTTCGAATCGGCCGTGGCCGATACCGCCAAGTCAGTGGGAATCAAAGGCGAACCCACGCTGGTGCGCCCCGACCGCGATCGCAAAACCATGCTCGACCTTTTGACCGGCGACATCACGCAATGGATCCCCGGCCGGGAAAAAATGCTGGAACAGCAGGTCGGGTTTTACTATCTATGGAAGTAGGTGGGGACGGGCACTCTTGCCCGTCCAGCCGGCGCAAGCCGGCTTCCGTGTGGCAAGCGAGCGTTTCATCAGCGCTGATGCGCACGCGGCTGGGTGCGGGCATGCTTCTCAGCTACTTCTCTTTCAGCCCCTGCTTGCGGATGATTTCCTTCTGCTCCGCCGTCCACGCGCCGGACATATCGCCGTGCTGCCCCAGCATCTGTTTGTCCGCGTACATCTGCTTCGTAAGACGAAAATACTTCACGTTCGCGTAATCCCCGGACTCATCCCACGCCTTCGCCGCGCCCGAATCGTGATAGCGGAACGTAACGTTCTCCCCGTTGTGGACAACGTTGCTCCAATCGTCCATGGCGGTGATCGTCGACGCCGGGCTCCCGTCTACATTCCTCTTTAAAATTGCCTTCTCTTCCAGAACGCCGGGAATGGTAACGCCATAAATCGTCTTATCGGCCGACTCGGAGAATTCAAAGGAAACGGTGCTGACCTTGCGGAACGGCATCGCCGGCTCACCAGGCACCGCGACATACAGGTCGTTCATGTAGACCATCATCTGCCGGAGCGCCTCGCGTTGCTCAGGCGAAGCCTTCTGGTCGAGGTAAAGCGTTGCAAACAATCGCTCCGCCTTGGCGTCCACCAGGTCGCCGACCATAGCGACGTTCAGCCCGTCAAGCTTGACCTTCCCGTAGTGACCGGTCGTTATGTGGGCCGCGTCTGCTGCGTAGCAGGTTCCGTGCGTGGGAGGTCCGTTGTGCTGGCACGGGCACGCAAAGGCCGTGCACTGGCACTGGAACAGGCCAACTCCTTCGATTTCAAAGTCCTGCACGGCTTGCTGGCCCGCTTTCTGCGCAGCGAGGAGGCCGAAAGCGCACACCACAGGCAAGGCCGCGAAAACTCCGAGAGCTGGTCGACGCATAAACGTCAGCCTCCCCACAAAACTGGGCTGATGGCCTGGCAAGGCTAGCGCTGTCCCTCAACGCCGTCAAGCCGGCCATCCTGCTTCCGGATGGTTCTAGAAGGGTTCTCCGGCTAGAAGCAAACGCTGCTTTTGTACTTACGGAGGGCTTGACCCCACCTTCCCACTTGCGTACAACCCCTGAAATTTGAGAAGGTTATGGAGGTTCTGCCCATGCAGGCCGGAGCTAATCTGAACTCGGGGCTGCATATTTCGTAAAGAACGACGGGCCAGGCGCAGAGGCAGAGAAGAGGGGTTATGACCAAAGCCAATCTGATTGACGAAGTCTCGCGTTTAGCGGAACTTACGCGCAAAGACAGCGAAGTGATTGTCGAGACCATCTTTGACAGCGTGGTACGCTCGCTGCGCGCGGGCGACAAAATCGAGATTCGCGGCTTTGGCAGCTTCCGCACCCGCCAGCGCAAACCGCGCGTCGGACGTAATCCCAAGACCGGAGAGCGCGTGGAAGTTCCCGCCAAAAAGATTCCTTTCTTCAAGCCCAGCAAGGAGTTAAAGGACCTGGTCAACGAAGCGGCAGCTGCCGCAGCGGCTGCGCCTCCTCCCCCAACCGCACCGCCGACAGCGTAGTGGTCCATGTGGCGACAGCCGCCTCGGCTGTCACGCCGCGCAAAGCGCGGCAGTGTATGCAGTTCGCAAGCCAGCCAGCAGAATCCCTACTTACCACCGAAATACAAATCGGCGACCTTCAGCGCTAACTCTTCCGGATTGATGTCCGTGCGGTTGGCCAGCACGATGATCGTCAGGCCATCGTCGGTGAATCGTTGGATGGTGGTGCGGAATCCGATGGTGCCGCCGTCGTGCGACATGCGCTTGTGACCGCGGTAGGGATCGAGAAACCACCCGAAACCGTAGCTCACGGGTGCGTCGTCCAGCTTCGCCGGGCCGCCGGAGGGCTGCACCGGAGTCAGTGCAGGCTGCATCTCCGCCGCGCTCAACAGGGCGTGGTCGCGAAGTGCGCGATCCCACTTCGCCAGGTCGTCGAGGGAAGAATAAATTCCCCCGTCGCCGAGCACGGCGGATGTTGGGCTTTGGTCGGTCTCGCGGAAGACCTCGCCTTTCGCCTTGTCGTCCTTCGTGTGGCCGTAGGCGCGGTGCGGCACCTCGTTCTTGCCCTTCTCATAAGCGACCGTGTTGGTCATTTTCAGCGGGGTGAAAATTCTCTCCTGCAGAAATAGGCCGAAGGGCTTGCCGGAAACTTTCTCCACAATCATCGCCAGCACCGCATAACCTGAGTTGCTGTACTCCCACTTCGTGCCTGGCGGAAACTCGCCGCCGCTTTGCCGTTCGAGCAACTTCAGCACGCCCGCGTCGAGAATCTGCGGAACTTTTTCCGGCGGCGTGTCGGGATACTGCTTCATCAGCAACTCGCCGTAGTCGGGAAGTCCGGACGTATGGTTCAGCAGGTTACGAACCGTGATGGCTTTGCCATACGCCGGGAACTCAGGGAAAAAATCGGTGAGGTGGTCGTCATAGTGCAACTTGCCGTCGCGCGCCAGCAGCATGACGCACGCCGCGGTGAACTGCTTGGTAAACGAGGCCAGGCGGAAGTTGGTGCGCTGGTCAATTTTCGTTCGCGTGCGAAGGTCGGCAACGCCGTATCCGCGGCGAAACACCACGCGCCCGTCGCGCACTACGAGCACGGCCGCGCCCGGAGCGTCGCTGGACTCGAGGGAAGCAAAGATGGCGTCAACTTGCTTCTTTGAAACCTGCGCCGGAGAGTTTGTGACGGAAACGATCCACGCCAGAGCAAGGAGCGCCGCTGCAAGTCTTGGTTTCATATTATCGTGATCGTCAACGGTTTCAGGTGGACAGTCCCAAAAATTCGCAGATTGCCGGAACCTTCGACACGATAGCAGATGAGGCTGGCTGGCGGATGGAGGAATTCCTGACTTGCCCTGTCCGCTTTTGCTAAGGCTCCCAATTCGGGCTAGCAGTGTTCAAACGCTTCAGCAGGCTCCTCGCCTCTGGCAGATCGGGATTAAATTCCAGCACGCGCTGTACCGAATCGCGGGCCTTGTCAACTTGTCCAGCGACACAAAAGACGCGAGCGATATCCATCCCAATCCGGCTCTGGCCGGGGGCGCGCTGGAATGCATCCTCCCAGAGCCTGAGGGCGTCACTCAAGTGCCCGCTGCGGGCTTCGATTACGCCCAGGTTCGTGGCCGCTTCGATCAATGTGGGGTCGAGGGCAAGAGCTTTCTGATAGAACTCGAGAGCGTCGTCGACGTTCCCTTTCTTCTGCGCGGAATATCCCAGCGCGGAGAGCAGCGCGGGATCGTCGGGCGATGTTTTGATGGCCGCCCGAAGCAACCTCTCGGTTTCATTCGCCGCCGCACCGCTGTCATTTCCCGCGAGCGACACCCAGGCGAGAGCCAGGTCGCGCGCGTCTTCGCTGGTTTTCTTGGCGTCGGGAAAGCGGATCAAGCTCGGCAAAGCCGGCCCAAAAGTCTCATCCTCGAGAACCGGCTCAAGAACCGGGGGAGAAAGCCCGGCTCGGCGCAGAATTCGGTGATCGGTGACTTCGGTGTGGGCGATGTCTTTGCTCAGCGAGGAAGGCATGTGGCAACTTGTGCAGTCCGTCTGCGCGGCGTGATGAGTGCTTCCAAACTTGGCGCCATGACACGCCAGGCACTTTCCGCGATAGTAAGAAACGCGCTCCTCGGCGGAGGGCTGGTAGTGGGGGTCGTGACAACTGGTGCAAGACATGGCGTCGCCCGACTTTTTCTTGCACACGCTTTGCGCCAACGCCTCAAATTGACCGACGGCCCCAAGGCCGGGACGGCGGTCCTCTGCAAACACAAAATGATGGACGTAGTCGGAGAGCAACTGGCCGGGTCGGAACCCATAAGCGTGCCGCCCAAGCGGCTCAATCGCTGCCTTGCCTTCGAGATGGCACTGCATGCAGACGGAGTCACGCCGCGCCGCATCGAGTTTGGCTGGATTAACGATGGCGCCGCCCTTGGCGTGCGCGGCTCCCGGTCCGTGGCAGGCTTCGCACGACACGCCCGCGCTGGAAAAAGGGACGGCCGGGTAACGGTTCTCCGTTCCTTTCACGGGCGGCTGCACGCCGGTGAAATGGCAACGTAGGCAACTGGTGTAGGCCGGCAGATTCATGGGAATCTGGTGGGCGTTGCCGTACGCCGGCGCCATATCCCAAACCTGCCGGTCCGCAAACCAGTTCACTGGAGATTCAAACAGAAACCCGTCCACAGCAAACAGGTAACTCGCCCCCCGCCGTCCGGAACCAATGTAGTAGAGCAACTCGCGCTTGCCCCGCACTTCGGGATCGTTCGGCCGTTCGAAGCTTAGCCAGGCCTTGCCCGCCTCCGCGTAGATTCGGTAGTGAACGCCGGACGTGCGGTGCACAAAGTCGGCCGGGACCAGGTTGTTGAGTGCGGGGCCGCTGGCGTGCGCCATGGAAGTTTTCTGGTATGAGTTGTAGATCGACGAATGGCAGCCGGCGCAGGCATCATTTCCGACGTAGCCGTCCGAAGCGTGAGTGGGGGCCGCAACCGGCGCTTGCGCCAACGATGCGATGGACGTCGACGCCCAAAAAAGCGCGGCCAGCAGCAACCTGCGAAACCAGGAGGCTCTGACCCGGAACGGCCAGAGACGCAGAGCAAAGAGGAAATCTCGGAAAGCCGCCTTCATGCTTTTCCTAGACTGAGTTGCCCAGACTCACCATGGGCATGTGACTCAGCGGTCAGGAAGCGGTTTCTTCAACCGCATGCTGGGACCGCGGTGTTAGATGGATTGTTTATTCGGGGGCACGTAATACTTTTGCAGAGGTGAGTAATAGTTTGTAGAGGTGTGTAATCGTTTGTAAATTCGACGCGTCAGAAGAAATCGTGCGTGGATCCGGCTCTGGCAGCTTGTTAAGGCGGGTTGAAGCGGAGGAGGTCGCGGAGCCGGAAGTGCTGCTCCTCACCGAGATTCTGACTTCGTTTGAGCAGCCGGCGGGACTTCTTTAAGCCGGGTCGCGCCCTTCATGCTCCATGCGGCTCGTTTCCTCGGCGCGGACCCGGTCGAGCGCCTTGTTCCGGCCGTTCTACGACTGCGGGACCTTAGCTGCAGAAAACAGATCGAGTAAGTGCGGTGGAAGGCCCTTAGGGCTTTGCGGGCAGCGGCTGCCAGAGCTCAATCTTGTTCCCGTCCGAGTCATAGATCCAGGCAAAGCGACCGTAGGATTCATCCATGCGCTTGTCGTCGATCTTTACTCCTTCTTGTTTTAAGCGGTTAAGCAAAGCATCCATATCGTCCACGATGTAGTTGATCATGAACGGTGCAGGGCTGGGATCTAAATACTTCGTGGAGGCGGGAAAAACCGTCCAAACGGTAACGTGTTCCTTTTGCGGGTCGTCGTGTTCGCGCCACGGAAGCATCGCGCCTTGGCCTGTGTCAGCGATTCCAAGATGCTTCGAATACCATTCGCGCATCTGATCGCGATTCGCGGACTTGAAGAAGATACCGCCGATTCCAAGGATGCGCCCGCGTTGCTCCGTTTTGACAGGCGGCTTCGACTTTTCAGGTTGCGGAGATTTCACGTCCTGTCCTCCTGTTGAGCGGGCCGAGATGAGCAACAGCGAGCCGAGGGCAATTGTGCTCCAGGGTATTCCTTGCATCGGCGGATTATACATAAGTGTCGATTCGAATGGAGAAAGCGGTGCGCTCTTCGCTCTTCGCTCAAGGTTCGCCGCTGAAGGTTCGCCGCGATTCACCCTTTTCTAAATCGCGCATGAGTTCTCGAACTGGGCGGGAATGATTTCGGCTGCGGGGCTGGCTGGCTGGCGAGGGCGCTTGCTCGCGTCAAACGCGGAGTCCGGCAGCACCCATCAATCTGCCGGTCTTGCCTTTTTCCGCGCGATAGGAAAACAGCAGGTCCGTGTTGCAACTCGTGCAGAGCGGGAGGGATCCGATGCTTCTCGCCGGCACTCCCACCGCTAGCAGTTGTCTCCGGTTGGCTTCCACCAGATCGAGAAAAATCTTGGGCGGCAGTTCGCCGTGGCCGGGGGCGCGGGCGTTCAGAAATAAGAGCGGATATTTTTCGCGGACGGGATCGGACTCTTTGACTTCGCGGAACAGGCTGTCCGCGTAAGAAAATTGCGATTCGAACTTGGTGCGGACTTCTTCGCCCACTTCGTAGCAACATCCGCCAACGCCGGGGCCGATGGCCGCTTGCAAATCTCCCGGACGGCTGCCGAACCAACGCTGCATCTCGCCTACGCCTTTTTCGACGATGCGCTTCACCGTGCCCCGCCAGCCGGCGTGAAACACGCCCACCGCGCGGCGTTTGGGGTCGACCAGAATAATCGGAAGGCAGTCCGCGGTCTGGATGCCGAGCAGCAGGCCGGGAGTGGCGGTGATCAGGCCGTCGCCGGTGAGAGGTTCGCTGGGGGCGGAGGCGAGGTGATGGGCATCGACGTGATGGATGATGTCGGAATGGACCTGGCGCAGGGTGACGAACTGCCAGCGCCGCGCTTGGTCGTGGCCATTCTGGCGGCTGCTCGGACCGCTCGTGCCTGAAGCGCCGAGTGCGCTCAAGAACGCGGCGCGATTGCGCTCGACCGCGGCGCGCGCGTCCTCTTTCGTGAATCCGAGATTTAGATCACCCTTGCTGTAGACGCGGGAGAATCCGCCGGTGCGCGTGGAGAAACCGTGAACCAGCCACGGCAGCTTTTCCAGATTCCGAGCGCGAAGGATGTTGAGTTTGGCTTTCTTGCTGGTTGGTTTGGAATCCCGAGTCGCCACAGTTTCATGTTAACCGAAAGAGCTCGGACGTCAGGCGTCGGACCTCGGACTGCGGACCTCTGACTGCGGACCTCAGACCTCAGACTCCGGACCTCGGACGTTCGACCTCAGACTCTGGGCCTCCGCCTCCCGCGGACTCGGAGCGCGAAGCTCAGTGCTCAGCGGTGGCAGCGAGGAGCTACGCCGGAGATCTGAGGCCCTGAAGGTCTGCGGTCTGACGTCTGCGGTCTGACGTCCGAGGCCGCCTTTCGGAGCAGATCCGCGGCCGTTTGCCCGCGCCGCACCCAAGCGTTATAGTTTAGGTACCGATGTTTGAGAATTTCACCGCCACTGATCGCTGGACGAAGAAGCAGGTTCACTGCGTGTATCAGGCCATGATCGTGGCCATTGCCACGCGGCATGCCGATGCCGTCGATATCAAGTTTCTGGTGGATGGAAAAACGGCGTGGGTGGCGCTGCCGCATCCGGCGTGGGTGGAATACAAGAACCGCACCGGCAAGGCCATCACGGACTCGCTGGCGCTGGAGATCGCGGGCCATTATTTGAAAACGGCAATCGAGTCCGGCGAAGGCAGCGGGCGCGATATGTATTCTCTGACCGTGGAGGAGACGCTGGCGCATCTGGACGCCGCGGTCTCTGCCATGCAAGCGGAAGTGACGGCGTAGGATCTCCCCCGGCTCCCAGGAAAGCAGTTGCATGTTCAAATCCGGCCCTGCTTCGCTTTGTCTCCCGCTTTGCGCCAACTGCACCTATTTGAGAACCGGACTTCATTTGAAACCGGGATTGCAGATGAGGCCGTATCGCGGCTGATGGCGCCCGTGACGTCACTTGGCAGGCCGTGGGGTTTCAGGCACAATACGACGTTTGCCTTTTTCGCCTTCGTTCCGGGTACTTGAGGAGACTTTATGGCTACGACCATGCACATCAGCAATGTTGCTGAGTTATTGAGCGAAGGCAGGACTCACTTCAACCTGTCTCCCGCTCTGCTGGTGGAGCACGCCATCCGGCGCAATGAAGCCAAGCTGGCGGCCAACGGCGCGCTGGTGGGCTACACCAACCGCACCGGCCGTTCGCCCAAAGACAAATTCATTGTGCGGGACGAGACCACGGAACACGCGGTGGCGTGGGGCGCGGTGAACGCTCCGTTCGAGCCGGGGAAATTTGATGCGCTTTACGAACGCGTCATGGAACACCTGCGCGGGCGGGAACTTTTTGTGCAGGATCTTTTCTGCGGAGCCGACCCGGCTTATCGCCTGCCCGTGCGCATGGTGACGGAATACGCCTGGCATAACCTGTTCGTGCGGCAATTGTTCCTGCGGCCTTCGGCGGAAGAACTGAAATCGCATCAGCCGGAGTTCACGGTGATTGCGGCGCCCGAGTTCCAGGCTGACCCCAAACGTGACGGCACGAATTCGGAAGTTTTCATTCTCCTGAACTTTACCCGCAGGACGGTGCTGATCGGTGGAACGTCCTACGCCGGGGAGATGAAGAAATCCATTTTCAGCATCATGAATTTTCTTTTGCCGCCGCGCAACGTGTTTCCCATGCACTGTTCCGCCAATGTGGGACATAACGGCGTGAGCGCGTTGTTCTTCGGACTTTCGGGAACGGGCAAGACCACCCTTTCCGCCGATCCTTCGCGCGACCTGATCGGCGACGATGAACATGGCTGGAGCGCCAACGGCATCTTCAACTTCGAAGGCGGATGCTACGCCAAGTGCATCAAGCTCTCGAAGAAAAACGAGCCGCAGATCTGGAATGCGCTGCGCTTCGGCTGCGTGCTGGAAAACGTCACGCTCGACCCGCAGACGCGCGTTCCCGATTACAACGACGACAGCAAAACGGAAAACACGCGAGCCGCGTATCCCGTCGATTTCATCGACAACGCGGTGATCCCCGGCATTGGCGGACATCCCAGGAACGTGGTGTTCCTGACCGCCGACGCGTTCGGAGTGTTGCCGCCGATCGCTCGCCTGACGCCGGAGCAGGCCATGTATCACTTTCTCTCGGGCTATACCGCGAAGGTCGCAGGCACGGAAGCCGGGGTGAAAGAACCCACAGCAACATTCTCGACGTGCTTTGGATCGCCGTTCCTGCCGCTTCGGCCCAAGGTCTACGCCGAAATGCTGGGCCGCCGCTTGCGTGAACACAACGCGCAGTGCTGGCTGGTGAATACAGGCTGGCAAGGCGGACCTTACGGTGTAGGCCGGCGCATGGACATTCCCTACACCCGCGCCATGGTCGACGCGGCGGTGGAAGGAGAGCTGGCGCGGGAAGAATTTGAAATCGAACCGACATTCGGCTTCAGCATTCCAAAAAATTGTCACGGCGTGCCTCCGTATGTGCTGAACGCACGCAACAAGTGGGCGGACAAAGCCGCCTACGACAAAGCCGCCGAAGACCTGCGCAACCGCTTCGCCAAGAACTTCGAGCACTTCGACCCACCGGCGGAAGTGAAGGCAGCGGGGCCGCGGGCGCAGCGGTAAGATTCGTCGACTCCGACTACGGGCGACATTAGCGGAAACGGCAATCGATCAGAAGTGGGTTCCTATGCGGTTCAATTGCACCTGCGTCGCGATCACGGTTCTGTTCCTGGCTTGCGAAGCAATTTCACAGGAGTGTCCAGAGATAAAGGACGAGAAGACGGCAGCCCAATTTCTCGTGGACCACAAAGCAAACAGCACAGCAGAAAATCGCCACTGTGTGGATGGTGCCTTCAGTATCCTAGGTAGCGCCACCGCTTATAAGAACAAGAACTACATCAAATTCCTGGTCGGGATGCTCGACTTCGAGCGGTGGACCCCCGACTATGCCGAAGCCAGTGAGCAGAAATATCCAGCGATCAATGAGCTGCATCATCTGAACGGGCTGGGCAAGAATGTAGTTCCATATCTCATCAGGGGCATCAAGCGGAGTGATAGCGAAGTGCTGCGAGCCAACGCCGCCGAGACCCTCTACTACATCTATTCAAAGTGCGGGGCGTTGGGAAAGCTGACCCAGGAAGCTGAAAGGGCAGATATCCCTTCCGACCAAAAAATACGGCTCGAAGACGCCGCAAGACACGTTGACGAGCTGACTTCTCCGGGCCCGCCCTGCGATGCGATTTCATCCGAGCAATAGACGCGGCCGGGCATCCTTTCGCGGAGTTGCACTGTTTTTGAGGCAATCCGCCCGAAGCATCTCAGTTTCATGGCCTTGCGAGGCTTGGCCCCTGTGCCAAAGTACTCTCGCAAGTGCATGAAAATAAATCACTTAAACATCGCCACTGAATCGGTTTAACTGGCCGCTGCAGGGCTGTCAAGGGTGGCCGGTCCCAAGGTTCGGCTCGCGCGTTCCAGGCGTGACAGCTGTCGCCGGAGTCGCCGCATCGAGCGCTTCCTGAGACGAGCAAGGCTGCGGGGTTAGCTCCCTCCCGGGCTTGGAGCATCGACGGGGGGCGCCGGGCTTGGCCCAGGCTTGGACGGCCGAGGCGGCCATCGCCACATGAGCCGGGATGCTACTCAGAAAATGTGGAGACAGCCGCCCTCGGCTGTCTGGCCGGGCGAAGCCCGGCTGCGGCCCACTGCTCTATCCCCTACAGCGTCACCTCCATCTGTAGCGCTTCGATGGTCTCGTTGAGCGTCTTTTGCGCGGCTTCGCGTTTTGCCTGCAGTTCGGTGATCTCGCGGCGCAGGGACTGCATGCGGTCTTCCTGCTCGTTCAGTTCTTTTACGTAGCGCTCGACCAGCGCTTTTTCTTCGGCGCTGCCCTTCAGCGCTTTCATGTTTTCGCGCACGCGTTGCTGATCTTCGGAGATGCTCGTGATCTGGGTTCTGCGTCCGGCGATGGTGGCGTCGAGCTGCGCGATGTCGTTTTTCTGCAGAATCACTTTGCGCAGCACTCGTTCCGTTTCGATGTTGATCATCTTCTGCACCAGGAAATATTTAATCTGATCGTCGGTGACGTTGGACAACTGATAGCTGTTCAGGATGGGACGGTATTCCTTGACCGTCAACGTCGTGGTCTTCTTCGGCTCGACGCTGAGACGGAAACGATGGAAGGACGCAGAGCTCTCGGCGGGAGTTACGTCGTCGGTAAGTTTCCATCCGGCGCGCGCCGGATGCTCGATGACCACCGTCCGCGCGGCGGTGTCGCGGTTGCGGATGGTGTAAGTGTTTTCCTGGCGCTCCTGGGTCATCTGCGTCATGGTGCCGTGCGCGATGATCACTTTGGTGACGCGCTGGCTGTCGGCTTTCTGTTTGCCGTCGACCAGAACACCGAGATCGGCGGCGTAGGAGAGCAGGCGTTTTTCACCGGGCTTGACCGGATCCATCAGGCCTTCGCCGGCGAAGGCGTCACCTTCGAGCACGTTGAAGCTGCCGCCGTCGAGCGTGAGGTCGCTGGTGTTGTTCATCCACAGCGCGCGCAGCACGGAACGTTCCGAAGGATTCCACACCGAAACTTTTTCCGCGTCGATGCGCGATTGCAGAATCGGAACCAGCGCCGACTGGTTCTTGCGGATCGTGACGTGGTCTTTGAGCTTGTATTCGAAGAGGTCGCCGAGGTCGCGGGTTTGGGCGGTTGAGGTGGTAGCTTCGAGAGATTCGGCCATCTCGGCGGAGTTGGGACCGAGGCCGACTCTCTCCATTCCGCCGCCATGAAAGACACCGCCGCCGGCGCCACCGCCATTGCCAGCGCTGAGAGATTTTTGAGCCCGCGCCATTGGAGCAGCGCTGACGATTCCGCCCATGCTGCCTCCTGCCACTCCGCCGGGTACGCCCCCAACCACACCGCTCGGCGGAGGCGGCGGAGGCGCGGGCGCTTCGTCTTCCATCGTGGCTTCATGCGTCTGCGGCGAGAGCATCGCGTTCTCCGGCAGTGGCACGACTGGCCGCCGCGTGTAATACGGCTGCGAAAGTTCCTGCACGAACGATTGCGGCGCGCCCGCCACCAACGCCAGTTCCACGTTCTTCCAGTCTTCGCCCACGGTGTTGTCGACGATGGCCCAGCCCTGCAGCAGCGGCTTGCCTTCGTTCGGAATCACGATGCGGTAGGTGCTCTTCCACACCGGAACTTCGCTGATGTAGCTGACCAGCAGATCGCGCTCGCGCTCGCCGGCAGTAGAAATCGTCATGCGGCGGACATCCTGATCGCGAGCGGAGGCGACCAGCCCAAGATATTTTCCTACTTCTTCGTTCACTTCTTTTTCGGCGACGCGAACGCTGGTGGCAGGCGTGAGATCGAATACGCGCACTTCGCCCGCGTCGCTGACAATGGAAATCTGATCGACCGTAATTTTCTGGTCGCCTTTGATGGGAATCTCGCGCTCATCGATGCTGAGCAGACGGCCGGTGGCGCTCTCGGCGCCGCTCTTCACTTCGAGGCGCGCTCCGCGCAGGGCGTCGAGAAACTGCGCCGTGGTGGGGTTCTCGCCCACCGGCAAATGCAGCGAGCCCAGGCGCTTGGCCAGCGGCGCATTCGAGTTGTAGCTGACGCCGGTGATGCGTCCCTTGCCCAGATCGAGCACCGTCAGCGACTTCAGCACGTCATTCAATTGTGCGGTCGTGAAATCCACGTTCACGTCCTGGCTGCCGCGGACGTGACCGGCGTGCTCGAAATATCCGACGCCGTTTTTGTAGAGAATGACTCGGGTTACGGGCAGGCGTGCGGCCGCGTCGGCGGGGTTTGGGGTTCCAGAAGAAGACTGGCCAGATGAAACTGCGATGAGCAATACGACAAGCGAAAACCACAAGACTGCAACTTTCGAAGCGCGCATGAGTCCTCCGTCGATCAGGTTCGAGCGTCATCGATAGAACGCCGAGCGCGTTGCTGCTTGCGCGACCGGCTGCGCGACGCTGCGACCCTGCATGAGACTTAGACACCGAGCGGAGGGCGTCTGGAGTGGTGGATGCAAGAGCTGTGTTTTGAGATGGCTGGCGGGTCAGGCTGGCAGTCAGACTGGTTAATTGAGTCACGACGCAGCGGGGCTTCGCCCCCGCTGCACAGCCGAGGCGGCTGTCGCTACGTAAGTGCTTATGCCTTCTTGAGCAATCTCGTGATCCAGATCAGGAAAACCGCGCCGATGATGGCCACTACGATCGTGCCGATGAAGCCGCCGGCGCTGATGCCGAGCGCGCCCAGAAGCCATCCCCCGATGACGGCGCCGACGATGCCAAGCACGATGTCCATGACCACACCGTAGCCGCCGCCTTTCATGAGTTGCCCTGCGGCCCAACCAGCGATCAGGCCAACCATGATCCACCAAATCAAATTATGCATTGCGAACCTCCTGCGCTGGATTTCGTGATCGTTCTTATGAGAACGATGGGGCCGATAAACGCGGGCCGCGAGTCGTCGAGAGGAGAGTAGGGCCGCGGAAGGAAACTGTCAAGGCGCGGCGTGCTCCGGCAGCGTCGAGTTTGCCGACTCACATGAGCGTCTTTCCCCGGCGCGTGTGATTAAATCAATTCATGTTTGCACGCAAGATTCGCGTGGAGTATGAAGCGCAGGGAGAAAAACTTCCTTGTCCGCTGAAGTGGCTGGATAGTTTTTCCATGCGCAACTTCACCAACGCCAGCGTCTTCGACGACACGCTGCCGGTTTCTGACGGGCAGATGGAAATCGGCAGCAACGTTCCGCTCGATCAACTGAAAGAGGCCATGGAAGACTGGTTTCGGCGGAAGGGATATTTGGCGAAGGACGCGGGATTGACGGTGACGGAGGTGGGACGCTAAAGGCAAAAACACAAGGTCCCTCCACTGCGGTCGGGATGACAATCCTTGAGGGCTGCTCTAAAACAGCGGCTACTTGTCGTAGTGCAGCAACGACATCACGTCGTAGCCTTTCAGTTTGTCGCGGCCGTGCAGGAAGTCGAGTTCGACTACGAAGCCCAGGCCGGCGATGTCGGCGCCTAACGATGAGGCCAGCTTGGCGGTGGCTTCGGCGGTGCCGCCGGTGGCCAGCAGGTCGTCGACGATCAGAACGCGCTGGCCTTTCTGGATGGCGTCTTTGTGAATCTCGAGCGAGTTGGTGCCGTACTCGAGGGCGTAATCGTATTTGACGGTTGGAGCCGGCAGTTTGCCGGGCTTGCGCACGGGAACGAATCCGGCTTTGAGTCGGTACGCCAGAGCGGGGCTGAAGATGAAACCGCGCGCTTCCATGCCCAGGACGAGATCGACTTTTTCTTTGGCGTAATATTCGGAAAATTTATCGATGAGCGCGGCGAATCCGGTTTTGTCTTTCAGCAGGGTGGTGATGTCGTAGAACAGGATTCCGGGCTTGGGGAAATCCGGGACTTCGCGGATCATGCGCTTTAATTGAGCAGCGCTCAGGCCGGAACTCGATTTCGACGTTGCTTGCGCCTTTTTCTTCCTCTGCGAACTGGGCGGCACTTACCACGCTCCTTCGATGCGAAATAGACTGAGGCCGGCAGCGGGCTGGGCCTCGGATTCTTCCACGTTATCCACGCGGGCCGCGCGCGGGCCATCGCGCAGACGCGAACGCAGAGCGGAAAGCTGATCACGAGTGCCCTGGGCGAGTATCTCCACGCTGCCGTCGTGATTATTGCGTACCCATCCGGCAATGCCCAGGATGTGCGCTTCCCGCTCGACAAACCAGCGGAAGCCGACGCCCTGGACGCGGCCGCGAACCACGAGGCGGCGAGCCTCGACTGCTTTTTCGGTGGAAGTCATGCTGTGAAATGCAGAAGTAAGAAGTCAGAATGCAGAAGTAAAAAGCGATTCGAACTTCTGCATTTTGACTTCTGACTTCTTACTTCTGACTTTCCCTACGCTCGCGACAAATACACGCCCTCGGCCGTATCCACTTTGATCTTTTCGCCTTCGTTGATGAAGGGCGGCACTTGTACTACCAGGCCAGTTTCGGTCTTGGCGGCTTTGGTCACGCTGGACGCGGTCGCGCTCTTCAGGCCCGGCTCGGTTTCAATCACGGTAAGAATCACGGTCTGGGGAAGCTCGATGCCCACGGCTTTGCCGTCGAAAAACTCCACTTTGATTTCGAGATTGGGGATGAGGTAATCCACGGCGTCGCCCAGGATTTCCTTGGTCAGGTAGGTCTGCTCGTAGTTGGCGGTGTCCATGAAGTAATAACTGTCGCCATCGGCGTAAAGGAACTGCATGTCGACTTCATCGACGGTGATCTTCTCGATGGGGTCGGGCGAGCGGAAACGGTGCTCGAACATGGCGCCGGTACGCAGGTTGCGCAGTTTGGCCTGGATGA